>Ga0247827_10000052_pt1 | contig 56918 bp, 44 predicted proteins | sample 12C_Control_Day2_FD_194414 | JGI IMG/M metagenome (GOLD analysis project Ga0247827, IMG submission 194414) | Soil microbial communities from agricultural site in Penn Yan, New York, United States - 12C_Control_Day2 | ecosystem: Environmental > Terrestrial > Soil > Agricultural land | place... | reverse complement strand
AAGACCATGTGGGAGCAGAAGAAGCTGTTCCCCCCAACGCCGACTTCTACCATGCCTCGGCGTATCACTTCATGGGCATCCCGACCAAGCTGTTCACCCCGATCTTCGTCTGCTCGCGCCTGACCGGCTGGGCCGCCCACGTGTTCGAACAGCGTGCCAACAACCGCATCATCCGTCCGAGCGCCGAATACACCGGCGTTGAGCAGCGCAAGTTCGTGCCAATCGAACAACGCTGAGCCTGGCTCATTGAGCCAGCACCGGAGTTTGAGCAGTTGTTGTGGGAGCCGGCCTTGCCGGCGATGGAATCAACGCGGTGTCAGTTGTTTCGCGGTGTTTGCATCGCTGGCAAGGCCAGCTCCCACAGGTTCCGGGCTGGCCTTGCCACCGACCTTACCGTGATTGAGTCCCTGTGCCATGAATACTGAATTTCGCAAGAACCTGCCGGGCACTGGCCTGGATTATTTCGACGCTCGTGCCGCTGTCGACGCGATCGCGCCCGGCGCTTATGACCGTCTTCCCTACACCTCGCGCGTGCTGGCGGAAAACCTTGTACGCCGCTGCGATCCAGCGACCCTCAATGCCTCGCTGAGTCAGCTGATCGAGCGCAAGCGCGACCTCGACTTCCCGTGGTTCCCGGCCCGTGTGGTGTGCCACGATATCCTTGGTCAGACCGCGCTGGTCGACCTTGCCGGCCTGCGTGACGCCATCGCTGATGGCGGCGGTGACCCGGCCCAGGTCAACCCGGTGGTGCCGGTGCAACTGATCGTCGACCACTCGCTGGCGGTGGAATGCGGTGGTTTCGACCCGCAGGCGTTCGAGAAGAACCGCGCCATCGAAGACCGCCGCAACGAAGACCGTTTCCACTTCATCAACTGGACCAAAAAGGCGTTCAAGAACGTCGACGTGATCCAGCCGGGCAACGGCATCATGCACCAGATCAACCTGGAGAAGATGTCGCCGGTGATCCATGCCGAGCGTGGCGTGGCTTACCCTGACACCTGTGTCGGCACCGACAGCCACACCCCGCATGTCGATGCCTTGGGTGTGATCGCCATCGGCGTCGGCGGCCTCGAAGCCGAGAACGTCATGCTCGGCCGCGCCTCGTGGATGCGCCTGCCGGAAATCGTCGGCGTCGAGCTGTCCGGCAAGCCGCAACCGGGCATTACCGCCACCGACGTGGTGCTGGCCCTGACCGAGTTCCTGCGCAAGGAAAAAGTGGTCGGTGCCTACCTCGAATTCTACGGCGAAGGCGCCCGCGCCCTGACCCTGGGCGACCGTGCGACCATCTCCAACATGGCCCCGGAATACGGCGCCACTGCAGCGATGTTCTCCATCGACCAGCAGACCATCGACTACCTCAAGCTGACCGGTCGCGAAGACGAGCAGGTCAAGCTGGTGGAAACCTACGCCAAGGTTGCCGGCCTGTGGTCCGACAGCCTGGCCAACGCCGAATATGAGCGTGTGCTGCGCTTCGACCTGTCCAGCGTCGTGCGTAACATGGCCGGCCCGTCCAACCCGCACGCCCGCGTGGCGACCAGCGATCTGGCCAGCAAAGGTATCGCCGGTCAGTGGGAAGAAGTGCCGGGGCAGATGCCTGACGGCGCGGTGATCATCGCCGCGATCACCAGCTGCACCAACACCAGTAACCCGCGCAACGTGATCGCTGCCGGCCTGCTGGCGCGCAACGCCAACAAGCTGGGGCTGATCCGCAAACCATGGGTCAAGTCGTCCCTGGCGCCAGGCTCCAAGACTGTGGCCCTGTACCTGAAAGAAGTGGGTCTTGATGCAGAGCTGGAGCAGCTTGGTTTCGGCATCGTGGCCTTTGCCTGCACCACCTGCAACGGCATGTCCGGTGCGCTGGATCCGGTGATCCAGCAGGAAATCATCGACCGCGATCTGTACGCCACCGCCGTGCTGTCGGGCAACCGCAACTTCGACGGGCGTATTCACCCTTACGCCAAGCAGGCGTTCCTGGCTTCGCCACCGCTGGTGGTGGCTTACGCCATTGCCGGGACCATCCGCTTCGACATCGAGAAAGATGTGCTGGCAGTGGTCGATGGCAAGGAAATCCGCCTCAAGGATATCTGGCCGAGCGATGAAGAGATCGATGCCGTGGTCAAGGCCGCGGTCAAGCCGGAACAGTTCCGCCAGGTCTACATCCCGATGTTCGCCATTCAGGAAGACACCGGACCGAAAGTCGATCCGTTGTACGACTGGCGTGAGATGAGCACCTACATCCGTCGTCCGCCGTATTGGGAAGGCGCCCTGGCCGGAGAGCGTACGCTCAAGGGTATGCGTCCGCTGGCGGTACTGCCGGACAACATCACCACCGACCACCTGTCGCCGTCGAACGCGATCATGCTCGACAGCGCCGCCGGTGAATACCTGGCGAAAATGGGCCTGCCGGAAGAGGACTTCAACTCCTACGCAACCCACCGCGGCGATCACCTGACCGCACAGCGCGCTACCTTCGCCAACCCGAAACTGTTCAACGAAATGGTTCAGGAAGGCGGCAAGGTCAAGCAGGGCTCGCTGGCGCGGATCGAGCCGGAAGGCAAGGTCACCCGCATGTGGGAAGCCATCGAAACCTACATGGAGCGCAAGCAGCCGCTGATCATCGTTGCCGGTGCCGACTACGGTCAGGGTTCGTCCCGTGACTGGGCGGCCAAGGGCGTGCGTCTGGCGGGTGTCGAGGCCATCGTCGCCGAAGGTTTCGAGCGCATCCACCGCACCAACCTGGTGGGCATGGGCGTGTTGCCGCTGGAGTTCAAACCGGGCGTGAACCGCAAGACCCTGGATATCGACGGCACCGAGACCTTCGACGTGATCGGCGAGCGTACCCCGCGGGCCACCCTGACCCTGGTGATCACCCGTCACACCGGTGAGCGCGTAGAGGTGCCGGTGACCTGCCGCCTGGATACCGCTGAAGAAGTGTCGATCTACGAAGCGGGCGGAGTGCTGCAGCGCTTTGCCCAGGACTTCCTCGAGTCGGCGGCGGTTTGATCGGTTGAGGTACAGCTGATCCTTGTGGGAGCCGGCCTTGCCGGCGATGAAATCAACGCGGTGTCAGTCAATCCGCGGCGTCTGCATCGCTGGCAAGGCCAGCTCCCACACAGCCTTAAGTTTGCGTGTTTTTTCACAGGACAAGATTCCCATGGCTCACGTACCCCAGATCAAAATCCCCGCCACCTACATCCGTGGCGGCACCAGCAAAGGCGTGTTCTTCCGCCTCCAGGACCTGCCTGAGCGCGCGCAGGTGCCGGGCCCGGCCCGTGACGCACTGCTGCTGCGGGTAATCGGCAGCCCCGACCCCTACGGCAAGCAGATCGACGGCATGGGCGGCGCCACCTCCAGCACCAGCAAGACCGTGATCCTCTCGCGCAGCACCAAGGCCGAACACGATGTCGACTACCTGTTCGGCCAGGTCTCGATCGACAAGGCCTTCGTCGACTGGAGCGGCAACTGCGGCAACCTCTCGGCAGCGGTTGGCTCCTTTGCCATCAGCGCCGGTCTGGTCGACAGCAGCCGTATACCGCAGAACGGTATCGCCACCGTGCGCATCTGGCAGGCCAACATCGGCAAGACCATCATCGCCCACGTGCCGGTCACCAACGGCGAAGTGCAGGAAACCGGTGATTTCGAACTGGATGGCGTGACCTTCCCGGCGGCTGAAGTACAACTCGAATTCATGGACCCGGCCGCCGACGAAGACGGCGAGGGCGGTTCGATGTTCCCCACCGGCAACCTGATCGATGACCTGGTGGTGCCTGGTATCGGCACCCTCAAGGCAACCCTGATCAACGCCGGTATCCCGACCATCTTTATCCAGGCCGAAGCCATCGGCTACACCGGCACCGAGCTGCAGGACGCGATCAACAGCGACCCCGAGGCCCTGGCCCGATTCGAAACGATTCGCGCCTATGGCGCCGTACGCATGGGCCTGATCGAGCACATCGATGAAGCCGCCAAGCGCCAGCACACCCCGAAAGTCGCCTTTGTTGCACCGCCGACCGCTTATCAGTCGTCCAGCGGTAAAGCGGTGGCGGCGGCAGACGTTGATCTATTGGTACGTGCGCTGTCGATGGGCAAATTGCACCACGCCATGATGGGCACTGCAGCTGTGGCCATAGGTACCGCTGCGGCGGTTCCCGGCACCCTGGTCAACCTCGCGGCCGGTGGTGGCGAGCGCAGCGCCGTACGTTTCGGTCACCCCTCGGGCACCCTGCGCGTTGGCGCCGAGGCTCGGCAGGTGAACGGTGAGTGGACTGTTACCAAAGCAATCATGAGCCGCAGTGCGCGGATACTGATGGAGGGCTGGGTGCGGGTACCCGGTGATGCCTTCTAACCAGTAAAGGCGCTTGGCTCCCTGTTACCTACAACAGAGAGATGTGAAATGAGTGCCAACGTTGATCTGAACAACCGCCCCGACTATGACCGGGTGCTGCAGGATATCGCTGACTATGTCCTGAATTACCAGGTCGGGTCCGCGCCGGCGCTGGATACGGCGCGTAACTGCTTGATGGACACCCTGGGCTGCGGCCTGCTGGCGTTGCGCTTCCCGGAATGCACCAAGCACCTGGGGCCGCTGGTGGAGGGCACCGTGGTGCCGTACGGCGCGCGGGTGCCGGGCACCAGCTACCGCCTGGACCCGGTCAAGGCCGCCTGGGACATCGGTTGTATCGTCCGTTGGCTCGATTTCAACGACACCTGGCTGGCCGCCGAGTGGGGGCACCCCTCGGACAACCTCGGCGGCATCCTGGCGGTGGCCGACCACCTTTCGCAAAAGCGCGTGGCCAATGGCGAAGCCCCCTTGAATATGCGGGCAGTGCTGGAAGCCATGGTCATGGCTCACGAAATCCAGGGGGTGATTGCCCTGGAGAATTCCTTCAACCGTGTTGGCCTCGATCATGTGTTGTTGGTCAAGGTCGCCTCCACGGCGGTCTGCGCCAGGCTCATGGGCGCCAATCGCGAGCAAATGCTGTCGGCGCTGTCTCATGCCTTTGTCGATGGACAGGCACTGCGTACCTATCGTCATGCCCCTAATGCCGGTTCACGCAAGTCCTGGGCGGCGGGGGATGCCTCGAGCCGCGGTGTACGCCTGGCGGATATCGCCCTGCGTGGCGAGATGGGAATTCCGGGTGTTCTGACGGCGCCGCAGTGGGGTTTCTACGATGTGCTGTTCAGCCACACCAACAAGGATCTGGCGCTCAAGCCTGAAGACAAACGAGCCTTCAGCTTCTCTCAGCCGTTCGCCAGCTATGTGATGGAAAACGTGCTGTTCAAGATCAGCTTCCCTGCCGAGTTCCATGCCCAGACAGCCTGTGAGGCGGCGGTGACCTTGCACCCGCTGGTGCGTAATCGCCTGCATGAAGTCGAGCGGATCGTCATTACCACCCATGAGTCGGCGATTCGCATCATCTCCAAGGTTGGCAAACTGGCCAACGCTGCCGACCGTGATCATTGCATTCAGTACATGACCGCTGTGCCGCTGATCTTCGGCGACCTGGTGGCTGAGCAATACGAGGATGAATTCCACGCTGCCCATCCGCTCATTGACCGTTTGCGCGAGAAGATGGAGGTCGTCGAAGACCCGCGTTTTACCCGCGAGTACCTGGAGGCCGACAAGCGTTCGATCGCCAATGCCGTGCAGGTGTTCTTCAATGATGGATCAAGCACCGAACAGGTGGTGGTGGAGTACCCGATTGGCCATCGCCGGCGTCGGGCTGAAGGGATTCCATTGCTGGAGGAGAAGTTCAAGGCCAACCTGGCGACGCGCTTTGCCGGGCAGCGGGTGAACGAGATCTTTGCCTTGTGCAAGGATCAGGCGGCACTTGAGGCGACTCCTGTGCATCGGTTTGTCGATCTGTTTGTGATTTGAGGGCCTAATCGCCGGCAAGGCCGGCTCCCACAAGGGAATGGACTATTCAGTTCCTGTGGGAGCTGGCTTTGCCAGCGATGGCCTGCACAGCAGGCCCAATAAAAAACCCCGCCGGTTGGCGGGGTTTTTTTACGCTAGGTCAGCTTACGCTTGAACAACCGGGATGTTGGCGCTCGCAGCGGCTTCACGGAACTCGGCGATCTGGTCGAAGCTCAGGTAGCGGTAAACGTCGGCAGCCATGCTGTCGATGTTCTTCGCGTACTCCATGTACTCTTCGACGGTTGGCAGCTTGCCCAGGATCGAGGCAACAGCAGCCAGCTCGGCCGAGGCCAGGTAGACGTTAGTGGCGTCGCCCAGGCGGTTCGGGAAGTTACGGGTCGAGGTCGAGACCACGGTCGAACCGGTCTGCACACGTGCCTGGTTACCCATGCACAGCGAGCAGCCTGGCATTTCCATGCGCGCACCGGCTTTGCCGTAGATGCCGTAGTAGCCTTCTTCGGTCAGCTGGTGGGCGTCCATCTTGGTTGGCGGAGCCAGCCACAGACGGGTAGGGATGCCACCCTTGACCTTTTCCAGCAGCTTGCCGGCAGCGCGGAAGTGACCGATGTTGGTCATGCACGAACCGATGAACACTTCGTCGATCTTCTCGCCCTGAACGGTCGACAGCAGGCGCGCGTCGTCCGGGTCGTTCGGCGCGCAGAGCACAGGCTCTTTGACGTCGGCCAGGTCGATCTCGATGATCTCGGCGTATTCGGCGTCGGCGTCGGCTTCCAGCAGGACCGGGTTGGCCAGCCAGGCTTCCATCGCCTGGGCACGACGCTCCAGGGTACGGGCATCGCCGTAGCCTTCGCTGATCATCCAGCGCAGCAGGGTGATGTTCGACTGCAGGTACTCGGCAATGGCCTTCTCAGGCAGCTTGATCGAGCAGCCGGCGGCGGAACGTTCAGCCGAGGCGTCGGACAGTTCGAACGCTTGCTCGACGGTCAGTTCGTCGAGGCCTTCGATTTCCAGGATGCGGCCGGAGAAGGCGTTGATCTTGCCTTTCTTCTCAACGGTCAGCAGGCCTTTCTGGATGGCGTAGTAAGGGATCGCGTGGACCAGGTCGCGCAGGGTGATGCCTGGTTGCAGTTTGCCCTTGAAGCGCACCAGTACCGACTCCGGCATGTCCAGCGGCATGACGCCGGTGGCAGCGGCGAAGGCGACCAGGCCAGAACCGGCCGGGAACGAGATGCCGATCGGGAAGCGGGTGTGCGAGTCACCACCGGTACCGACGGTGTCCGGCAGCAGCATGCGGTTCAGCCAGCTGTGGATGATGCCGTCGCCTGGACGCAGGGACACGCCGCCACGGGTGCGGATGAAATCCGGCAGGGTGTGGTGGGTGGTGACGTCGATCGGCTTCGGATAGGCCGCGGTGTGGCAGAACGACTGCATGACCAGGTCAGCAGAGAAGCCCAGGCACGCCAGGTCTTTCAGTTCGTCACGGGTCATCGGGCCAGTGGTGTCCTGGGAACCGACGGTGGTCATCTTCGGCTCGCAGTAGGTGCCTGGACGAACGCCAGTCACGCCGCAGGCCTTACCGACCATTTTCTGCGCCAGGCTGTAGCCTTTGCCGGTGTCGACCGGGGCTTCAGGCAGCTTGAACAGATCGGTTGGGCCCAGGCCCAGTTCGGCACGTGCCTTCTCGGTCAGGCCACGGCCGACGATCAGCGGGATACGGCCGCCAGCGCGGACTTCGTCGAGCAGCACCGGAGTCTTCAGTTCGAAGGTGGTGATGACGTCGTCAGTGCCGTGCTTGCAGACTTTACCGGCGTACGGGTAAACGTCGATGACGTCGCCCATGCCCAGGTTGGTGCAGTCGAATTCGATCGGCAGGGCGCCGGCGTCTTCCATGGTGTTGTAGAAGATCGGGGCGATCTTGGTGCCGAAGCAGAAGCCGCCAGCGCGCTTGTTCGGTACGTAAGGGATGTCGTCGCCGAAGAACCACAGCACCGAGTTGGTGGCGGATTTACGCGAAGAACCGGTACCGACCACGTCACCGACGTAGGCAACCGGGAAGCCCTTGGCTTTGACTTCTTCGATCTGCTTGAGCGGGCCAATGGCGCCTGGTTGCTCAGGCACGATGCCGTCACGGGCCATTTTCAGCATGGCCAGAGCGTGCAGCGGGATGTCAGGGCGCGACCAGGCGTCCGGGGCAGGGGACAGGTCGTCGGTGTTGGTTTCGCCTGGCACCTTGAACACGGTCAGGCTGTACTTCTGTTCGATCGCCGGGCGGGCGGTGAACCATTCACCGGCGGCCCAGGATTCCAGCACGGCCTTGGCGTGAGCGTTGCCGGCCTTGGCTTTTTCGGCGACGTCGTGGAAAGCATCGAACATCAGCAGGGTGTGCTTCAGCTGTTCGGCGGCAACGGCGGCCAGCTCAGCGTCGTCCAGCAGCTCGACCATGGTGGCGATGTTGTAGCCGCCCTGCATGGTGCCCAGCAGCTCTACAGCACGCTTTTTGTCGATCAGCGGGGAAGTGGCTTCGCCTTTGGCGAGCGCAGAGAGGAAACCGGCCTTGACGTAGGCGGCTTCGTCCACTCCTGGTGGAACGCGGTTGGTGATCAGGTCGACGAGGACTGCTTCTTCGCCAGCAGGGGGGTTCTTCAGCAGCTCGACCAGGCCTGCGGTTTGTTCGGCGTTAAGCGGCTGGGGCACGATACCCTGGGCGGCACGCTCTTCGATGTGTTTGCGGTAGGCTTCAAGCACAGTTATTACCCTCATCAGTGGTCCCAAATGGGTGTCCGGGACGCTCATCCAGAAAGTCCGGCACCCGTGCGCAATACGGCTTCTTGGGCCGCGTAGCCAGGGTTGCAGGAAATCCTTACAGAAGCTGCTTTCAAAGTTTTACGCCTGTAGAACGGAGGCTGATGAGGGCTGGCGCGGGATATGCGATGAGGCGTATATCCCGGGCCAACGCCGTTCTACCGGATCAACTGTGCTCGTGACGCTTTGAAAACAGCTTCTAACGGACATTGCTGCCTTAAAAAGGCCGGGTGATTCTACGGTAAAAACTCGATAAAGGTAAGGCGCGGACGATGACTTTAGCGGGTGACCCCCGTTAGACAAAGGGCTAACATGGCAGCCTGTTCCACCGTCCAGTTGTAGATTTTTTCATGCCCAATCAGTCAATTAAAACGCCTTGTGTCGGCCTCTGCTCCACGGTTTACGGGGATCTGGTGTGCCGTGGCTGCAAGCGTTTTCACCATGAAGTGATCAACTGGAACGGCTACAACGAAGATGAAAAGCGTGCGGTCTGGCTGCGCCTCGAGCAATTGCTGGTGCAGGTCATGGTGGCCAAACTTGAAGTCTTTGATGCCAACCGTCTGCGCCTGCAACTGGAGCAGCGCAAGATCCGCTTCGTGCCGCACCAGTCCGAGTATTGCTGGGCCTACCAGCTGATCGCCCGGGGCGCACGGGTGATTCGTGAGCTTGAGGCTTACGGCATGGTGTTGTTGCCGGAGTTTCGTGACTGGGAATTGCCCGAGTTGCGCGATGCCATTGATCGGGAATTTTTCCTGCTGTCCGAAGCCCACTATCAGCGCTATATCGCGCCGGGGTTTCTCAAGGATGCTTTGGGTTGAAGCCATCGCGGGGCAAGCCCGCTCCCACAGCATTCTCTGTAGGAGCGGGCTTGCCCCGCGATCAATTCGTCAGCCTTGCGCTAACTCAGTCAGATGCACCTTCACTTCTTCAGTCTTGAGCACCAGCACATCGCACTCGAGCGAATCGAGCACCACCTCGGCGGTGTTGCCGATCAACGCCCCGGAAATTCCGGTGCGCGCCACGGTGCCGATCACCGTCACCACCGCATCGTACTTGTTGGCGGTGTAGGGGATCAGCACATCGGCCGGGCCTTCGGCGACATGCAGGCGATCGTCCTTGATATCGAACTCGGCCTGGAACGCTGCACATTCCTCGCGATAACGCTGTTCGATGGTTTCTTTCAACTGATAGACCGGGTCGGCTGCCGACAGCATCGGCGACGGATGGGCGCTGATCACATGCAGGTTGCCCTTGGCCAGGTTGGCGATCTCGTAGCCGTGGTCGATGATGTTCTTGTGCAACAGACGATGTGCCTCGTCGTGATTGCCGACATCCACTGCAGCGAGGATCACCCCGCCAGTCCATGGCCGCTCGGTCTTGACCATCAACACCGCGCAAGGGCACAGGCGCAATAGTTTCCAGTCGGATGGGGTGAGCAGGGCCTTTTTCAGCGGGTTGTCCGGCCGGTGCTCCTTGATCACCAGGTCGCAGCCTTCGGCCTGCTGCACGGCAATGATCGATTCGTGCAGGCTGCCGTGCCAGGCCTCCTCGTGGGTCACATTGTCGAACCCGTCGTCGTGCAACTGGCTGCTGAGCAGGCTGAGCAGGGCGCTGTGGTCGTGATTCTTGTCGGGCATCAACAGGTGCAGGCGCGCACCGGTGGCGCTGGCGATCAGTTTGGCCCGGGTCAGGGCACGGCTATGGGCGTGCTCGGGATCGAGGACCACCAGAATGCTGCGTACTTCTTGCATGAGCGTGAACTCCCTTCAGAAATGGCGACCGATGACTGACTATAGTCGGCGCCAAGTGCAATGGGCGTTGATATGTATCAAGCATAGTTCACTGGTGATCGCCGCCGCTGCCGGTATAATCGCCGGTCTTGCCGTTTGCCCTGCCTGTTTGTGAGCCTATGCACCTTATTCCCGAAATTGATGCGTTCCTTGGTTGCCGTACTCCCGATGCTTGGGTCCAGGCGGCGCTTGCCGACCAGGAAACCCTGCTGATCGACCACAAGAACTGCGAGTTCAAGGCCGCCAGCACCGCGCTGAGCCTGATGGCCAAGTACAACACGCACCTGGACCTGATCAACATGATGTCGCGCCTGGCCCGTGAAGAGCTGGTGCACCATGAGCAGGTACTGCGCCTGATGAAGCGCCGCAAGATTGCCTTGCGCCCTTTGTCGGCCGGGCGTTACGCCTCGGGCCTGCGCCGGGTGGTGCGTACCCATGAGCCGGTGAAGCTGGTCGATACCCTGGTGGTCGGTGCTTTTATCGAGGCGCGTAGCTGCGAACGTTTTGCCGCGCTGGTGCCGCATCTGGATGAAGAGCTGGGCAAGTTCTATCACGGCCTGCTCAACAGCGAGGCCCGGCACTATCAGGGTTACCTGAAGCTGGCTCATCAATACGGTGAGGCGGCGGATATCGAACGGGTGGTGGAGAAGGTCCGGGCGGTCGAGGCCGAATTGATCAGTAGCCCGGATGAAGAGTTCCGCTTTCATAGCGGTATCCCGGCCTGAATCAGGGCTGCTTTTGCAGCCCTTTTTATCGGTAAATTAGTAAGCAGGCTAATCAATGTCTTGACGTTAGCTGTCTAGGCAGTAACATTATGTTACTAACTGCCTAAGCAGGTATCGCCTTCATGCCGCACTTCACCCCCGAAAACTTCCAGACCTGCATCATCGGCATGCTCCTGGGCCGTGCCGCGATGGTCAAAGACCGCATTCTCGACAGCCACCTGCAGGACTTCGGCGTTACCGCCGCGCAGTTCAAGGTGCTGATCATCGTCGCCCAGTACGGCGTCGATACGCCCGCCGAATTGTGTCGTTTCCTGTCCCTGGACAGTGGCTCGATGACCCGCATGCTTGATCGCCTAGAGCAAAAAGACCTGATCCTGCGCCGCCGCTGCCCGGATGATCGCCGCCAGGTGCGCCTGGCGCTGAGCGAGGAGGGCCAGAAGCTCGCTGATCAGTTGCCGCAGATCGGCGCGGCGGCGATGAATGAACTGGTAGGTGTGCTCGCCGCAGATGAACTGGCAACCCTGGAAAATCTGCTGAGCAAGGTGCTGCTCGCGGCTGGCGACACCCTGACAGCCCAGCGTATAGGTGCCAAATGAACACGCCGGAAAGTGCCAGCACAGCGCAAGACCTCAACAACACCGGTAAACGCAAAGCCTGGCTGCTTGGCCTTGCTTTGCTGGTGGTCGTCGGTGGTGGTGCAGTCTGGGCCTGGCACGCGCTGTACGGGCGCTGGAATGAAGAGACCGACGATGCCTATGTCAACGGCAACGTCGTGGAAATCACCCCGCTGGTGACCGGTACTGTGGTCAGTATCGGTGCCGACGACGGTGATCTGGTGCATGCCGGGCAGGTGCTGATCGAGTTCGACCCCAGCGATGCCGAAGTCGGGCTGCAGTCCGCCGAAGCCCAGTTGGCCCGTGCAGTGCGCCAGGTACGCGGCCTGTACAGCAATGTCGATGGAATGAAGGCCCAGGTGGCGGCGCGTCAGGCCGAGCAGACCAAGGCCCAGGAAAACTACAACCGGCGCAAGACCCTCGCTGCCGGTGGGGCCATTTCCCTGGAAGAGCTGTCCCACGCCCGTGACGACCTGTCTTCGGCGCAGGGCGCGCTGCTCAACGCCAAGCAGCAGCTCAACACGACCAGCGCGCTGGTCGATGACACCGTGGTTTCCTCGCATCCGCAAGTCATGGCCGCAGCTGCCGACTTGCGCCAGGCCTACCTGGCCGTCGCCCGCACCACCCTGGTGGCACCGGTCACCGGCTACGTGGCCAAGCGCACCGTGCAGTTGGGGCAGCGTCTGCAGCCGGGTACTGCGACCATGGCGGTGATTCCGCTGGACCAGCTGTGGATCGACGCCAACTTCAAGGAAACCCAGTTGCGCAACATGCGCATCGGCCAGTCGGTGGATATCGTCGCCGATCTGTACGGCAGCGAGGTCAAGTACAGCGGCACCATCGACAGCCTCGGCGCCGGCACTGGCAGTGCCTTCGCCCTGTTGCCGGCGCAGAACGCCACCGGTAACTGGATCAAGATCGTCCAGCGGGTGCCGGTGCGCATCCACATCAATGCCGAACAACTGGCCGCCCATCCGTTGCGTATCGGCCTGTCGACCCAGGTCACGGTCGATCTGCACGACCAGAGCGGGCCGGTGCTGGCGCAGTTGCCGCCACAGAAGGCATCGTTTGCCACCCAGGTGTATGACCGCCAGCTGGTCGAGGCCGATGCAATGATCGCACGGCTGATCCATGACAACAGCCAAGGCCCTGGCAAGACGGCGCAGCGATGAGCGGCAACGCTTCATTCAGCCCGCCAAGCCTGCTGTTGACCACCATCGGGCTGTCGCTGGCGACCTTCATGCAGGTGCTCGACACCACCATTGCCAACGTCGCGTTGCCGACCATTTCCGGCAACCTGGGGGTGAGTGCGGAGCAGGGCACCTGGGTGATTACCTCGTTCGCGGTGAGCAACGCCATTGCCTTGCCGCTGACCGGCTGGCTGAGTCGGCGTTTTGGTGAGGTGAAGCTGTTTATCTGGGCCACGCTGCTGTTTGTGCTGGCGTCGTTTCTCTGCGGTATCGCCCGCTCGATGCCGGAGCTGGTGGGTTTCCGGGTGCTGCAAGGTATTGTTGCCGGCCCTCTGTACCCGATGACCCAGACGCTACTGATCGCCGTCTATCCGCCAGCCAAGCGCGGTATGGCGCTGGCGTTGCTGGCGATGGTCACGGTGGTGGCGCCGATTGCCGGTCCCATCCTCGGTGGCTGGATCACCGACAGCTACAGCTGGCCGTGGATTTTCTTCATCAACGTACCCATTGGCCTGTTTGCCGCAGCGGTGGTGCGTCAGCAGATGCGCACCCGGCCGGTCACGACCCAGCGCCAACCCATGGACTATATCGGCCTGCTGACCTTGATCATTGGCGTCGGTGCCCTGCAGATCGTGCTGGACAAGGGCAATGACCTGGACTGGTTCGAGTCGAGCTTCATTGTCGTCGGCAGCCTGATCTCGGTGGTGTTCCTGGCGATTTTTATCATCTGGGAACTGACCGACAAGCATCCGGTGGTCAATCTGCGGCTGTTCGTGCACCGCAACTTTCGTATCGGCACCATTGTGTTGGTCGGCGGCTATGCGGGTTTTTTCGGCATCAACCTGATCCTGCCGCAGTGGCTGCAGACCCAGATGGGCTACACCGCCACCTGGGCCGGGCTGGCGGTGGCGCCGATCGGCTTGCTGCCGGTGCTGATGTCGCCGTTTGTCGGCAAGTACGCGCATAAGTTCGACCTGCGTTTATTGGCAGGACTGGCGTTCCTGGCGATCGGCACCAGTTGCTTCATGCGTGCCGGGTTCACCAATGAAGTGGACTTCCAGCATATCGCCCTGGTGCAGCTGTTCATGGGTATTGGCGTGGCGCTGTTCTTCATGCCGACCTTGAGCATCCTGCTCTCGGACCTGCCACCGCACCAGATCGCCGATGGCTCGGGGCTGGCCACCTTCCTGCGCACCCTGGGCGGCAGCTTCGCGGCTTCGTTGACCACCTGGATCTGGATTCGCCGGGCTGACCAGCATCATGCCTATCTCAGCGAAAGCATCAGCACCTATGAGCCTGCCACCCGTGAAGCACTCAATCAGCTGGGCGGTGCGAACGTGCAGTCTTACGCGCAGCTGGAGCGCATGCTCAGCAGTCAGGCGTACATGATGTCGACGGTGGATTACTTCACCCTGATGGGCTGGGTGTTTGCTGGGTTGATTCTATTGGTGTGGCTGGCCAAGCCGCCGTTTGCGGCTAAAGCAGGACCGGCGTCGGCGGGGCACTGAGCAAAAGCATCGCTGGCAAGGCCAGCTCCCACAGGGATTGCATGCACTGAACCATTGTGGGAGCCGGCCTTGCCGGCGATAAGGCCCGAAGGGCCTTCAATCAGGGAAACGCAAACGGCTGCAACTGAAACCCTTGCTCATCCACCTGTAACGCCCAACCCTGACGATCCCAATCCCCCAGCACGATACGTCGCGCCGGTTGGTCCTCGACCATCAGCTTGTGGATCGCCGGTCGGTGGGTGTGCCCGTGGACCAGGGTGTGCACGCCATATTCGGCCATGATCCGCGGCACTTCTTCCGGCGTCACGTCGACAATGTCGTTGGCCTTCATCCGCGTCTGCGCCTTGCTTTCGCTGCGTAGCTTGCGCGCCAGCTTCTGCCGGGTGCCGAGGGGTAGGTGGCGGAGGATCCACAGGCTCAGGGGATTGCGCAGGTATCGGCGCATCTTCATATAGCCGATGTCCAGGGTGCACAGGCTGTCGCCATGCATCAGCAACACCGATTCGCCGCCCATGCGCACCACGCTGGGGTCGGCCAGCAGGGTGGCGCCCGCCGCCTTGCAGAAGGCGTCGCCGATCAGGAAATCACGGTTGCCATGCATCAGGTAGACCTGCGTGCCGCTGTCGCTCAAGGCGCGCAGGGCCTGGCAGATCGTGCTCTGGAACGGCGTCATGGCATCGTCGCCGATCCAGGCTTCGAAAAAGTCACCGAGGATGTACAGCGCCTCGGCGTGGCGCGCACGACCGTCGAGCAGATCAAGAAACGCCCGGGTAATGTCCGGGCGTTCTTCTTGCAGGTGCAGATCAGAGATCAGCAGTATCACTCAATGATCTCGGCTTTCTCGATGATCACGTCTTCAACCGGTACGTCCTGGTGGCCGGACTTGGAACCGGTGGCAACGGTCTTGATCTTGTCGACAACGTCGGTGCCTTCGGTGACTTTACCGAATACCGCGTAGCCCCAACCCTGAACGTTCTTGCCGCTGTGGTTGAGGAAGCTGTTGTCGGTGACGTTGATGAAGAACTGCGCCGAAGCCGAATGCGGCTCCATGGTGCGGGCCATGGCGATGGTGTACTTGTCGTTGCTCAGGCCGTTGTCAGCTTCGTTCTGGATGCTTGGGCGCTTGTCTTTCTTTTCTTTCATGCCTGGCTCGAAACCGCCGCCCTGGATCATGAAGTTACCGATGACGCGGTGGAATACGGTGTTGCTGTAGTGACCAGCGTTCACGTACTCGATGAAGTTGGCCACGGTGATCGGGGCTTTCTCGGCATTCAGTTCGATGACGATGTCGCCATGATTGGTGCTCAGTTTGACTTTGGACATGCTGGAATTCGCTCTTTCAAGGCATTTGAAATAGGGGTCGCGCAGGATCGCGATACAAACCTGACGCACAGTCTACAACCCGCGATACGTGGCTTGCGGCAGTTTTTTTGCTGCCAGTACCGAATATAGGGCCAGTTTGTCGGCCGGACGCTGTCGGCAGCTCGACCGCTTCGGCTATGATAAGCGCTTTGATTCAGTCGGCCTACCCAGGCCGTGTACCCGTATTTCAAGGATCCTATGAGCAAGCCCACTGCCGACACCGCTCCCAACGCCGCTGCCAAAGGCGCTCCCGCCGTCCCTGCGAACTTCCTGCGTCCGATCGTGCAGGCCGACCTGGACTCGGGCAAGCACAGCAGCATCGTCACCCGTTTCCCGCCTGAGCCCAACGGTTACCTGCACATCGGCCATGCCAAGTCGATCTGCGTGAACTTCGGCCTGGCCCAGGAATTCGGCGGAGCCTGTCACCTGCGTTTCGATGACACCAACCCGGCCAAAGAGGACCAGGAGTACATCGACGCCATCCAGAGCGATGTGCAGTGGCTGGGTTTCCAGTGGACCGGCCCGGTGCGCTACGCCTCCGAGTATTTCGACCAGTTGCATGACTGGGCTGTGGACCTGATCAAGTCGGGCAACGCCTACGTCTGCGACCTGACCCCGGAGCAGGCCAAGGAATACCGTGGCAACCTGACCGAGCCGGGCAAGAACAGCCCGTTCCGCGAGCGCAGTGTCGAAGAGAACCTCGACCTGTTCGCCCGGATGAAGGCTGGCGAGTTCAAGGACGGCGAGCGTGTACTGCGGGCCAAGATCGACATGGCCTCGCCGAACATGAACCTGCGCGACCCGATCCTGTATCGCATCCGTCATGCCCACCACCACCAGACCGGTGACAAGTGGTGCATCTACCCCAACTACGACTTCACCCACGGTCAGTCGGACGCCATCGAAGGCATCACCCACTCCATCTGCACCCTGGAGTTCGAAGGCCATCGTCCGCTGTACGAGTGGTTCCTCGAGCACCTGCCGGTGCCGGCCAAGCCGCGCCAGTACGAGTTCAGCCGCCTGAACCTGAACTACACCATCACCAGCAAGCGCAAGCTCAAGCAACTGGTCGACGAGCAGCACGTCAACGGCTGGGACGACCCGCGCATGTCGACCCTGTCCGGTTTCCGCCGCCGCGGCTACACCCCGGCCTCGATCCGCAACTTCTGCGAAATGATCGGAACCAACCGTTCCGACGGCGTGGTCGACATGTCGATGCTCGAGTTCAGCATCCGTGACGACCTCGACCGCACCGCGCCACGCGCCATGTGCGTGCTGCGTCCGCTGAAAGTGGTCATCACCAACTACCCGGAAGGCCAGGTCGAGAACCTCGAACTGCCTCGCCACCCGAAAGAAGACATGGGCGTGCGCGCGCTGCCGTTCGAGCGCGAGATCTACATCGATCGCGACGACTTCATGGAAGAGCCGCCAAAAGGCTACAAGCGCCTGGAGCCCGCCGGTGAAGTGCGCCTGCGTGGCAGCTACGTGATCCGCGCTGATGAAGCAATCAAGGACGCCGACGGCAACATCGTCGAACTGCGCTGCTCCTATGATCCGGACACCCTGGGCAAGAACCCTGAGGGTCGCAAGGTCAAAGGCGTGATCCACTGGGTGCCGGCTGCGGCCAGCGTCGAGTGCGAAGTGCGTCTGTACGACCGCCTGTTCCGCTCGGCCAACCCCGAGAAGACCGACGACGGCGGCAGCTTCCTCGACAACATCAATCCCGATTCGCTGCAGGTACTCACTGGTTGTCGTGCGGAACCTTCCCTGGGCCAGGCCCAGCCAGAAGACCGCTTCCAGTTCGAGCGCGAAGGTTACTTCTGCGCCGACCTGAAAGACTCCCAGCCGGGTCGCCCGGTATTCAACCGGACTGTGACCCTGCGCGATTCGTGGGGCAGCTGAGGAACGCTCGTGCTTACCATCTACAACACGCTTAGCAAGACCAAGGAAGTTTTCAAACCGCTCGACGGCAACAAGGTGCGGATGTACGTCTGCGGCATGACCGTGTACGACTTCTGCCACCTGGGCCACGGCCGCAGCATGGTCGCCTTCGACCTGGTCACCCGCTGGCTGCGTTACAGCGGCTACGACCTGACCTACGTGCGTAACATCACCGACATCGATGACAAGATCATCAACCGGGCCAACGAAAACGGCGAGTCGTTCGACGCGCTGACCGCCCGCATGATCGACGCGATGCACGAAGACGAGCGCCGCCTGAACATCCTGCCGCCGGACCAGGAACCGCGTGCCACCGACCATATCGCCGGCATGCACGCGATGATCCAGACCCTGATCGACAAGGGCTACGCCTACGCGCCAGGTAATGGTGACGTGTACTACCGGGTCGGCAAGTTCGTCGGCTACGGCAAGCTGTCGCGCAAGAAGATCGAAGACCTGCGCATCGGTGCGCGGATCGAGGTCGACGAAGCCAAGCAGGATCCACTCGACTTCGTCCTCTGGAAGGGCGTCAAGCCGGGTGAGCCGAGCTGGGAGTCGCCTTGGGGTCCGGGGCGTCCGGGTTGGCACATCGAGTGCTCGGTGATGTCCACCTGCTGCCTGGGCGAGAGCTTCGATATCCACGGCGGTGGCAACGATCTGGAGTTCCCGCACCACGAGAACGAGATCGCCCAGAGCGAAGCCGCCACCGGCAAGCAGTACGCCAACTCGTGGATGCACTGCGGCATGATTCGCATCAATGGCGAGAAGATGTCCAAGTCCTTGAACAACTTCTTCACCATTCGCGACGTGCTCGACAAGTATCACCCGGAGGTGGTGCGCTACCTGCTGGTGTCGAGCCACTACCGCAGCTCGATCAACTACTCCGAAGACAGCCTGCGTGAGTCCAAGGGCGCCCTGGAGCGTTTCTACCATGCGCTGCGTGGCTTGCCGCGCGTCGAAGCCAAAGGTGGCGAGACTTACGTCGAGCGCTTCACCCTGGCAATGAACGACGACTTCGGTACGCCTGAAGCCTGCGCCGTGCTGTTCGACCTGGTGCGTGAGATCAACCGTCTGCGCGAAAGTGATCCAGAGGCAGCGGCTGGTCTGGCCGGTCGTCTGCGTCAGCTGGGTGACCTGCTGGGTGTGCTGCAACTGGACGCCGACGACTTCCTGCGTGCCGGCGCCGAAGGCAAGGTCGATGCGGCTGAAGTCGAAGCCTTGATCCAGGCGCGTCTGCAGGCGCGTGCGGACAAGAACTGGGCAGAGTCGGATCGCATCCGTGACCAGATCACCGCCATGGGTGTGGTGCTGGAAGACAGCAAGGGTGCCACTACCTGGCGTCTGGCTGACTGATCGGCGGGGCATTCATCGCCGGCAAGGCCGGCTCCCACATGGGTCCTGTAGACACTGCCCTTGTGGGAGCTGGCTTTGCCAGCGATGAGGCCCTAGCTGACAACTCCTGTACGGCAGTGCAACACCAGTTTCGCCCCTCCCAGCTCACTCGCCCCGACCTCAAGCGCAAAACCATGCAGGTCGACAATCGCCGCAACCACCGACAGTCCTAGCCCGAACCCCGGGTGACGATGGCCTTCCTCGCTGCGATAGAAACGCTTCAACACCGCCTCACGCTCATCCTCGGGAATCCCCGGCCCGCTGTCTTCCACCGCGATTTTCACCACACCGTCTTCGCTGCTGGCGCCCATGCGCACCTGTCCGCCCGCAGGGGTGAACTTGATGGCGTTGCCGAGCAGATTGGCCAAGGCCTCGAACAACAGTTCGCGGTCACCATTGAGCGGCGGCAGTTGGGCAGGCACATCAAGGCCCAGGCGAATATCGCCATCTTCAGCCAGCGGAAGGTAGAAATCGTGCATTTCCACCAGCAGGGCGCGCGGGTCGAGCTCGACAAACCCGGCCCGGCGTTGACGATCCTCCAGCTCGCTGATGCGCAGCAAGCCGCGAAAGCGCGCCATCAGCGTATCGGTTTCGCCAATGGCCTGTTGCAGCGCTTCAGCCTGCGGAGATTCGTCGCCAGCCTGCTGGCGGATCCGGTAGAGCTGGGCGCGCAGGCGGGTCAGCGGGGTGCGCAGGTCGTGGGCGATGTTGTCGCAGACACCCTTGACCTCATGCATCAGGCGCTCGATGCGGTCGAGCATGGCGTTGACGATGGCAGCGAGCATGTCCAGTTCATCGCGGCGCTGGGACAGCGGCAGGCGCTGGGTCAGGTCGCCGGAGACAATCTGTTCGGCGGTGGCCTGGATCGCGCGGATGCGCTTGAGCGGCCGGCGGCGCAACAAGTACCAGCCAGCGATGCCGGGGATGATGGTCAGCGACAGGCCCCAGAGCAGGGCGTGCAGAATGATACGGGTGACCACGAACAGTGAGCCGTTGTCACGTACCAGCACCAGCCAGCGGCCATCACGGACCTTGATCGCCACAGCGTCGCAGCTGTCGCGCGGCAGGTGCGGGTCGTCGGCGTCGAGGCAGCGGCTCAGTTCGTGGATCTTGCCGTCCAGACCCAGCTCGGTTGGCAGTTGGCGGATCTGCCCGCCCAAGGGGTTGAACTGGGCGTCGAACAGGCCATAGGCGTCGAAACTGCGCTCTTCGAAGGCCTGGCTGGCGATCAGTGCGTCGTCCAGTTGTTTACCGCTCATGTGCGCAAACAGGTGCTGGCGTTGCAGCAGCGAATGGCGGGTGAGCTTGTTCAGATAGCCCGAGACCTCGAAGTACAGCACCCCCATGAGGATGCTGCTCCAGGCCACGAACAGAAAGCTGTACAGCGCCAGCAGGCGGCTGGTCGAAGAACTCCAGCCCTTAGACGGGTTCGGCAATGGCATAGCCCGAGCCCCGCACGGTCCGAATCAGCGGGGTCTGGCCAGCGGCATCGATCTTCTTGCGCAAGCGTCCGATGTGCACATCGATCAGGTTGGTGCCGGGGTCGAAGTGATAGCCCCAGACTTCCTCGAAGATCATCATCCGGGTGATCACCTGGCCAGCATGGCGCATGAGGAACTCAAGCAACTTGTACTCGGTGGGCAGCAGGTTGAGGGTCTGCTCGCCGCGCCGCGCCTCGTGGCTGATCAGGTCCAGTTCCAGGTCGGCGACCTGCAGGCGGGTCTGCGCCATCGGCACGCTGTTGCGCCGCAGCAGTACTTCAACGCGGGCGGCCATTTCGTCGGAGGCGAAAGGCTTGGTCAGGTAGTCGTCGCCACCGGCACGCAGGCCGCGCACCCGTTCGTCGACATCGGACAGGGCGCTGATCATCAGGATCGGCGTGGCGATCTTCAGATTGCGCAGGGTGGTGACGATGGTCAGACCGTCGAGCTCGGGGAGCATACGATCGAGGGTGATCAGGTCGTAACCACCGGCAATCGCCTTGGCCAGGCCTTCGCGGCCGTTGTCGGCCCAATCCACTTCCAGGCCATGGCTGGAAAGCTCGGCGACGATCTCCTGAGCGGTCACGGCGTCGTCTTCGATAGTCAGTACGCGGGGCATGCTAATACCTGGGCGGCGAGTAGAGACTTGATTGTGCCAAAGAATAGGCGGTGCCCGGGTTAAAGAAAAATTCATCTGCGCTGTGGGTTGGGTGGCAGGGCGCTGGGGCGGCATCCCAATGCCGAAGAATTAATCCTTGGAGCAAGCCTACTCGATGCTCGGAAGGCTCCTACATCTTCGCATTGGGTGTTCTTGCTAGATTGCGGTTTTTACCACTTTACAAGAGCTCATGAGCATATTTTGACCGTACTTGCTAAAGGTCGGCTGCATGGGCGCCGACTTCCAGGAGTAGTTGTCTCTCGCTTAATTTAAAGGCATGCCGTAGATGTAAATATGCATGTCCTTGCTGGATCATACTCATGGATTATGAATACACACTGGTTGTACTGGGCTTCTTTGCATTTTGTGGTGGCTTAATAGATGCGGCAGTGGGTGGGGGAGGGCTTGTTCAAGTGCCCGCGCTCTTGCACGCTTTGCCGCAATATAGCTTGTCTACCGTTTTTGGAACTAACAAGCTGGCGGTTTTGGCAGGAAATCTTTCATCCGTTCTCAGCTACACAAAAAGAATAGAAATTGCATGGAGGCTTCTGCTGCCTACTCTAGTTTCGGCATTCATTTTCGCGTTGCTAGGTGCTTTCTCCATCTCGCTCGTCCCGAAAGCGCTTATGGAACCCGTTGTTTTTGTGGTTTTGATTGTGATGGCGGTTTATACCTTTATAAAAAAGGATCTAGGGCGGGTTCATGCGGAAATACAGTGTGGAGCCAAAGAAGTGTTGTTGGGGGTGTTTTTTGGAGGGTTGATTGGTTTCTACGACGGAGTTTTTGGGCCGGGGAGTGGGAGCCTGTTGCTTTTTTTCTTTGTGAAAATTTTTGGCTTCGACTTCTTGAATGCGTCAGCTTCGGCAAAGCTGGTTAATCTAGGGACATTTAGTGCGGCGTTGCTCTTTTTTATTCCCTCGGGAAATGTGCTGTGGGCGATCGGTGGAGTGGTAGCTATCTGTAATATCGCAGGCTCTGTCACAGGGGTCTTTTTGGCATTGCGATATGGTAGCGGTTTTATTCGGGTGTTCTTTTTGATCTTGCTGATATTTCTTATCGGTAGAATGGGCGTGTCCATGTTGATATGAAAAAGGGCATGCCATCTCTGGCATGCCCTTCGCTTATCGCTCGGTAGCGTTTCAGGCGACCTTGACGATCCAGCCCGCCGGGCCTTCGATGTCGCCGCTCTGGATGCCGGTCAGCTCGTCGTAGAGCTTGCGGGTCACCGGGCCGACTTCGGTCTCGCTGTGGAACACATGCAGCTCGCCGTTGTAGTGGATGCCACCGATCGGCGTAATGACAGCTGCGGTGCCGCAGGCACCTGCTTCTTTGAAGCGCTTCAGGTCATTGATCAGCACGTCGCCTTCGATCACCTTCAAGCCAAGACGCGACTCGGCCAGCTCCATCAGCGACAGGCGGGTGATCCCCGGCAGCACAGAGGCGGATTTCGGAGTAACGAATTCGTTATTGGCGGTGATGCCGAAGAAGTTGGCCGAACCGACTTCCTCGATCTTGGTGTGGGTCAGCGGATCAAGGTAGATGCAGTCGGCAAAACCGGCTTGCTTGGCCTTGTAGCCCGGTTGCAGGCTGGCCGCGTAGTTGCCACCGACCTTGGCGGCACCGGTGCCCTGAGGCGCGGCACGGTCGTAATCGGAAATCAGGAACTTGTGCGGGGTCATGCCGCCTTTGAAGTACGAGCCGACCGGGATGGCGAAGATCGAGAAGATGAATTCCGGCGCGGTGCGCACACCGATGTTGTCGCCTACGCCGATGACGAACGGACGCAGGTACAGTGCACCTTTGCCGTATGGCGGAATGAAGCGTTCGTTGGCCTTGACCACCTGTTTGCAGGCGTCGATGAACTGTTCGGTCGGCACCTGTGGCATCAGCAGGCGGTCGCAGCTGCGCTGCATGCGCAGGGCGTTCTGGTCCGGGCGGAACAGGTTGATCGAGCCGTCCTTGCAGCGGTAGGCCTTCATGCCTTCGAAACATTGCTGGCCATAATGCAGCGCGGTCGAACCTTCGCTGATGTGCAGCACGTTGTCTTCGGTCAGGGTGCCCTTGTCCCACTCGCCGTTACGGAAGTAGGACAGGTAGCGCTTGTCGGTCTTGATGTAGTCGAAGCCCAGCTTGTCCCAGTTAATGCTTTCGTTACTCATGGCACCCTCGAATCGGTTTGCATATGCCTGATCGCTCAGGCGTCTGTTATCGCGCACGCAGCCACGATAATACATCCCGTGCGGATCGGGAACGCCCAGTCATAGGATTGGACCATGGTCGCAGTGAAATTTTCAGCCCGCCAGCTCACGCAGCAGCACCAGGCGCGCGCCGAAGCCGATCAGCAAGGTGCCGAACAGGCGGTTTTGCAGTTTCTGTTTCCACGGGCTGGCGGCCAGCCAGCGGCCGATGCGATCACCGCTCAGGGCATAGAAGCTGTCAAAAGCCAGGCCAACGACCACCAGCACCGTGCCGAGAATGGCGAACTGATGCCCGACCGGGCCTGCCTCCTGGCTGATGAACTGCGGCAGCAACACCGAACAGAACAGCAGCGCCTTGGGGTTGAGCAGGTTGGTCAGCAGGCCCTTCTTCAGCGCCGCCGACCAATGGCCGCAGCGGCGTGCGATACCAGTGCTCGCTGGCAACGGGGTGACGGGCGCGCACAGCAGCTGCCAGCCGAGCCATGCCAGGTAAAGGCCGCCGGCGATACTGAGCAGATCAAACGCCCAAGGGTGGCTGCGCAGCAGGGCGGCCAGGCCCAGGGCTGCCAGGCTGACATGCGCCGCGCGGGCCAGGGCCAGGCCCAGCGCGGTCATCAGTGCCTGACGTCGGCCTTCGCTGGCGCCGGTATTGAGCAGCAGGAACATGTCCGGCCCCGGCACCAGGTAAACCACCAGAAGGGCTGCGCAAAACAAGCTGTATTGAGTCATCGGACAATCCCCAGGCAAACAACAGACTGGAGAAAATTCTAAGCCCGAAGGGGCTGGCAGGTGCTTGCGTTTGTTGCGCTGGTATGGGGCTGTATTGATATAAACTGCCAGGATCAGTAATGGAAAATACAGATCATGCCAAAAATTACCCTGGATGCTTTTGATCGCAAGATTCTCGATGCCCTGCAGCGCAACGCGCGCCTGAGTAATGTCGAATTGGCCGAACTGATCGGTCTGTCACCGTCACCCTGCCTGCGCCGGGTGCGGTTGCTGGAGGAGGCGGGGCTGATCAAGGGCTATGCCGCGCAACTGGACCGTGATGAAGTGGGCTTGGGCCTGACGGTATTTGTCGGGGTCAAGGTCGAGCGTCATCACGAGCCGGCGGCCCAGGCCTTTCAGCAGGCGGTACTGGCGTTGCCGGAAGTCATTGCTGCGCACCTGGTGTCCGGCGAGTCGGATTTTCTCCTGCAGGTGGTGGTGCCGGACCTGCGCAGCTATGAGCGCTTTCTGATCGACACTTTGCTCAAACTGCCGGGGGTGAGCGATATTCGCAGCAACTTCGCCATCCAGACGGTCAAGCCTCATGGGCCTTTGCCGCTGTCTCATCTGCAGGCTTGACGTGCTGTAAAGGCAGGCGCAGTATGAAGTCAAGACGATTTGCCTGCTGACCTCGATGCGTACCACGACCACCGCCAATCGCGGGGCGGGTACCAATGATTGACCTTAGGCAGTAGGTAAAACAAGGCCCCGCCAGCAATGACGGGGCCTTGTCTTTTCTGGGGGCTATGCACCGTGTGGCCAGCTCAGCCTTCGATCTGCTGACAGAAACGCAGACGATTGCCGAACGGATCGGCGATCTCCATCTGCAGGCCCCAGCCGACGTGGATCGCTTCAGGGCGGGAATAGCCGTAGCGCTTGTCTGTCAGCTCGTTCTGCAAGGCGACGATGTCCTCGACGCGGGCAAACACCGTCGAGCCGGGGGTGGCATCGCCATGATGTTCGCTCAGGTGCAGGATCAAGCCGTCGCGGTGCACCTGGGCATACAGGGGTAGTTCGGGCTCGAAACGGTGTTCCCAGTCCAGGGTGAAGCCGAGGAACTCCAGGTAGAACTCCTTGGCTTTGTCGACGCAGAAGATGCGCAGGACCGGGATGGCGGGGGCGAGCGGGATCGGTGATGGCATGGGCATTCCGTGCGGTGAGTGGGCCAGCCGGCAGTGTGACAGGCGCTCAATTACCGGGCAATTGTGTACTGACGTTGTCGGAAAAGTGCAAAGGCCGATGTGGGAGCCGGCCTTGCCGGCGATGGGGTCGCGGCGGTGTCAGGCAGTGCGCGACGTCTGCATCGCTGGCAATGCCAGCTCCCACAGGTGACTGCAGTCCTGCTGGCAGTCGCATGTTCGTGCTTGACCTCTACCTAACTCGAGGTATGAAACTTCCCGCTCTTTCGTAATGGAGTGCACCATGACCCTTGCCACGACCTCGTCACCCTTCGAGTTGTCCAACCCTGAAGGCCTCTACGACCCCAGCGCCAACGCCTATTCCCATGTCGCCGAAATCAATCCTCAGGCCCGGCTCCTGTACATCGCTGGGCAGGGTGGAGAGGACATCGAAGGGCGGCTTTCAGCAGACTTTGCCGAGCAGGCCAGGCAAGCCCTGGCCAATCTGCAAACGGCGTTGCGCAGCAGAGGCGCAGGGCTTGAGGATGTGTTCAAGTTGACGCTGCTGATCGTCGATCACTCGGAAGAAAAGCTGCGCCAGTGGGTGGCCGAAGCGGATCGCGCCTGGGGGCCTCATATGAAGCCCACCTGCACCCTCATCCCGGTTCCGCGGCTGGCGCTGGACGCCATGCAGATCGAGATCGAAGCTACTGCTGCGCTCAGAACGTAGCCTTGACCTGCAAGCCCAGAACCAGCGCATTGTCGATCTGCTTACCGGAAAACGCGCCTGGCTCGATGATGTACTGCACGTCCGGGCGCAGTGTCAGCCAGGGTGTGGCCTGGTAGCCGTAGCTGAGTTCGATCAGCTGTTCGGCGCTGTCCAGGTTCGGGAAGGCTTCGCCATTGGCCACGGCGGCGTCCTGCTGGACGTCGCGGCTGCGCGGGTTGGGTACGGCGCGCCCGTAACCCAAGGCAACCGTGTCGCGCGGTCGGCCTGCGAAGGGCTTGTACAGGACCATGCCGACGCCATACCAGGTGCTGAACGGCGATGCGGCGCTGCTCGCCGCCGAGTACTGGCCGAAGGCATGCAGGCTACGGCCCGTTGTGGCTTGCGAGTTCCATAGCGCCTGGTCGATCAGCAGGTAGTGACCCTCACGGCCGGCTACTTCCTTGTCGCTGCCGATGCGTTTGGCATCGGAACTGTCGTAGTAGTAGCCCAGTTTGTATTCCCCGGGCAGTTCACCCTGCAGTTTGTACACCAGCTCGATCGGCACTACGGTGCCGGTGCTGTGTTTGGGCCCCAGGTGCCAGGCGCGGCTGGAATTGCCGTTGCTCTCGGGGTCGACGTTGAAGGCGGCGACCCGCAGTTGCCAGGCCGCGGACAGGTCGTACTTCACCCGCACGCCGAGATGCGCGTTGGGGTAGTTGGTCCAGCCGCTACCGCCCGACATGTTCAGCGGATGGCCGCAGAAGCCGGCGTTCATGAAGTTGCAGAGGATGCCGCTGTCGAGGCCGCCGAGGTCGTTGCCCATGGCCATGTAGCCGAGCTTGACGTTGAGTGCCGGGGTGAACAGGCTGCGCTCGTAGCTCAGTTCGGTCAGGCGGGTATAGAGGCCGCCGTAGTTTTCCTGGATTGGCAGACGGTTGCCGACCAGATCTTCCGAGGCACTGTTGCCGCGACGGTCGTTGACGGTCAGCTGGACCTTGTCGTGGTTTTCCAGGCCATACAGCTTGCCCAGATCGAATTGCACACCAAGCTTGATGTTCTGCGAGTAGCGCGCTGAACGGTGCAGGCCACCAGCGGCGTTGTAGGCGGTCTCGCCACTGTAGTCGCCGGTGAACCTGATGCCTTGCTCGTTCAGTTGCTGGCGCAGACCGCCCCAGTCGCCGGTAAGCGTGCTGCGGGTCAGAAGATCTGAGTCATTCGCCAGTGCGGGGAGGGTGGTGGTACAGCACAGACCGAGCAGCAGGCCGGTGATCGGGCGGGGATGATAAAAACGAAAAACGCGGGACATGCACAACCTATCTGACGGAAACGCGAGGGATACAAGGCGGAAGGGGGCGCGGTGCCAGGGCACCGCGCCAATGCAGCGAAGGGGTGTTACGGCAGGGCGTAGGCCATGACGTAATCGCCACGATCAGTCGACTGACGTGCGCCGCCAGCGGTGATGACGATGTACTGCTTGCCGGTTTTCGGCGACACGTAGGTCATCGGGCCGCCCTGGCTGCCCACCGGCAGGCGGGCTTTCCAGGCTTCCTCACCGTTGCCGCTGTTGAAGGCGCGCAGGTAGAAGTCCTGGGTGCCGGCAATGAACACCAGGCCGCCCTGGGTCGACAGGGTGCCGCCGAGGGTCGGCAAGCCGACCTTGATCGGCAGGTGCATGCGGATACCCAGCGGGCCGGTGTCTTCGACGGTGCCCACCGGCACCTGCCAGGCGATTTTCTGCGTCTTCATGTCGATGGCGGTCAGGGTGCCGAACGGTGGCGCCTGGCAGGGAATGCCGGCAACCGAGAGGAAGCGGTTCTTGTTCACCGCATACGGCGTGCCCTTGAGCGGCACGGCGCCCATGCCGGTGTTCAGCGCTTCACCGCCGGAACTGGCCTGGCCGCTGTTCTGCGACGGGATCATCTGGATCCACAGGCCCAGGCGCATGTCGTTGACGAAGATAAAGCCATGCACCGGATCCGTGGAAATGCTGCCCCAGTTCATTCCACCCAGCGAGCCCGGGAAGCTCAGCGACAGATCCGTGCCGGGCGCCGTGTAGAGCCCGTCATAACGCATTTTCTTGAAGTCGATGCGGCACAGCAGCTGGTCGTACGGCGTGGCGCCCCACATGTCCGACTCGGTCAGTTGCTGGGCGCCGATCTGCGGCATGCCCACCGATTTTGGCTGGGTCGGCGAGTAGGGCTCGTTGGGAATGTTGCCCGCTTTGACCGCGACTTCTTCGACCTGGGTCAGCGGTTTACCGGTGGCGCGGTCGAGGACGAAGATCTGCCCGGCCTTGGTGCCGATTACCAGTGCCGGAACAGACTGACCGTCGGCCTTGGTAAAGTCGATCAGGCTCGGCTGCATCGGCAGGTCGAAGTCCCAGAGGTCGTTGTGCACGGTCTGGTACACCCATTTCTCTTCACCGCTGCTGGCGTCCAGGGCCAGCACTGAAGCGCCGTACTTGTGGTTCAGCTCAGTGCGCTCGACTCCATAGATGTCGGTGGAAGAGCTGCCCATCGGCAGGAACAGGGTGTTCATCGCCGGGTCATAGGACATCGGCGCCCAGCTGTTGGGGGTGCTGCGTACGTAGGTGCTGTCGCCGCTCGGGGCGTTCCTGTCCTCGGGGTTGCCCGGATCGAAGGCCCAGCGCATTTGCCCGCTGATAACGTCGAAACCACGGATCACACCGCCTGGCATGTCGGTCTGGACGTTGTCGGCAATACGCCCGCCGACGACCACGGTAGTGCCGGCCATCAGCGGTGCCGACGACAGTTGGTAGTAGCTGTCCGGGACGTTGCCCAGGCCTGTCTTGAGATCGACCTGGCCGTTGTTGCCGAAGCCCTGGCAGAACTCACCGGTATCGGCGTCGACGGCGATCAGGCGGGCGTCGATGGTGTTGGTCAACAGGCGGCGCTGGCAGTTGGCGCCGGCCGCTACGTTGGTGGCGATGATCGCCGAAGCGTTGGCCTGGGTCGGTTGTGCGATCGGCGCGCTGGCGTCGAAGTAGGCCATGCCGCGGCAACGCTGCCAGACCTTCGACTTGGCGTTGATCGCGTTCTTCCACAGCTCCTTGCCGGTGTCGGCATCGAGGGCGATCAGGTTGTTGTGCGGGGTGCAGATGAACACCTTGTTGCCGACCTGCAATGGTGTCAGCTGGTCTTCGGCACCGTTGCCGTCGCTGAAGGCCACATCACCGGTGTGATAGGTCCAGGCCACTTTCAGCTGATTGACGTTGTCGCGATTGATCTGGTCCAGCGCGGCAAATCGGCTACCGCCTTCGGTGTTGCCGTAGTGCGCCCAGTCTTTCTGAGCATTTGCCGGATCAACTGCGGTTACGCCAGGGCCATTGCCAGTGGGGGCGACGCTGGGGTGGGCGACGAACATGTTGCCAGCGGCAATGACCAGCGCTACGGCCAGCACGCCGGCCACACCATAGGCACTGCGGCCAGGGGTATTGCCCGCAGCGCGGGCCAGCAACGGGTAGACCAGCGCCAGCGCCAGGCCGACGGCGCTGAACATGAACAGGCGCGAGAACAGCGGCCAGAACACCAGCCCGACATCCGCCAGGGCCCAGATCGCGGTACCGACCAGGAACGCGGCGTACAGCCAGGCACCTGCCGGCTTGCGGCGCGCGATCAGCAGGCCGGAAACGGCCATCAGCAGACCGCCGATCAGGAAGTACCAGGAACCACCCAGGCTGACCAGTTTCACGCCGCCAGCGGCCAGCGCCAGGCCGAGCAGGGCGATGATCAGCCCCAGGCCAACCAGGATGAATATTGAGGCGCCAGAGGTGCGCGGTGCGTGCTTCATACCGAAAAAAACTCGAAGTGGGGGAGTGGCCGAATTATACCCTTAGCAAGCTAATTAACAAGTTAGTACATTTTAGACCATGGGATCATTGGCTGCTCTGTTGCTTTCAAGGCAGCGTCAGGGTTTCATGGTGGCCAATGCGCGGAATCGCGTAATGGCGTGCAACGAGACCCGATATGAAAACCCGTTTTGAGAGATGTGGTGTGCCTGTGCTCAGTATTCAGTGTGATGACAACCTTCATGGCGTCAACCTTCAGCCATCGGTGATAAACGCATGATCGAAGTGACCGAAGTTTCCATTGCCCAACTGCGCACGGCGCTCGAATCCGGCCAGACCACCGCGGTCGAGCTGGTTCAGGCCTATCTTGCCCGTATCGATGCCTATGACGGTCCCGCCACGGCCACTGCACTTAATGCAGTGGTAGTGCGCAACCCCGAAGCGCTTAAGGAGGCCGAGGCCTCTGATGCGCGTCGGGCCAAGGGCGAAACCCTCGGGCCGCTCGATGGCATCCCCTACACGGCCAAAGACAGCTACCTGGTCAAAGGGCTCACCGCTGCTTCCGGTAGCCCGGCGTTTGCCGAACTGGTCGCCTACCGCGATGCGTTCACCATCGAACGCCTGCGTGCTGCCGGCGCCATCTGCCTGGGCAAGACCAACATGCCGCCGATGGCCAATGGCGGCATGCAGCGTGGGGTGTATGGCCGGGCCGAGAGCCCGTACAACGCTGAATACCTCACCGCACCGTTCGCCTCGGGTTCCTCCAATGGCGCAGGTACCGCCACGGCCGCGAGCTTCTCGGCATTCGGCCTGGCCGAAGAAACCTGGTCGAGCGGGCGTGGTCCTGCTTCGAACAACGGTCTGTGCGCTTACACCCCTTCGCGCGGGGTGATCTCGGTGCGCGGCAACTGGCCGCTGACGCCGACCATGGACGTGGTCGTGCCCTTTGCCCGGACCATGGCCGACCTGCTCGAAGTGCTCGATGTGGTGGTCGCCGAAGACCCTGACACCCGCGGCGATCTGTGGCGGATGCAACCCTGGGTGCCGATTCCGAGTGTCGCTTCGGTGCGTCCGGCTTCGTACCTGGAGCTGGCGGTCAACGCCACGGCACTGGCAGGCAAGCGCCTGGGTATCCCGAAGATGTACATCAATGCCGACCCCGAGGCGGGCACCAGTGAAGCGCCGGGTATCGGTGGGCCGACCGGCCAGCGCATCAACACCCGCCCGACGGTTATCGATCTCTGGGAGCAGGCGCGCAAGGCCCTGGAAGCCGCAGGCGCCGAAGTGATCGAAGTGGATTTCCCGCTGGTCTCCAATTGCGAAGGCGACCGTCCAGGCGCGCCGACGGTGTTCAACCGTGGCCTGGTGTCCAAAGAATTCCTCCACCATGAGTTGTGGGACCTGACCGCCTGGGCCTTCGATGATTTCCTCCAGGCCAACGGCGACCCGAAACTCAACCGTCTGGTCGATGTCGATGGTCCGAAGATCTTCCCTCACGATCCGGGCACGCTGCCAAACCGCGAAGGCGATCTTGCCGCGGGCATGGACGAGTACGTACGCATGGCCGAGCGTGGCATTACCCCTTGGGATCAGATCAGCACGGTGCCTGACGGCCTGCGCGGGCTGGAGAAAACCCGCCGGATCGATCTGGAAGACTGGATGGATCGCCTCAAGCTCGATGCCGTGCTGTTCCCGACGGTCGCCGACGTTGCCCCGGCCAATTCCGATGTCGACCCGGTATCGGCGGATATCGCCTGGAGCAACGGCGTCTGGGTGGCCAACGGCAACCTGGCGATTCGTCACCTGGGTGTGCCGACGGTCACCGTGCCGATGGGCGTGATGGCTGACATCGGCATGCCGGTCGGGCTGACCTTTGCCGGGCGCGCCTATGACGATTCGTCGTTGCTGCGGCTGGCGTCGGCGTTCGAATCGACAGGGTCCAAGCGCCTGGTGCCGCCGCGCACGCCGCCATTGGCTGCTGGCAACTAAATAGAGAGGGCGGGGTTGGCGCTACGCGGCGTCAATCCCGGTCTTGAATTGACCGTGCATTGTGCTTGGAAGTGCGCGCGTGGCTACGCCAGAGATGTCGAGAGATGGGTTTGGATCAGAAGAAGAAAATGGCAGGGGCGGCTGGATTCGAACCAACGCATGGCAGGATCAAAACCTGCTGCCTTACCGCTTGGCGACGCCCCTGTAGCTGTTGCGACGAGTGTCTGGCACTCGTTTGAAGAGATAGCATTCGCTGCCGTTGCAGGAATGCGCGGAAATTTATCAACTTTTTTGCCGTCTGGGAAGAGCCAGAGCAAATAAATTGTTTTTAAAACAGCCGGTTACTGTTGTGCCAGGTCAGGCATCATAGTGTTTCATCCCATCCAGCAGGAAATCCTCCATGGCCAACCACGACATCACCTTCGTTCCCGACCCCGACCCGGAATCCATCTCCAGCGACGTAGCCGGTTTCGGCGGCATGCTGGTTTCCACCCAGATCCCGACCCGCGCCGACGGCAGCCTGGAGCTGGGCGATATCACCCTGCAGAGCGAATGTACCCTGCAAGCGCTGAAGGTTGCGCTGGAACGTGCTGGCAGCTCGATGGACCGGGTTCTGCACCTGACCATCTATCTCACCGACATGGCAGACCGCGCCGCCTTCAACGAGGTCTACCAGCGCTTCTTCGCCAAACCCTGGCCGGTGCGCGCCGCTGTCGGCGTGGCCTCGCTGGCGGTAGAAGGCATGCGTGTGGAAGTGACGGCGATGGCCGCCAAGGCCTAAAGCCGCCGCCGATCCTTGTAGGGGCGGGCCTTGCCCGCGATCGGCCGCGCAGCGGCCGTAATCCAGCCTGCTCGGTATCTGCATGCTGCACTGGCCTCATCGCCGGCTCCGCCAGCTCCCACAACGGCATGCAGCTCGGCAGCCAGCGGGTGCGAGTCACGCGTTTCGCGCTACAATGCGCGCCTTGACCGTGACAAGCCTGACTAAAAAAACATGTCCTTACCCAAGCATCACCTGGAACTGCTCAGCCCCGCCCGCGATGTGGCCATCGCCCGTGAGGCCATCCTGCATGGCGCCGACGCCGTGTACCTCGGTGGCCCAAGCTTCGGCGCCCGCCACAACGCCTGTAACGAGGTGAGCGATATCGCTCAGTTGGTGGAGTTCGCCCATCGTTACCACGCACGGGTGTTCACCACCATCAACACCATCCTCCACGACAACGAGCTGGAGCCGGCGCGCAAGCTGATCCACCAGCTGTACGATGCCGGTGTCGATGCGCTGATCGTCCAGGATCTGGGGGTGATGGAGCTGGATATCCCGCCGATCGAGCTGCACGCCAGCACCCAGACCGACATCCGCACCCTGGCGCGGGCGAAGTTCCTCGATCAGGCCGGTTTCTCGCAACTGGTCCTCGCTCGCGAGCTGAACCTCAAGGAAATTCGTGCCATCGCCGACGAGACCGATGCGGCGATCGAGTTCTTCATTCACGGTGCGCTGTGTGTGGCCTTCTCCGGTCAGTGCAACATTTCCCACGCCCAGACCGGACGCAGCGCCAACCGCGGCGATTGCTCCCAGGCGTGCCGTCTGCCGTACACCTTGAAGGACGAAAAAGGCGGCGTGATCGCCTATGAAAAGCACCTGTTGTCGATGAAGGACAACAACCAGAGCGCCAACATCCGCGCCCTGGTCGAGGCCGGTGTGCGTTCGTTCAAGATCGAAGGCCGCTACAAGGACATGGGCTATGTGAAGAACATCACCGCCTATTACCGCCAGCGCCTGGACGAGGTCCTCGAAGACCGCCCGGACCTGGCCCGCGCTTCCAGCGGCCGCACCGCGCACTTCTTCGTGCCCGATCCGGACAAGACCTTCCACCGCGGCAGCACCGACTACTTCGTCAGTGACCGCAAAATCGACATCGGCGCCTTCGACTCACCGACCTTCACCGGTTTAGAGGTGGGCGTGGTGGAGAAAGTCGGCAAGCGTGACCTGCAGGTTGTCACCCATGAGCCGCTGTCCAACGGCGACGGCCTCAATGTCCTGGTCAAACGTGAAGTTGTAGGTTTTCGCGCCAACATCGCCGAGCCCAAGGGCGAGTTCGATGAAGACGGCGAAAAGCGCTACCGCTATCGCGTCGAGCCGAACGAAATGCCCAAGGGTCTGCACCAGCTACGGCCCAACCATCCGCTGAGCCGTAACCTCGACCACAACTGGCAGCAAGCCCTGCAGAAAACCTCTGCCGAGCGCCGCATTGGCCTGGCCTGGACGGCATGCCTGCGTGAAGAGCGTCTGCAACTGACTGCCACCAGCGAAGAGGGCGTCAGTGCCAGCGTCAGCCTGGACGGTCCGTTCGGTGCGGCCAACAAGCCGGAGCAGGCGCTGGAACAACTGCACGACCTGCTCGGCCAATTGGGTACCACCCAGTATCACGCCACCGCCATCGAGCTGGATGCGCCACAGGCGTTTTTTATCCCCAACTCGCAGCTCAAGGCATTGCGCCGTGAAGTGATCGAAGCGCTGACTGAGGCGCGTATCAAGGCGCACCCACGCGGCGGGCGTAAAGCAGAAAGCAATCCGCCACCGGTGTACCCGGAATCGCACCTGTCGTTCCTGGCCAACGTCTACAACCAGAAGGCACGCGACTTCTACCACCGTCACGGCGTCAAGCTGATCGACGCGGCCTATGAGGCCCATGAAGAGAAGGGCGAAGTGCCGGTGATGATCACCAAGCACTGCCTGCGCTTCTCCTTCAACCTCTGCCCGAAACAGGCCAAGGGCGTCACCGGCGTGCGTACCAAGGTCGCGCCGATGCAGCTGATTCACGGCGACGAGGTGCTGACCCTGAAGTTCGACTGCAAACCTTGCGAGATGCACGTTATCGGCAAGATGAAGGGGCACATCTTCGATCTGCCGCAACCGGGCAGCCAGCAAGTGGTCGGCCATATCAGTCCCGAAGACCTGCTGAAAACCATCCCCCGCGCCCCGCACTGAGTGACTACGAGCGCGACGTTACGGCGTCGCGCTCGTCCTCAGCCGCGCAGCTCCATTCCCGCCTTGCCCAGCAGCCAGCTACGGAATGCCTCCAGCGCTGGCAGCGCCTGGTTGCGCGGCGGATACACCAGGTAGTAACTGCGTGCACTGGCAAAGGGCAGGGCGGGGCTGCTCAGTTCGCCGCTGGCCAGTTCGTCGCTGATCAGGATGCGTGGCACCAGGCCGATGCCGATATCGGCGCGCACCGCCTGGATCAAATGCGAAGTCAATTCGAAGCTCGGCCCCAGGCGCATGGCCTGGTGCGCCAGGCCGTGGTGGGTGAACCATTCGCCCCAGGCATTGGCGTTGTTGGCGACACTGAGCAGTACCTGCTGGCTGATGTCTTTCGGGCTCCAACTGGGCCGGGTGGCCGCCAGGCTCGGTGACAGAATCAGCATCAGTTCTTCGGCGTGCAGGCGATGGCAGATCAGCCCCGGCAGTTCGCTGGTGGCGACCACGATGGCGGCGTCGATGCCGCTGGTGGCGAAGTCCACCGGTTCGATCCGTGAATTGATATGCACCAGCACGTCGGGATGGCTGCGATAGAACTCGTGCAGGCGTGGCAACAACCATTTCGAACCGAAGGTCGGCAGGGTGGCCAGACGCAGGCTGCCGCCACCGGCCTGGTGGGCGATGGCGTGCAGGGTGGCGCTGCGCACACGCCCCAGGGCCTCGCTGATTTCACGCTGGTACAGGCGCCCGACATCGGTGAGCTTGACCGTGCGGCCTTCGCGACGGAACAACGTCACCCCCAGCTGTTGCTCCAAGGCCTGGACCTGACGGCTGACAGCGCTCTGGGTCAGCGCCAGTTCCACCGCCGCGCGGGTATAGCTTTCATGGCGCGCCGCAGCTTCAAATGCCAGCAGCAAGGACATCGACGGGGTGAGGTTGCGGTAATTCATTCGTAAAAGTCATCAAAGGCTGCGGGAATATCCGTTTGTGCCTGGCGCAAGGCTGCGGGATCATTGGCATCATCCACTACCTGGCGGTGTACTGACCATACCGTTTCAGCAAGTATTCTCGATTAGCCTGACATAAATGAGGCCATCCCCCGATGATCGCCCGACTGACCGGCACTGCACCGGCCACGCTGTACCCTGATTTTCTCGATGCCCTGCGCGCTGCCGGTTTCCGTGGCCAGCTCAGTGCCGACTACGCTACGCGCACCGTGCTGGCGACCGACAACTCGATCTACCAGCGTCTGCCGCAGGCGGCGGTGTTTCCCCAGGACGCCGAGGACGTTGCGCGCATTGCCGCGCTGATGGCCGAGCCGCGCTTCAACGCGGTCAAGCTGACCCCGCGCGGTGGTGGTACCGGTACCAACGGCCAGTCGCTGACCGACGGTATTGTTGTCGACCTGTCGCGGCACATGAACAGCATCCTCGAAATCAACGTCGAGGAGCGTTGGGTGCGGGTTCAGGCCGGTGTGGTCAAGGACCAGCTCAACGCCGCGCTCAAGCCGCACGGGCTGTTTTTCGCCCCGGAACTCTCCACCTCCAACCGCGCTACCGTCGGCGGCATGATCAACACCGACGCCAGTGGCCAGGGCAGCTGCACCTACGGTAAAACCCGTGATCACGTGCTGGAACTGCACAGCGTGCTGCTGGGTGGCCAGCGCCTGCACACCCGGCCGCTGGACGAGGCTGAACTGGAACAGGCCTGTGCCGAACCTGGCCGTGCCGGCGAGGTGTACCGCACTGCGCGGCAGATCCAGGAAACCCAGGCCGAGCTGATCGAGCAGATTTTCCCCAAGCTCAACCGCTGCCTGACCGGTTACGACCTGGCGCACCTGCGCGATGAGCAGGGCCGCTTCAACCTCAACAGCGTGCTGTGCGGCGCCGAGGGCTCGCTGGGTTATGTGGTCGAGGCCAAGCTCAATGTGCTGCCGATCCCCAAGTACGCAGTACTGGTCAACGTCCGCTACACCAGCTTCATGGACGCCCTGCGTGACGCCAATGCACTGATGGCGCACAAGCCGCTGTCGATCGAGACTGTCGATTCCAAGGTGCTGATGCTGGCGATGAAAGACATCGTCTGGCACAGCGTCGCCGAATATTTCCCCGCCGATGCCGAGCGTCCGACCCTGGGCATCAACCTGGTGGAATTCTGTGGTGATGATCCGGCCGAAGTGAATGCGCGGGTGCAGGCCTTTGTCGCCCACCTGCAGGCCGACCAGGGTGTCGAGCGCCTGGGTCACACCCTGGCCGAAGGCGCCGAGGCGGTGACGCGGGTCTACACCATGCGTAAACGCTCGGTGGGCCTGCTTGGCAACGTCGAGGGCGAAGTGCGTCCGCAGCCGTTCGTGGAAGACACCGCGGTGCCGCCGGAGCAACTGGCGGATTACATCGCCGAGTTCCGCGCCCTGCTCGACGGCTATGGCCTTGCCTACGGCATGTTCGGTCACGTCGATGCCGGTGTGCTCCATGTGCGCCCGGCGCTGGACATGAAAGACCCGGCCCAGGCGGCGTTGGTCAAGCCGATTTCCGATGCGGTGGCGGCGCTGACCCTGCGCTATGGCGGCCTGCTCTGGGGTGAGCACGGCAAGGGCCTGCGCTCGGAATACGTGCCGGAGTACTTCGGTGAACTGTACCCGTCGCTGCAAGCGCTCAAGGGCGCCTTTGATCCGCACAACCAGCTCAACCCCGGCAAAATCTGCACCCCGCCGGACAGTGCCCAGGGCCTGATCAAGGTCAACGAAGCGCCGCTGCGTGGCGACTTCGACCGGCAGATCGACGAGCGCGTGTGGCAAAGCTTCGGCAGCGCCGTGCACTGCAACGGCAACGGCGCCTGCTACAACTACGATCCCAACGACGCCATGTGCCCGTCGTGGAAAGCCACCCGCGAACGCCAGCACTCGCCCAAGGGCCGCGCCTCGCTGATCCGCGAATGGTTGCGTTTGCAGGGCGCCGCCAACATCGATGTGCTGGCCACCGCCCAAGGCAAGTTGAACTGGCTCAAAGGCCTGCCGGCGCGTCTGCGCAACAACCTCTCGCGCAGCAAAGGCGAGGCGGATTTTTCCCATGAAGTCTACGACGCCATGGCCGGTTGCCTGGCCTGCAAATCCTGCGCGGGTCAGTGCCCGATCAAGGTCAACGTGCCGGAATTCCGCTCGCGCTTCCTGGAGCTGTACCACGGGCGTTACCAGCGACCGCTGCGTGACTACCTGATTGGCTCGCTGGAATTCAGCATCCCGTACCTGGCCCATGCGCCGGGGCTGTACAACGCGGTGATGGGTTCGAAGTGGGTCAGCAACCTGCTGGAGCGGCATGTCGGCATGCTCGACAGTCCGCTGATCAGCCGTTACAACCTGCAGGCCACCCTGACCCGTTGCAACGTGCGCATGGCCAGCATCCCGGCCCTGCGCGAACTGACCCCGGCCCAACGTGAACGCAGCATTGTCCTGGTCCAGGATGCCTTCACCCGCTATTTCGAAACCCCGGTGCTGGCGGCGTTCATTGATCTGGCTTACCGCCTTGGCCACCGCATCTACCTGGCGCCCTACAGCGCCAACGGCAAGCCGCTGCACGTCCAGGGGTTCCTTGGTGCCTTCAACAAGGCGGCCATCCGCAACGCGCGTCAGCTCAGTGCCCTGGCCGACTGCGGTGTGCCGCTGGTGGGCCTGGACCCGGCCATGACCCTGGTCTACCGCCAGGAGTACCAGAAGGTGCCGGGCCTGGGCGATTGCCCGAAAGTGTTGCTGCCACAGGAGTGGCTGATGGATGTGCTGCCCGAGCAGCCGACCCGGGCAACCACTACTTACCGCCTGATGGCGCACTGCACCGAGAAGACCAACGTCCCGGCTAGCACCCGCCAGTGGGAGCAGGTGTTCGCCCGTCTGGGACTGAAGCTGTCCACCGAGGCGACCGGCTGCTGCGGCATGTCTGGCACCTACGGCCACGAAGCGCGCAACCAGGAAACCTCGAAGGTCATCTTCGAGCAATCCTGGGCGGGCAAGCTGGACAAGGAGGGTGAAGCGCTGGCCACCGGATACTCATGCCGTAGTCAGGTCAAGCGCCAGGCGGATCGCACCTTGCGCCATCCGCTGGAGGTGCTGTTGCAGCAGCTCAGCCGCTGAAACATCGGGGCCTCAAGCAGATTGGCGGAGCGGTCAAGGGTAAAAGAGCACCAGCCCGAACACTGCGAATACCACCAGATGCATGAGGCCCTGGATCGGTGAGGTTTTCTGGCTGTTGAAGCTCAGCATGGTCAGCACCACGGTGACGACGAAGAGCAGGATTTCGGTATTGGAAATGCCCATCACCACCTGCTTGTTGGTGACCATGCCGATCACCAGCACAGCCGGTACCGTGAGGCCGACGGTCGAAACGAATGCCCCCAGGCACAGGTTGATCGCGCGTTGCATTTCGTTGTTGATCGCCGCCTTCACCGCGGTAATCGATTCGGGGGTGAAGACAATGATTGCAATCAGCACACCGCCCACTGCGGTCGGTGCGCCGACTGCCTCGATGCCGTAGTCGGTCACCACCGCCAGGTAATGCGCCAGCAATACGATCGGCAGTATCAAACCGAGCAGCACCAGTGAACGAATCAGGATCTCTTTGCTGTCGAGTGGCGTCTGCTCGCTGCTGGCGGGGGCATCGCTGTGCGCTTCAGGCTGGGCGATGCTCATCTGGCCGGCTGGCGGCTGCATGAAGAAGCGTCGGTGGCTGCGCATCTGCATCCACAGGAACGCTGCGTACAGCACCAGGGTCAGCGCAGAGATGCCAACCGCCTGGGTGACGCTGAACTCGCCCGTGCTGGAGGTGTAGTTGGGGAGTATCAAGGCGACCGCGGTGAGCAGCACGATCATCGAAATGTACGCGTTGGCACCCTGGATATTGAACGCCTGCTCGCCATTGCGCACCGCGCCGGCGATCAGGCAGATACCGATGACCAGGTTCATGATGATCATCATCACGGCAAATATCGAGTCTCTGCCAATGGTCGGGAAATCACCTGGCCCCAGCAGGACCGAGGCGATAAGAATCACTTCGATCGACACAATCGACAGCGTCAGAATCAGTGTGCCGTAGGGTTCGCCAAGCTGTTGCGCCAGGTGGTCGGCCTCGTGCACTACGCCGAAAGACGCCATCAGGATGGTAAAGAACAGCAGCAGAAACACCCAGGTCGAGGTCAATGAATTCAAGGTGCTGCCCAGCAGCTCTGCGCCCACCAGCATGAACAGGCCTACCACCAGCCAGGCGCCGGCAAGCCTCATCCAGGTCGAAAGGGCAATCAGTGGAGGTTTTTTGATAGCGTCGCTTAGCAGGACGTCTTGGCTTGGTGCGGTGTTCATGTTGTCAATCTCCCCGTGAACACGATGGATGTTTTTCGTCGGCGGCGTTCACCTGGCGCTTTTTCGCAACGCCGCCATTGAGGGCGCCCATCGAGCCTTCATAGACCAGCCCGAGCAACAGGATGGCGGCGAAGATAAACGCCCCGATGAACCCGGCCCAACCGGTTTCCCTGACCGACACGGCGTAGGCAAACAGGAACAGTGCCTCGGCCTCGAAGATCACAAAGAGAATCGCCACCAGATGGAATTTTGCCGATAGCCGCAGGCGGGCATCACCCACGGGCAGCATGCCCGACTCGAAAGGTTGGTTCTTGCTCCGCCCCCAGGCCTTGCCGCCGAGAAATCTGGAAACGCCCAGCATCAGCAGGCAAAGGGTGACAACGCCCAGCAGAAAAACGCCGAACGCCCAGTTGTGCGAGATAGTGGCTGCAGTGTCTGTCATTGGTCAGCCCCGGTATGAATTTCCAGAGGGGAACTGGCTAACCACAGGCGCACGGCGCTGACGGGCAGTGTTGAATACGCTGCACGCGTGAAAAGGGAAGGGGGAGAGATGGAGGGTGCTGATAAGTCGGTCACAGCCTGCTTCCTTGGAAGTGCAGGGCCGTCCCCGATCGGTATTCGAGCCTGAGGTCGTCCTCAGGTGAGCGTGTCATGTAGCGGGTGAGACTGTACTGATTTTTGCCGCCGATGCCAACGCTCGTGTCCGTTTACCTTCAGTCGCGCCGCTCGGCCACCAGCAGCAGCGACTGCGGTACAAGGCTTTGCGGGTGCTGCGGCTCCTGCAGGCTGACCAGGCGAAAACCGGCCATGTCCAGCGCATTGAGCCAACTGGACAAGGTGCGCATGTACCACGGCATGGGTTGCCACTGGCCCTGGAAGTCGGCAAAGGTCTCCACGCGCCAACCATCCTGATAGTCGCCCGCCGCCGCAGTCCAGGGATGAAGGGTCTGGATCAGCAACGCACCGCCTGGAACGAGCAGGGCGTTCATCGCCGCGAGCAGCGGGATGATGTCCTGGTGCAGCAGGGCGAAGTTGGCGCAGATCAGGTCGTAATCGCTACCGATGTTTACCTGGGCCGCAGCCAACGCATCGTAACTGGCCTGATGCACCGGCGAACTGCCTGCTGCCCGCGCTGCTTCGACCAGGGTTGCGTCGCCATCCACCCCGACCGCCTTGATGCCCCGTTCGGCCAGGGCACGCAGCAGCCAGCCCTCACCACAGCCGAGGTCGAGCACATGCTCGGGCTGGCGGCCCAGCACGGCCAGGAGGATGGCCTGGTCGGTGACTTTCAGGCGGCTTTCGATGGCGCCGCTACGGATCGCTTCGATCCAGGCGCGGGCGTTGTGATGCCAGCTTTGCAGGAGGGTGGATTCGTGGCTGCTCATTGCTATATCCACTGTGGCGGGTCGCCTGCAAGGATAGGCCAAATGTCGATGCGGCGGAGCTTGGTCCGCCATTCCCTCCCGCTCGTGTGACCACGTCAGGCGCGGTTAAGCATCAGCCCATGCAGCACCCCAAACCGCAAGCCAGGCTCGGACGGCATCATTTCGGTGATGCCAAACGCCTTGAACGCCGCCAGCATGATCGCCAGGCCACCCGGCAACGCGCTTTGGCGATGAGGCTGCAAGCCACCCAGACGGGTGCAGTTAACGTGACCGGCCTCCAACAGCAGCACCGACAGGCGCAACAGGCCGCGGTAGGTGATGCCACCTTCGCCACAGTCGTTCAGGGCATTGGCCCTGAGCACTTTGGCCAGCATTCGCGCAGTACCGGAAGAGCCGATGGCCTGCTGCCAACCCAGGTGGCGATAACGCCGGGCGACTTTCTCGAACTGCAAGGTGGCGGTGCGCTCGGCGTCCAGCAGGGCCTGGGCGCGAACCACGCCGCCAGGGAAATAGCGCGTGCTCCAGATGCCACTGCCGATGTTCAGGCTTTCGGTCAACAGTGCCTGTTGGCCGCGGCCCAGAATCAATTCAGTGGAGCCGCCGCCGATATCCACCACCAGGCGTCGGGTATCGGCAGCAGGGATGCGATGGCTGACACCGGCATACACCAGCTGGGCTTCCTCCTGGTCGGAGATGACGTCGATGGGAAAACCCAGGTGGCGCTGGGCATCGCTCAGAAAAAGTTTGGCATTGGCGGCTTCACGCACAGCGCTGGTGGCCACTGCGCGTACGCGTCCAGGCTCGAAGCCGCGCAGCTTTTTGCCAAAGCGGGCGAGCGCTTGCCAGCCTCGGTCCAGCGCCAGTTCGTCCAGGGCGCCATCGTGCAGACCTTCGGCCAGGCGAACCGGCTCGCGCAAGGATTTCACTTCTTCGATAACCCACTGGCGGTTCCGTTTGACCGGCTGGCCGATCATCATGCGAAACGCATTGGACCCCAGGTCAATCGCCGCAAACAGGGAGGTATCGCTTTTCATCGAGTGTTCCTTGCAGGTTCATCAGGCAACGCTCAAAAGCGTTTGCGATGATCTTGCCACTCGATCGATGACGCGAAGATGACAGCCAGTACCCGCACCTACGGCTTTTTTACAACGGCGAAATCGTCCCTAACGCGCCAATCCCAATAGCCAGCACCAGAAACCCAACGACGAAAAGCGCAAGCTTGCCCATATGAACTCCGAATTGAACAGGAAAGAGGCAACAGGCGCTGCAGATAACCCAGTCACCTGATCAGACACGCTGTGAAAGGTGTCTGTTAGGGCCTTCATTGTCCGAGTGTCAGGGTTTTCATTACAGATGCAGATGAAGCAGAAAAATACGGATCAGAATAAAAACGCCCCGACCTGAACATCCAGGTCGGGGCGTTTTTTGTGGCTGTGTCAGGCTGCGGCGTTGCTGTTACGCCAAGTCAAAACGGTCCAGGTTCATCACTTTGCTCCAGGCAGCAATGAAGTCCCTGACGAACTTGTCCTTGCCATCGTCGCTGGCATACACCTCAGCCAGCGCACGCAGTTGCGCATGCGAGCCGAACACCAGATCGACGCGGCTACCGGTCCACTTCAGCTCGCCGGTTTTGCGGTCGCGGGCTTCATAGCTGTCGTTGGCGCTGGAGGCCGGCTTCCATTCCACGCCCATGTCCAGCAGGTTCTGGAAGAAGTCGTTGGTCAACGCTCCTGGCCGTTTGGTGAACACACCTTGTGCGTTCTGCCCGACATTGTTGCCCAGCACCCGCAGGCCGCCGATCAACACGGTCATCTCCGGCGCGCTGAGGTTCAGCAGTTGCGCCTTGTCGACCAGCAGCGCCTCGGGTTTGGCCTTGGCCCCGGCTTTGATGAAGTTGCGAAAACCATCGGCAACCGGCTCGAGCAAACCGAAAGACTCCACATCGGTCTGTTCCTGCGAGGCGTCGGTACGGCCTGGGGAGAAGGGCACGGTGAGGTTGTGGCCAGCGTTTTTCGCCGCTTGCTCCACACCCGCGTTACCCGCCAGAACGATCAGGTCGGCGAGGGAAATTTTCTTGCCGCCGCCCTGGGCGTTGAAGTCGTTCTGGATGCCTTGCAGCTTGCCGAGCACTGCGGCCAGCTGCGCCGGCTGGTTGGCTTCCCAGTCTTTCTGCGGTGCCAGGCGCAGGCGGCCACCGTTGGCGCCGCCGCGTTTGTCCGAACCGCGGAAACTTGCGGCAGCGGCCCAGGCGGTGGACACCAGTTGCGCCACCGACAGGCCCGAAGCCAGAACCTTGGCCTTGAGTGCGGCGACGTCGGCGTCGTTGACCAGGACGTGGTCGACTGCCGGAATCGGGTCTTGCCAGAGCAGTTCTTCACCGGGCATTTCCGGGCCGAGGTAGCGTGACAGCGGGCCCATGTCGCGATGAATGAGTTTGTACCAGGCGCGGGCGAAGGCGTCGGCCAGTTGCGCGGGGTTTTCCTTGAAGCGGCGGGCGATCGGCTCGTAGATCGGGTCGAAGCGCAGTGCCAGGTCCGAGGTCAGCATCCGCGGTTCCTGTTTTTTCGCCGGGTCGAAAGCGTGGGGGATGCGGTCGGCACCGGCACCGCCTTTTGGCCGCCACTGGTGGGCACCGGCCGGGCTCTTGGTCAGCTCCCAGTCGAAGCCGAAGAGGTTTTCCAGGTACTCGTTGCTCCATTTCGTGGGGGTCGAAGTCCAGGTCACTTCCAGGCCGCTGGTGATGGCGTCGGCGCCTTTGCCGCTGCCGAATTTGTTGCGCCAGCCCAGGCCCTGTTCCTCAAGGCCGGCGGCCTCGGGTTCAGCGCCGACGTTGTCGGCCGGGCCGGCACCGTGGGTCTTGCCGAAGGCGTGGCCGCCGGCGATCAGCGCCACGGTTTCTTCATCGTTCATGGCCATGCGGCCGAAGGTGTCGCGGATGTCCTTGGCGGACGCGACCGGGTCGGGATTGCCTTCAGGGCCTTCGGGGTTTACGTAGATCAGGCCCATCTGCACCGCAGCCAGCGGGTTATCGAGGTTGCGCTCGCCGGCCGGGAGGTTACGGCTTTGTTCCTCACCATGTTTGGAAGGTTCAGCCACCAGCGGTACGTCGCCTGGCGGTTGCGCTTTGCCATAGCGGATATCGCCACCCAGCCAGACGGTCTCGGCACCCCAGTTCACCGCTTCATCCGGTTCCCAGACATCGGCGCGGCCGCCGGAGAAGCCGAAGGTCTTGAAGCCCATGGATTCCAGGGCGACGTTGCCGGTCAGCACGATCAGGTCGGCCCAGGAAATGTTCTTGCCGTATTTCTGTTTGATCGGCCAGAGCAGGCGCCGGGCCTTGTCCAGGCTGACGTTGTCGGGCCAGCTGTTGAGCGGGGCGAAGCGTTGCTGGCCGGAACCGGCGCCACCACGGCCATCACCGATGCGATAGGTGCCGGCGCTGTGCCAGGCCATGCGGATGAACAGCGGGCCATAGTGGCCGAAGTCGGCGGGCCACCAGTCCTGGGAGTCGGTCATCAGCGCCCGCAGGTCTTGCTTGAGGGCGGCAAAATCCAGGCTCTTGTAGGCCTTGGCGTAATCGAAATCCTCGTCCATGGGATCGGAGAGGCACGAGTGCTGATGCAGGATTTTCAGGTTCAGCTGGTCGGGCCACCAGTCGCGGTTACTGGTACCACCGCCGGCAGCAGGATTGAACGGGCATTTTGACTCGTTTGACATGACTGTTTCACCTCTGGATGGACTCACCCCACAATCCGACCCGTTCTATCAACCGGGTAGAGATGAGTGAAATCAATGACATAGGTTCAAGGCCAGCGGTTCGATCAACGAATCGGGGATGGCCATCACGGACAGTTCAGCGTAGCGGCAATCTCGTTATCGGAAAGATGAATCACTGCGGGAAGGGCAGCTGTAGCCGCTTTGTTACCGCCTTCCCAGAAGCCATCCGGCCGGATCAGTGCAGCGATAAATATAGGCTAGACCTGGCGAAGAGCGAGGGCTAATAGCGGGAGTATTGGGGGTTGATAGAGTGACTCTCTCAGCTGGCCGGTGGGAGCGGGCTTGCCCCGCGATGCGAGGTGACTGACAAACCGCAATCGCGGGGCAAGCCCGCTCCTACCGTCAAGCCGTTGCCTCAAACGCGTCGTGGTACTTGACCACACCGGTTGGTGCAACATCCCTGAAAGACAATGCCTGGAAGTACTCAGGGGGGACGCCAGGCAGCTCAAGGCCGGGGTACGTCTTGAAGCCGAAGCGCCCGTAGTAGCCTGGGTCGCCAAGCAGCACGCAGCCGGCACCGCCAAGACGCTGCAACTGCGCCAGCGCGGCGTTCATCAATGACGAACCAATGCCTTGACCCTGGCGCTCAGGGTGCACCGAAATCGGCCCCAGGCCGTACCAGCCGGTTGCCCCCGACGACACCGTAACGGGTGACAGGGCAACGTGACCGATGATTTCGCCATCTTCCACCGCCACCAACGAGACGCTCAGCTGATTGGCCTTGCGCAGGGCATTGACGATGAAATGCTCGGTGTGGCTTGAGTGCTCCTGATTCTTGAATGCGGCCTCGGTCAGGCGTGCAATGCTGTCGATGTCTGCAGGTTGTTCATTGCGAAGGGTGATGTTCATGTTGATCCTGGCTTTGCTGTCCTGGTCGATAGTCTTGCGCAACGCTTGGTAAAGCGCATCAGGTTGAACTACAAGGCAGTGAACGACAAGGCGGCTGTTACCTTGCGTCAACTCGGCAAACGACTGCCACTCTGCGCTGCCAGTCCCTGTAACATGCATCACCTTCCCACCACGCCCGAGTCTGAAAAATGGATGCTCACTCGATACTTGCTTATGTGCTGGTTGCAGCGATTGCCATCGCCAGTCCAGGTCCTGCCACGTTGATGGCGATCAACAACAGCCTGGCCTATGGTCCGCGTTCTGCACTGTGGTCTTCTCTGGGCAATGCGTGCGGACTGTTCTGCTTGTCGGCGGCGGCAATGCTGGGCCTGGGCGCTTTGCTCGCCAGTTCCGAGTGGATGTTCAACGTGGTGAAAATTGCCGGTGCCGGCTATCTGTTCTATCTGGGCACCAAGCAGTTGTTCAAGAAGACGCCGATGCTTGCGGCCGATGTTCCGGCCGATCAGAAAGTCAGCAAACCATCGCGTCTGAAGCTGTTCAAGTCGGCCTTTCTGACCGCAGCTACCAACCCCAAGGCGACGATGTTCTTCTCGGCACTGTTCCCGCAGTTCATTGACCAGAGCGCCGCATTGCTGCCGCAGTTTCTGCTGCTCACGTCGATCTTCATGGGCTTGTCGCTGACGTCCCTGAGCTTGTATGCCGCGTTGGCCTCGCGGGCCAAAGGCGTACTGAAACGGCCACGGTTTTCGCTGTGGGTGAGCAGGGCGGTAGGCTCGACGTTCATCTTCTTCGGGGCCGCCATTCTTACCATGCGCAGGCAAGGTGCATAGAGCGTCTGAGCATTTGCGCTTTGTTGACCGCCAACTCGACGCCGCTACCTCATCGCAACACGCGTCGATACTGCTGAACCGCAAACGCCCCTGCACACACTCCCCAGACCGCCCAGGCAACAGCCACCTGCCAATGAGTCATTACTCCCTGGGCGTCTCCCATAAAGAACACGGCAGCGATCAGGAACATCATCAATGAACCTGCCGCCAGCACTGTCCGCAAAATACCCATCATTGTTCGCCACCAGATTCCGGGTTCATACCGCCCTTCGATCCAGCGCGTCAGTACTGTCAGCCCCGCGAGAATCAACGCCGATAGCACCAGCAGAATAGGCACGCCAATGATTGCCATTGACGGCTCAAACTCTCCACCATCCTCGCCAGGGGTATAGAAACTGGCGGTCCAGATATCCCGGCACAGAGCCGAGATCAGGTAGATCGCCGCGATAGGGGCGACGGGGAATATCAGACCGCTGAGCAGTTGTGTTCCAAGGCGCTTCACGAGGGTCTCCTGAGTTTGCTGCTTCAGGTAAGAAGTCAGCAATTACATCCTGTGGGCATAATCTGATGTGTATTTGTCGTGAGGGCAACTCTCTGTGCATAGTGCAGGGATCGTGCAAAGCTGGAGAACACTGCTATTCCTATTGGTTGATGCCTTCGGATAGCCGTTGATGCTGGTCGTCGAACAGTTGCACAAGTCGTTCACCACCGCCCAGGGCACGCTGCCGGTGCTGCAGGGCGTCGACTTGCGTCTGGCGCGAGGCAGCAGCCTGGCGTTGATGGGCGAGTCGGGTAGCGGTAAAAGTACTTTGCTGCACCTGCTCGCAGGACTCGACCGCGCTGACAGCGGGCGCATCCTGATCGACGCCGAACCCCTCGACGCGCGTTCGGAGTCTGGCCTGGCGCGCTGGCGCCGGGAAGGCATCGGTCTGGTGTTCCAGCAGTACAACCTGATCAGCAGCCTGGATGTGGCAGCCAACCTGGCGTTTCAAGCACGGCTGGCCGGGCGCTTCGATCAGCAATGGCTGGACTATCTCTGCGAGCGCCTGGGGCTGACGGAGGTGTTGCAGCGCTACCCTGAGCAACTGTCCGGCGGCCAGCAGCAGCGCGTCGCCATTGGCCGGGCTCTGGCGGGGCGTCCTGCGTTGCTGCTGGCCGATGAGCCCACCGGCAGCCTCGACGAGGCCAGTAGCGATCAAGTGCTGAGCCTGCTGCTGCAACTGGTTGCCGAGGCCGGCAGCAGCGTGTTGATGGTCACCCACAGCCAGCGCCTGGCTGCGCGCCTGCAGCAGCGTTGCTTCCTGCATGCCGGTCGGGTGCAGGTCGAGACGGCGGGATGAACGCCTTGCTGATGACCTTGCAGGCACTGCTGAGCCATTGGTGGCGCCATCGTTTGCAGTTCTTCAGCCTGTTTACCGGATTGTGGCTGGCCACCGCGCTGTGGACCGGCGTCCAGGCCTTGAACAGTCAGGCACGCAATGACTACGCCCGTGCCAGTGCGCTGTTGACCGGCCCTGTGCAGGCGCAACTGGTGGCTCGCGATGCAGAGCGATTCGAGCAGGCGCTGTACCGGCAACTGCGCCAGCTGGGCTGGTCGGTATCCCCGGTCGTGGAAGGGCGCGTGCGTTTTGCCGGTGAGCGGCCGCTGACGGTGCGCCTGATCGGCATCGAACCGCTGAGCCTGCCAGCGGCAGCGAGCGTCGCCGGCACGCCGATGCAAGACTTCGACCTGCAGGCGTTCATCGGCACTCCGGGGCAAGCCTGGGTTGGCCCGGACACGTTGCAGCAACTGGGTATGCAAGCGGCAGATCAAGCACTCAGCAGTGACGGCCAGGTATTGCCACCTTTCGTCCTCAAGCCGCAGTTGGCACCGGGCGTGATCATCGTCGACATCGGGCATGCCCAGACCCTGCTGCAAGTACCGGGGCAGCTATCGCGGTTGCTGCTGGCGGATGACAAGGCGCCATTGCCCGCGGCCATTGCTGCCCGCCTCAAGCTGCAACCAGCCGGTGACGATGGCGGCTTGCAGCGCCTGACCGAGAGCTTTCACCTCAATCTCACCGCGCTCGGCCTGCTGGCCTTTGTCGTCGGGCTGTTTATCGCTCACGCCGCCATCGGCCTGGCCCTTGAACAGCGTCGTAGCCTGATTCGCACCCTGCGTGCCTGCGGCATCAGCTTGAATTTGGTGTTGATCGGCCTGACGCTGGAGCTGGGTGTGTTCGCGGTGCTGGGCGGTTTGGCCGGGGTCGCCAGCGGCTATGTGCTGGCCGCCTTGCTGTTGCCCGATTTCGCCGCCAGCTTGCGCGGTTTATATGGTGCCCAGGTCGCAGGGCAACTGAGTCTGCCGGCCTGGTGGTGGTTGGCCGGGGTGCTGGTGAGTGTGTGCGGCGCGCTGATCGCCGGGTTGAGCAGTGTTTTGCGCGCAGCCCGCCTGCCACTACTGGTGTTGGCGCAACCTCAGGCCTGGCGGTTGGCCCAGGGCCCATGGCTGCGACGTCAGGCAATTGCAGCAGGGCTGTTGCTACTGGTGGCACTCGGCTGTTGGCAATACGGGGCCAGCCTGCCCAGTGCGTTCATCTTGCTTGCGGCGCTGTTGCTGGCCGCAGCGCTGCTGTTGCCGACGTTGCTCGATGGCGCGTTAGCCTGGCTGGCACGCTTCTGTCGTCGGCCATTGGCGCAGTGGTTCATCGCCGACAGTCGTCAGCAATTGCCCGCATTGAGCCTGGCGCTGATGGCCTTGCTGCTGGCGCTGGCTGCCAGTGTCGGCGTGGGCAGCATGACCGAGGGCTTTCGCAAGACATTTACCGGCTGGCTCGATCAGCGTCTGGCAGCCGATCTCTATGTCACCCCTCGGGATAACGCGCAGGCTGCGCAGATCAACGAATGGCTCGGCGAACAGCCGGGAATCAGCGCGGTGCTGCCCAGCTGGCGCCTTGAGCTGCGCCTGCAGGAATGGCCGGTACAAGTCCAGGGCATCATCGACCACCCTGGCTATCGCACACGCTGGCCGTTGCTGGAACACAGCGCGCGGGCCTGGGAGCAACTGGCGAGCGGTCGCGCAGTCATGCTCAGTGAACAGTTGGCGCGGCGTTTGCGCGTGCAGTTGGGCGACAGTCTTCAACTGCCGGTGGAGCCTGCGCAAGCCATGACCGTGGTCGGCATCTACGCTGACTATGGCAATCCCAAAGGCCATCTGCTGGTCAATGCCGACTGGCTGCGCAGGCATCGGCCTGAGGCGAGCCTGAACAATATCAGCCTGAACCTGGTTGCCGAGCGTGTCCCGGTGCTCAAGGCCGAGCTGCAACAACGCTTTGCCCTGGACGACAGCCGCGTGGTCGAGCAAGCCACCTTGAAGCGCTGGTCGACTGAAGTTTTCAGTCGCACCTTTGCCGCTACGTCCGCGCTCAACAGCCTGACCCTCGGTGTCGCTGGCATCGCGCTGTTCATCAGTCTGCTGAGCTTGAGCCAGAGCCGCCTCGGCCAACTGGCGCCGCTCTGGGCGCTGGGTGTGCAGCGCAGGCAACTGGTGTGGCTGTCGCTCGGTCAAACCCTGATGTTGAGCTGCCTCACCGTGCTGCTGGCGATACCCCTGGGCTTGCTGCTCGCCTGGTGTCTGGTGGCGGTGGTCAACGTCCAGGCGTTTGGTTGGCGCTTGCCGCTGCATGTGTTTCCCGGGCAACTGCTGCAACTGGCCATGCTAGGTCTGTTGACCAGTCTGCTGGCCAGTGCCTGGCCGCTATGGCAATTGGCACGGCGCCAGCCGAGCGAGTTATTGAGGCAATTTGCCGATGAAGCCTGAAGCCTGGGGGTTGATTGTCTTGTTGCTGCTGAGCGGTTGCGATCAGCCTGAGCCAGCAGACAAAAGTTTTGCCGGCTTGGGTCAGGAGGCGGACGCCTTCAGGCAGGTGACGCGCAATCATGTACTGGAGTTTCCTCGCGATCACGCTGCGCACAATGGCTTTCGCATCGAGTGGTGGTACGTCACCGCCAATCTCAAGGACGCTCAGGGGCGTGAGTGGGGGGCACAGTGGACCTTGTTCCGCTCGGCCCTGCGCACCGGCGCGGAAACTGCCGACTGGAGCAGCCCCAACCTGTGGATGGGGCATGCGGCGCTGACCGGCCCTGGTGGCCATCAATCCAGCGAAACCCTGGCGCGCGGCGGCATCGGCCAGGCGGGTGTTGCCAGCCAGCCGTTCCGGGCCTGGATAAATGACTGGTCGCTGCAGGGTAGCGATGACATCGGGCAATTGCAGATGGTCGCCCGCGGCGAAGGTTTTGCTTACCGCTTGAACCTGCTGAGCACGGGGCCGCTGGTGCTGCATGGCGCACAGGGCTACAGCGAAAAATCCGGCAAGGGTCAGGCGTCTTACTACTACAGCCAGCCGTTCTACCAGGTCAGTGGCGAAGTCGAGCGCGAAGGCCAGCGCGTTGCGGTCACCGGCAACGCCTGGCTTGATCGGGAATGGAGCAGCCAGCCGCTGGCGGCCGGACAATCGGGGTGGGACTGGTTTTCCCTGCACCTGGACAGCGGCGCGAAACTGATGCTGTTTCGCGTGCGTGAGGCTGCGGGCACGCCCTACCGGGCAGGCACCTGGATCAGCGCACAAGGGCAGACCCAGGTGCTGCAAGGCGAACAGATCCAGCTCCAGGCCCTGGCCTGGTCAAAGCAGGACAACGGCGTTGAAATGCCCACTCGCTGGCGGGTGCAGGTGCCGAGCCAGGGTGTTGATCTACAGGTTGATGCGCTGGAGCCGAAGGCGTGGATGCACACCAGCTTCCCGTATTGGGAAGGCCCGGTGCGCATCAGCGGCAGTGTGGGCGGCAGGGGCTATCTCGAAATGACCGGGTATTAGCGCGAAACCTGTAGGAGCTGGCTTGCCTGCGATGGGCCGTGTAACGGCCCCAGAATCTCATTGCAACAGCGAAACTGCCCTGAGCAGATCGTGCAGTCCTTCCGGAACCAGCGGTGATGTATCCGTGAAGCTTGAACTATCACGCCATGTGGCCTTGAACGCTGCGCCATCGCTTTCGTGACCAATCAGGCAGGGTTGTTGGTAAAGGCTCATGTCGCTGAATTTAGCGTCATAGACCTGGACAATCTCGTGCCCTGGTTTGCCGGCATAGGTAAAGATGCTCTCCAGAGTGCCAAGCAGACGCACATCGCTGATCGACTGGTTCAGTTCTTCCTGCACTTCTCTGGCAATGGCATCAACGCTGCGCTCACCGAAATCGATGCCACCGCCGATGGGGCGAAACAGGGTCTGATCAGATTCAGCGTCGTAAAACTGGTTAACCAGAATCTTTCCCTGGTGATGAAAGACGCACAGGGCGAGAGCGCGAATGCGGTGCTCGGACACGAGTCAAATTCCTTTTGTGAGTGAGTGGGCGCGCGACGATACGTTTGTGCTCGTGTTCAGGCAAATTTCTCAACGCGCACCGACGGTCCTGTACTGCGCAAAAACCGGCATTGCGAGGAACAAGATAACGGACGTAATTTATTACGGCGAGCGAGGGAGAGGTCCTGATGACCCTCCGATGGATTGCCTGGGAGCCGAGACATGCGCGAACCAATCTATCTGCAAGACCTGGCGGTGGGCGATACCTTCAGCAGTGATCAGCATCTTCTGGATGCCGAACAGATCATCCGCTTTGCCAGCGAATACGATCCGCAGCCGTTTCACCTGGATGAGCATCTGGCGCAGGACAGTTTTTTCCAGGGGCTGGCTGCGAGCGGTTGGCAGACCAGCGCCATCACCATGAAGCTATTGGTGGGTAGCCTTGCGTTCGCCGGGGGTGTAATTGGTGCGAATGCCGAAGTGACCTGGCCACAGCCAACCCGCCCCGGCGATATACTGCGTGTCCAGAGCACGGTCGTTAGCGTTGCACCTTCCCGATCCCGGCCAGACCGGGGGACGGTGGTGCTCGAGAGCATCACCTCGAATCAGCGCGGTGAGACGTTGCAGCGCATGACCAGCAGGATTCTGTGCTTCAAGCGCGAGGAGTAAGCCAGCCCAGTGTCAAGCACCGGGCTGGCCGAGTGTGCGCTACTGGCTGTGGATTCAAGCGCTCGACACTACTCCAGCCTACAGCGACACCAGCACATCACACTGGGATTCGTTGAGCACATGCTTGGTAACGCTGCCGATCAACAGTTCTTCCAGAGCGCTTTCACCCTGCTTGCCGATCACGATCAGGTCGCAGTCCAGCTCCTGTTCCTGCTCAACGATCCGCCAGGCGGCATCACCGTGCACCACGATTTGCCGGGCATTGCTCAGCCCGGCGGCTTCGCTCAATGCCGCGAGTTGTTGCACGGCGTCTTTCCTGATGACATTGCGGTAGTGATTGAGGGTCTCCTGGTCAATGTGGGCGAAGCGCATGCTGCCCTCGAAGGGGGCTTCGTACACGTGCAGGAGAATGATCTCGGCCTGCGGCGCAACAGCCTTTGCCAGTGCGATGGAACGCAGCGATGCAGGCGAAAAATCAACCGGGACGAGCAAGGTACGGTAGGCATCGCGAGGTGCGTGCTTGACCACCAGCAAAGGGCAGGGCATGCGGCTGAGCATTCTTTGCACGGTAGAGCCGAGCAGCAGGCGACGGGCCAGGCTTTGGCCCTTCGCCCCGCAGACCAACAGGTTGCTGTGTTTGTCCTGCACCACCCGGGTGATTTCCGTGACAACCGAGCCGGGCGCTACCTGTACACCAGCGCTGGTGTCATAGCGCTGGAAGAGCATGTCGGCCAGTTCATGAGTTTTTTCTCTTGCAGTCTCCAGCACGTCTTTCAACAGGTCTTCATCCGGTACCACCAGATGCTTGAGGCGCTCGAAGGGGGCTGGATTGGCGACGTAGAGCAGATCCAGCGATGCGTGCTGCTCCTTGCTCAACAGTGCGGCCCGCTCTGCTGCGTTGCGGGCAGCGCTGGACAGGTCGGTGGCAACCAGTACGTGGTTCAACGAGGTCATATCGTTTTCCTTATGCAATGCTGTGCACATGAATCTTAGGCGTTGGCCTGTTATCGATCCGTTCCCTGCTTGCAGCCATCCTCTCGCGAACCACGTCCGGCGTTTTGATTTGCGTCAAATACAGTGGTTATAGCGTCCGCTGGCCACGGTTGCGGGCAGCGCGCTTGATTCGACCATCTCCGGCGCTGTTGCCGTGAAGTTTAAAGTTGCCAATTTTTATTTCTAATTTGGTATCTATTTGTTTTGGGTAAAATATTGCAAGTGTAAGAATACTCAACTAGTGCATTGATCCTGTCGGTCATGCCGATCGTAATCGCTAGCTGAATACTCGCATCAGCTGGCAGCTGTTGCGTTTACGCCTGACGTAAGGCTTACCTGCGCATTGCCCTCAATACCCACTGCCTGAAACCCGCCTGAACAAAGGCTTTGGCGTGGATCTGCCGCCAGCCGCAGTGCTGGCGGCACTGCGGCGACCTGGAACCGGTCAGCGGCCATTGCTGAAAGCACAAGACTTTCGCCTGAAAAACCGGATAATGGCGGCCAAATCGTTTTGCACGTTATTATGGTGTTCCCGCATGGAAATCAAGGTCAACTTTCTCGACAATCTTCGGCTTGAAGCCAAGTTTGACGACTTCACCGTGGTCGCCGATCAGCCTATCCGCTATAAAGGCGATGGTTCGGCACCGGGTCCGTTCGATTATTTTCTGGCGTCGTCGGCGTTGTGTGCGGCTTACTTTGTGAAGTTGTACTGCCAAACGCGCGATATTCCCACCGATAATATTCGCCTGTCGCAAAACAATATTGTTGATCCGGAAAACCGTTACAACCAGATCTTCAAGATCCAGGTCGAGCTGCCAGCCGATATCTCCGCCAAGGATCGCCAGGGCATTTTGCGTTCCATCGACCGTTGTACGGTGAAGAAGGTGGTGCAGACCGGCCCTGAGTTTGTGATCGAGGAAGTCGACAGCCTTGACGCCAATGCCCAGGCATTGCTGATGCTGGACCCGGCGTCCGACGCCAGCACCTATATCGTCGGCAAGGATCTGCCGCTGGAGCAGACCATCGCCAACATGTCGGGGATTCTCGCCGGCCTGGGCATGAAGATCGAAATCGCCTCGTGGCGCAACATTGTCCCCAACGTCTGGTCGCTGCATATCCGCGATGCGCAGTCGCCGATGTGTTTTACCAACGGCAAGGGCGCGACCAAAGAAAGCGCCCTGGCTTCGGCGCTGGGCGAATTCATCGAACGCCTGAACTGCAACTTCTTCTACAACGATCAGTTCTGGGGCGAAGAGATCGCCAACGCGGCGTTCGTGCATTACCCGGACGAGCGCTGGTTCAAACCTGGCCGCAAAGATGCGCTGCCGGCGGAAATCCTCGACGGCTACTGCCTGGAAATCTACAACCCCGATGGCGAGCTGCGTGGCTCGCATCTGTACGACACCAACTCCGGCAATGAAGCGCGCGGCATCTGTTCGCTGCCTTTTGTGCGCCAGTCGGACGGCGAGGTGGTGTATTTCCCCTCCAACCTGATCGAAAACCTGTACCTGAGCAACGGCATGAGCGCTGGTAACACGCTGGCCGAAGCGCAGGTGCAATGCCTGTCGGAAATCTTCGAACGCGCGGTCAAACGCGAAATTCTGGAAGGTGAACTGGCACTGCCGGATGTGCCGCAGGAAGTGCTGGCCAAGTACCCGGCGATCCTCGCCGGCATTCAGGGCCTGGAAGAGCAGGGCTTCCCGGTGCTGGTGAAAGATGCGTCGCTGGGCGGTGATTTCCCGGTGATGTGCGTCACCTTGATGAACCCGCGTACCGGCGGCGTATTTGCCTCGTTCGGCGCGCACCCAAGCTTTGAAGTGGCGCTGGAGCGCAGCCTGACGGAACTGCTCCAGGGCCGCAGCTTCGAAGGCCTGAACGATCTGCCGCAGCCGACGTTCGAAAGCCACGCGCTGACTGAACCGAACAACTTTGTTGAACACTTCATCGATTCCAGCGGTGTCGTATCGTGGCGCTTCTTCAGTGCCAAAGCCGACTTCGAATTCGTTGAGTGGGACTTCTCCGGCCAGGGTGAAAACTCCAACGCTGAAGAAGCCGCGACCTTGTTCGGCATTCTCGAAAGCATCGGCAAAGAAGCGTACATGGCAGTGTACGAGCACCTCGGTGCAACCGCCTGTCGCATTCTCGTGCCGGGCTATTCGGAAATTTACCCGGTCGACGACCTGATCTGGGACAACACCAACAAAGCCCTGTTTTTCCGCGAAGACATTCTCAACCTGCATCGCCTGGACGAGAGCGAGCTGCGCGCACTGGTTGAGCGTCTGGAAGAAAGCGAGCTGGATGACTACACCGACATCACCACACTGATCGGCATCGAATTCGATGACAACACGGTCTGGGGTCAGTTGACGATTCTGGAGTTGAAGCTGCTGATCCATCTCGCCTTGCAGCAGTTCGAAGAGGCCAAGGAACTGGTGGAAACCTTCCTGCAGTTCAACGACAACACTGTCGAGCGTGGGCTGTTCTATCAGGCCCTGAACGTGGTGCTGGAAGTGCAGCTCGACGACGACCTGGAGCTGGACGACTACGCGTTCAATTTCCGCCGGATGTTTGGCGACGAGCGGATGGACGCGGTGATCGGCTCGGTGGACGGCAGCGTGCGCTTCTATGGCTTGACGCCTACGAGCATGAAGCTGGAAGGGCTCGACAGGCACCTGCGGTTGATCGACAGCTATAAAAAGTTGCACGCGGCGCGGGCCAAAACATTGGTTTGATTCCGCTAACTGCACTGACAAAAAAGCACCTTGGGTGCTTTTTTGGTTCTTCACGCAATCCCGGGGAGCATGATCTTGAGGCTGGGCTGGGC
>Ga0247827_10000050_pt1 | contig 58524 bp, 58 predicted proteins | sample 12C_Control_Day2_FD_194414 | JGI IMG/M metagenome (GOLD analysis project Ga0247827, IMG submission 194414) | Soil microbial communities from agricultural site in Penn Yan, New York, United States - 12C_Control_Day2 | ecosystem: Environmental > Terrestrial > Soil > Agricultural land | place... | reverse complement strand
GTACGGCGGCTCGGTCAGTGAAACCGAGGATGGCCAGGACCTGAAATGGTTCATTGCCCAGGGCGACAAAGCTGCCTGGGACCTCTTCATCGCACAGAAACAGGAGTCCAGAAATCCCGCCGATTAAAGTCGGTCATTACGAGTGATAAACACCATTGCCCATCATTGTATTACCTAAGTGGAACTCCCCGCTTCCATCATCAATCGAAAACATAACGGAGTACTCGGCAAGTATTTCTCGAAGTTTTTGAACCTCCACCGGATCAGTTGGGAGCCTCACCAAAATCGAGCTAGCCATGTCGTCTCGATTGACTCGTGCCATGTGCAAGCATTCGTAATCTGCTAGCGCTTTACGCAGCGAATGATGACCACCCACTTCCTTGCCTGTCGCCCTCAGAGTCGCGCACACAGAGAATGCGATCGCATAACCTGAGATCACTGGATCAGGAATCTGAGACTCTTTCCATTCTCGCACTTCTTTACTCTCGATCATGTAGGGCCCTTTGCCGATGAACTGCCCGTAATTCTCTACAACATATGCGACCTCATAGGACGACTTGATTGTCGAGGATATTTCAAACATCGGTGTAGTCATGCTTACCACAAGCATCGAGGCGGCTGCTAACTCTTTTAGGTAGGCCTGCAACTCTTCCTGCTGCACCAGCTTTTTCATTTGCGCCTCGATCTTCTGTAGGTGAGTCGGTCACCAATACCCCACTTCAACGTATCACGCCACCCCAGCGCTGCCCGCCAGCGCCTTCCCCTATTCAACGACAGAGTCGGCGCCCAGGCCTTTTCGGTAGCGGGCGATCGCGATGATCTGGCGCAAGCAGATGACCATGTCTTTCTTCATCTGGTCGTCCGGCAAGCCGAGCTTTTTCAGCATTGCCTGGGCTTCTTCCTCGATCGAGGCAAGGGCCTCGGTATCGCTTTTCAGTGTCATTGCGACCTCCACCAGGTCGAGTCAGCCATGAATTGATAGCTCACCAGAACAATGCGCGCCAAATACGGCGCCTTACCCTCTCAAACGATGAACGCCTCCCCGGCGATGGTGGCGGCTGCATTGATTTGTCAGTCATTAATCTCAGCGCTTTCTGCGGGAGATTCGGGAGGCGCGAGCGCAGGCAGAACGATGCTTTTGAATACTGCCGCCGACCTGTCGGGTATTATGTAAGTGCCGGTCAAGATATGCTCAATTACTTCAAGAGCAAGCAACAACTGATCCCTGGAATGATGTTGAGCCTTATGGGCTGCTCGATTACCGAGTACGCGAATCTTGTGAAGAGTTTCAACGCCCTCTTTGGTAACCAAAGATCGGGCGTGCAGATCATCGATCTTTTTTTCTAGATTACAGCCTTTTGCTTTCACGTCTGAGCAAATGGACTCGAGCAACGCTCTGATCGCAATCCCGCCAACGATAAAAAGCTCGCTTTCAACAGCTGTTCGGGCCTCTCTATAGATTTGACCAATCCCGGCGGGAAGAGACCAGTGATCTATGATTTTCGAGCCCAAGACTCTGCCTGGATAATAAGTGATACTTTCTTCATAAACCCTCTGATCCGTTTCATAGTCATCAAAATAGCTTTCCGAGTCCGACGAAGCAGTTCTGAACGAAACTTCCTCGCACCCCATGCACTGGATCAACTGGTTATCAATTCGCCAATCCACGGAGTTTCCTGATCCGCAATACTCTGAGCCGTTCTCTGCATATGATGCAATCACTGTGTGGTTAGTCTCCACACAGCAATTCTTGCAAGGACATTTCAGCTTCTTCTCCCCTGAAGAATCAAGGGTGTACTTCTTAGTGATGTTACCCACAGCGCTGCCCCCTCCCATCTGTTTAAAGGCCATCGTAGCTCAATCCCACAGTAAGCGTGGCGCCTAAGCGTGCGCCAAAGGAGAAAGAATGAGCACTTTCGCAGTGTTTGGCATGACCCGAGATGTAGCCCTGGCTGAGGCCAAGAAGCGCGTCAAAACCAGCAAGCCTGGCAAGCCCGGCGGACCCTCAATCCAGCTGACGCCCGCCCAGTGGGAGGAGGCAGTGGCGAAGTACGTCGAAAAGCTCATGAGCGGCGAGAAGGTGAAGCAGCTCAGCAACATGTTCGACGCCCCCCAGTACGCCCAACAGTTCATCGACCTGGCCAAGCGTTCCGGCGATTGCCGAGACCTGCGCATTCGGGCCCGCTGCGCGATGACTGACGCCAAGGGCAATCCCATCATGAACCCCAAGACCAAGATGCCAAGAATCGGGTGGTCCGACTGGAAGCCTGAATCGAAAGCCGCCTGACACGGAGTTACCCATGCCCACAGAAAACCGATCCAGCAACACAGAGATGGTCAGCGTACCGCGTGAGCGCGCCCTGCAGCTCATCAGCCTTCTGGCCGGAGTGGCCAGCGCCGCGCACTGGCTTGCCGATAACAGCGAGGATTGCGGGGACGAAGGAATTGACTGTAAGCGGGTCGACTTCGTGGCCTTGAGCGACGCCTTGGACAAATGCGAGGAGTTACCGAAGCTGCCTGACAGCGTGTACGTGCGCGACGGCTGGCTGCGTGCTGCTGACGAGCTGCGCGCCCTATTGGCTCAGCCATCCGAGCAGCATCAGGGTGAGCCAGTCGGCTACCAGGTACGCACCATGACCGACAGACCAGGATCACAGTGGACGCCGTGGCGTGAGTGCTGCGACACCACACGCGCCATGCATTCGCATGAAGTCGGGCGTTTCAATCAGTTCGGCATTATGCGCGAGATCCGACCTGTGTTCGCCAGCGCTGCCGATCCTGGCGAAGTTGAGCGACTGCCCACTCGCCCTATCGCTAACTTTCAGGGCAGCTGATTGGGGTCGAGGCCCAGAGGATTAAGAGGGTCCGCCAGAACCTCCCCGGCAAACGTCCCATCAGAGGCCGTCAACCCGCTCTCAGGCGGATTGAGTGTCGCAGCATGAAGCATCCACTTCTCGAAAGCTTCCCGGTGCGCCACTTGAGCCGCTAACCAGGCGGCGTCCCTGAATCGTCCGTACGCTACCTGGGCCATTATTGAAGACGTGATAGCTTCAAGCTCACGCAGCAATTGGTAAGCGATGTATCGCTCATCTGACTGAGGCATTTCGGTTCTCGCAATGTAGCAGCATCCCCTCTCACGGAGGGACACTGTAATGACATCAGCGATTCCGATTCGATCAATATTTCTTTCAGCCTGCGCGCAAGGAGTACATTTGTACTCCGCCTTGGTGCCATGATGGCGGTGGACAGGAGCTGGCTCAGCTTCCGATCCCGAGCCAGCTAGAGTGAACGGCAGCTCTACCCAGCGGAAGCTTTGGGTGTGACGGCAGGCAAACCTTCAGTCGCTATCCGGCGCGCCCGCCCTACACCCCATGCCATCGCCCGAGTCATCGACTCGCCAGGGCGGGAATCGAAAGCCTCCTCGTGCACGGCCAAGCCTTCGGGTGCATAAACGCCGATGAACATCTGTGTTTGCCCTGTGGATGAAAGCCTCACCTCAACGTCAATATGCGTTCCGTCGTCGAGTGTTTCGTCGTGTGTACGGTGGTGAAGCGATGGATCTGCCCATTCCCAGAACACATTTCCACGAACTCGCATGTGACCCTCCTCCAATCTTTATTGTTCGTCCATTAGAGGGTCAAAATAAATCGCGCACAAAAAACTTCAAGTGACATAGATCAGAAAACCTAGCGAAGCGACAGTCGGCAAAAAAGTTATACAGATCTGATATTTTGTATAAGTTTCATACGTATTAAGAAGGGCTGGCTCTGTCTCTCGCTTCGGCTGTAACCGAATCAGCAAATTCAATCCAGGCGTTGAACGCAGCGCGGTGCGCGTCGCATGCTGCTTGCCATTCTGGACCTCCCAAGCGGCCGTAAGCTACCTGATTCATGATGGTTGAAGTGAGCGAGTCCAGCTCCCGCAGCAACTTGTAAGCGCGATATCTTTTTTCTATATCCGGCATGGTCTTTCCATCCAACTTGCGCAGCAAGGATTTGAGCCTTCCAAGACTTCTGCCTGATGGACCTCCCCTGGTCCCACTTATTTCCACCGATCTTAACTAATCCGCCGAGTGGCGGCGAGGTGAAGCTATGTCTCAAGCAAAGGAACGCCCGATCCTCTTCAGCGGGCATATGGTACGCGCCATCCTAAACGGCCAAAAGACTGTCACACGGCGCGAGATCAAGCCCAGCATGCGGAGCGCTGATAGCAGCTTCGAGCTCCACCGGCAGGAAGACGAGTCTTGGCGCCCTATGCACACTTTTGACGAGAGCTGCATGGATGCCAAAGGCACCGAGCATCCAATTGTCTGCCCGTATGGCCAGCCAGGTGACCGCCTGTGGGTGCGCGAAGCATGGGCGCAGATCAATGTGGCGCAGGCGCCTGGCGAAAGCTGGGTGGTCTACCGCGAGGGCGACAACCGGACCGATTACGGCGGTCCTTGGAAACCGAGCATTCACATGCGTCGGCGCGATAGCCGCATCCTGCTGGAGGTCACCGACGTACGGGTGGAGCTCCTGCAGGACATCAGCGAAGAACAGGCCGAGGCGGAAGGTGTTGGCTTTCTCCGCCACGCGCCAGACGCCGACGAGACGCTGACTGCCGCCCAGTTATTCGAATGCCTCTGGAGCAGCATCAACGGCGATGAATCATGGAACGGCAACCCCTGGGTCTGGGTCGTCGAGTTCAAGAGGATCGAGCCATGACCCGCCTCGCCCTCTGCCTCCTGCTGCTGGCCACCAGCGCCAGCGCATCCGAACTGCCATCGGGCGTCTGGTCCTTCGAGGACAAGCCCCGCGGCGTCGTCTGCTACGTCATGAACTCGCTGGGCAACAACGCCATCAGCTGCGTGAAGGTCTGGCTGTCGCAAGTGGCCGGCAACCAGCGCCAGCTCTCCCCGCACGAACAAGAAGATAACTCCCCTACCCCAGCAGCCGCTCAGGGGCGCTGGATTGATGAGAGGTATGAGCTGTGAGCAAAGCCGGCCGCAAAGACGTGCTCGACGAGATGACCAAGGAAGACCTGATTGAGTGGATCCGGTCTCAGCATTTCTTCATGAAGCCCAAGAAAAGCGAAGTGCTGTACCTGCGCTGGAAGCGGCAATCGGCAGACGTCATCGCCGAAATGGAGAAGGAAAATCGAGCGCTTGACCACCTGGACTTAGGCGAGCGCGATCGACTGGCCAATCAGTTCAACGCATCAACAGATCTGAATGAACGGCTTCGGCTTGTCGCGAAGATCGAGCCATATGACAAGGCACTTAGAGAACACCTGAGCCGCTCCGAGGCAATCAACCGCAAGCAGAAGCGGGTGGACGCCCTCTACGAACAGATTGAGGCCGAGCAGCAGAAGGAGCGACGCGCATGACCGAGCTGATCGAAGTGAAGACTCGCGAGCTTGTCGGCGAGCAGCTGGCCTGGGCGGTCGGCAAGGTTGAGGGCCTGGACTTGCAGTTGGCCCCGCCCGAGTACGGCAACCCTTGGCGGGTGTTCGTCCGGTACCGCGCCAGCGTCACTGAGCGCACAGAGCGGTATAGCCCTCAGGAGGACTGGAGCCAGGGCGGCCCGCTGATCGAGAAGTATGCAGCCATGGTTCGCGGGTTCCCGAATCAAATGTATGAAACCCTGGCGATCGCTAGGGTCCGGATTGACGGGAGCCTAGCGTGGCGCAGCGGCAACACGCCGCTCGTAGCACTCTGCCGGGCGTTGCTTTGCGCGAAGCAGGGCGAGATCGTCCAAGTGCCGAAGGAGTTGATGCCATGACCTGCACCTGCCCATCCGGCGACGGCTCACTGCGCTGGCCGTGCCCGGTTCATCCGTCCAAAGAGGAACGCAAATGATCGCCCTCGCCTACATGGCCTACCTGATCTACAGGGGGCCGCGATGAGGCTGATCTACCGCATCAATCGCCGACTTCCGTTCGGCGGGCTGCCGATCGCTCGGGTCCAACATGGCCGTAACACCTGCACCCTCTACAAGAACGGCTGGGTGCACATCAGCGACGGCAAAAGCACTGACGCACTCCCGCTCAACTTCACCAGCCAGGCCCTGGTCGACGCATTCGCGGCCGAACTCGCCTAACCCCTCCCTCTACTACTCAAGCCCGCCGACATGCGTGGGCGAGGATTCCCTATGTCCGCAGTAAACCGATTCCACGAAGTCGCCGACAGTGCGCTGGTCATGATCAGCGATCACCTGCCTCCGGAAGCCAAGCTTACCCTGGCTATCTACATGCCTGGCAAGCCAGAGCAGGACATTGTCTTCAAGGGACCAGCCGTTGATACCGACGAGGTAGTCAACACACTGCGCCGCCGCGCCGGCCTGAGCCTCGACGGCGATAACGGCTACAAGCGCGGCGTATGCGACGTGATCGTCGGCAGCCTTGCTGCCGGCAAGCAGAACACCAACCCACCACCGGCTGATCACTGGGCCCAACGTTTCTGGGATATCGGCCGCGCCGAGGGCGAACTGCAGGAAGAACTGGTGCAGGCGCTGCGCCTGGCGCGCAAAGAGCTTGATGCCTGCCAGCGCGTCATCCACTACGCCGGAGGGTTCGACCCGGCCTATGTCAACGACGCCCAGGCCGCACTCAAGGTCGCCAACGCAGTGCTCGAAAAGACCCCTGCCTGACCACCAACCTGCCGCCGCCGGCGGCGTGGAGACCATCCCATGGAAACCGAGGTCCTTTCGGACGACGAGCTGGTCGAGCTGACCGGCTACAAGGCCAGGGGCTACCAGCGCCGCTGGCTCAAAGAGCGCGGCTGGGTGTTCGTTGAAACCCGAAGCGGGCGGCCTTTGGTTGGTCGCCACTACGTCCGCATGAAGCTGGGCGTAACCCTTGAGGTGGTACCAATGGCGCCACCGCCGCCGGCCGCCCCCACGTGGACACCAGACATTTCGAAGGTGAGGTGAAATGCGCCCCAGGAAGACAGAGAACAGGGACTTGCCGCCGGGCATGTACCGACGCAAGCGCACCAGCAAGAGCAAGAAGAACCCCAATAAGGAGTGGATCAGCTACTTCTACTTGGACAAGTCAGGGAAGCCGGTGCCGCTGGGCACCGACCTGAGCCTGGCACGACTGAAGTGGGCCGAACTTGAGGCGAAGGAAAAGCCGAAGGACCTGGTCACCATGGGCGCGATATTCGATCGGTACGAGCGTGACATTATCCCGAAGAAGGCGCCGCGCACCCAGAAAGACAACTTGGCCGAGATACGCCAGCTGCGGAATTACTTCGAGAAGGCCCCAATCGACGGAATCACGCCTGCGCACGTGGCGAAGTATCGCGATGCCAGGACAGCACCGGTGAGGGCGAACCGCGAGATCGCCACCCTGTCGCACGTCTTCAACATCGCCCGGGAATGGGGGCTCACCACCAACGAGAACCCGTGTCAGGGCGTGCGCAAGAACAGGGAAGTGCCGCGGGACTTCTACGCCAACGACGCGATCTGGAACGCGGTGTATGCGAAAGCAGTGGGTGAACTGAAGGACGCCATGGACTTGGCGTATCTAACGGGCCAGCGTCCTGCGGACGTTCTGGTGATGAGGAGGGATGACATCGAGGGCAAGGCGCTCGGCGTGAAGCAGAAGAAGACCCACAAGAAGTTGCGGATCATGCTCGAGGTCGATGGCGTGGAGAGCAGCCTAGGCGTCCTGATCAGGAAGATACTGGAACGCAATGCTTCACATAGTTCGCCTTACCTGCTGCTGACCGATAACGGCAGACGGGTGACCGCACCCATGCTGCGCCATCGCTGGGATGACGCCAGAGAGGAAGCAGTGAAGGAAGCAGTCGCCGTCGGTGACCAGGTTCTGGCCGGCCGGATCAGCCAGTTCCAGTTCCGCGACATTCGCCCGAAGGCGGCTTCCGAGATCACCGATGTCGACCACGCCAGCCTGCTACTGGGCCACACCAAGGGCGACATTACCGAGCGAGTTTATCGCCGAATTGGAGCCCTGGCGAAACCCACCAAGTAGCGAAGTATTGTCAGCGCTGGCAAATCAAACCATTCCCAAGGGTGTTCCCATGGGTACTTTTACTATGCCCCTAAAACGCAAAAAGCCCTGAAGAATCAGGGCTTTGAATATGGCGGAAGCGTAGAGATTCGAACTCTAGGATAGTTGCCCATCGACGGTTTTCAAGACCGTTGCCTTAAACCACTCGGCCACGCTTCCGGAACAGATTTGCGGCGCCATAATACCGTAATGTAACAAGCTGTCAAACTCTCTGTGTCGCGGCCTGCGGCGGCTCTGGTATGCTCACAGCATCCATAGGTTTCAACCCCACAGGAGTGTCGCCATGCGCGAACAGGATTATGCCGTACAACACGGCCAGCAGGTCGAGCAGCAGGAGGTCAGCAAGGTCCTGCGCAACACGTACAGCCTGCTGGCGCTTACCCTCGCCTTCAGCGGTGTGATGGCGTTCGTCGCGCAGCAGATGCGCGTCGGTTACCCGAACATCTTCGTGGTGCTGATCGGCTTCTACGGGCTGTTCTTCCTCACCGCCAAGCTGCGTGATTCGGTCTGGGGCCTGGTTTCCACCTTCGCCCTCACCGGTTTCATGGGCTTCATCCTTGGCCCGATCCTCAACCGCTACCTGGGCATGGCCGGTGGCGCTGAAGTGGTCAGCTCGGCATTTGCCATGACCGCGCTGGTGTTTGGTGGTCTGTCGGCCTACGTGCTGATCACCCGTAAGGACATGAGCTTCCTCAGCGGCTTCATCACCGCGGGCTTCTTCGTCCTGCTCGGCGCTGTGGTTGCCAGCTTCTTCTTCCAGATCAGCGGCCTGCAGTTGGCGATCAGTGCTGGCTTCGTGCTGTTCTCGTCGGTCTGCATTCTGTTCCAGACCAGCGCCATCATTCATGGCGGCGAGCGTAACTACATTATGGCGACCATCAGCCTGTATGTATCGATCTACAACCTGTTCATCAGCCTGCTGCAGCTGTTTGGCATCATGGGTCGTGATGACTGATCGATGGTGGTAATCGAGTAACGCAAAGCCCGCTTCGGCGGGCTTTTTTGTGCGTGCCTCAGGGGGTGTTGTTTGCGCTGGCCTCATCGCGGGGCAAGCCCGCTCCCACGGGTTGAAACTGCGGGGGGCGAACACGAAATCGCCCAGTAAGCGACAAATGAGCCTGGGGCCTACCCCAATTGCCTAGCGCCCCGTAGAATGCGCTCCTTTTTTCTTCCGGGGCAGCTTCCCATGAGTTCCATCGAACACGGGCCCGGCGCGCCAGCGCCTGCCAATGAACTGGTCCTTGGCCTTGAGGACAAGCCGCGGCCGCTGATCGGCATGCTGGCTGCACTGCAGCATCTGCTGGCGATCATCGTGCCGATCGTGACCCCGGGCCTGCTGATCTGCCAGGCATTGGGCGTGTCAGCGCGCGATACCAACCTGATCGTGTCGATGTCGCTGGTAATCTCGGGTATCGCCACCTTCGTCCAGTGCCGACGCTTCGGCCCGTTTGGCGCGGGGCTGCTGATTGTGCAGGGCACCAGTTTCAACTTCGTCGGGCCACTGATTGCCGGTGGTGCGCTGATGGTCAAGCAAGGCACGCCGGTTGAAGGGGTAATGGCGGCGATCTTCGGCGTGGTAATCGCCGGCTCGTTCGTCGAGATGGGCGTGTCGCGCATCCTGCCGTTCGTCAAACGCCTGATCAGCCCGCTGGTGACCGGCATCGTCGTGCTGATGATCGGCCTGACCCTGATCAAGGTAGGCCTGATCAGCATGGGCGGTGGCTTCACGGCGATGGGCAATGGCACCTTCGCCAATGGCGAGAACCTGCTGCTGTCGGGTGTGGTGCTGGCGATTATCGTGGTGCTTAACCGCATTCCGGTAGTGTGGATGCGCAGTTGCGCCATCGTTATTGCCTTGGCAGTTGGCTATGCCTTGGCCGGCTATCTGGGCCGCCTGGACTTTACCGGTATGCACGAGGCTGCTGTGTTCCAGGTGCCGATGCCGCTGCATTTCGGCCTGAGCTTTTCCTGGGCGCTGTTCATCCCGATGCTGGTGATCTACCTGGTGACTTCGCTGGAAGCGATTGGTGACGTCACTGCAACCAGCAAAGTGTCGCGCGAGCCGGTCGAAGGGCCACTGTGGATGCAGCGGATCAAGGGCGGTGTGCTGGTCAACGGCGCCAACTCGCTGCTGGCCGGGGTGTTCAATACCTTCCCCAGTTCGATCTTCGCCCAGAACAATGGGGTGATTCAGCTGACCGGTATCGCCAGCCGTCATATCGGCATCTGGATCGCAGCCATGCTGGTGTTGCTCGGCCTGTTCCCAAGCGTTGCCGGGGTAATCCAGGCAGTGCCTGAGCCAGTGCTGGGTGGCGCGGCGATGGTGATGTTCGGCGCCGTGGCGGCTTCGGGTATCAATATCTTGGCCAGCACCCGTCTGGATCGCCGTGCCCTGCTGATCATTGCCGTGTCCCTGGCGCTGGGCCTGGGCGTGGCGCAGGTGCCGGAGTTCCTTGCGCATATGCCCGCAGCGCTGCGTAACGTGCTCGAGTCGGGTGTGGCCACCGGCGGCATCTGCGCCCTGGTGCTCAACTGGTTCCTGCCAGAGAGCAAGGATCAGCACTAAGCGTCGACTGACCGTTAGCTATCGCGGGGCAAGCCCGCTCTCACGTTGCTCGTCCTGTTGGTAGGGTTGACGTGAGAGCGGGCTTGCCCCGCACTCTATCCGGGCTTTTTTGCTTTATCATGGCCGCATTACGTTGCAAGAGCCTCCCATGAAATTCGCCATCGCGGTTTTTTCCCCAGCCCATGCGCCCTCCTCGCGCCGCGCCCTGCGCTTCGCTGAGGCGGCGCTGGCCGGCGGGCATGAGATTGCCCGCCTGTTCTTCTATCAGGACGGGGTGCACAGCGCCTCGGCCAACGTCGTCGCACCCCAGGACGAACTGGACGTAGCCGCGCAGTGGCGCACTTTCATCAGCGAGCATCAGTTTGACGCAGTGGTGTGCATTGCCGCCGCCCTGCGCCGTGGCGTGCTGGACGAGACCGAAGCCAACCGCTACCAGCGCCCTGCCGTGAACCTGCCAGCGCCGTGGGAGCTGTCGGGCCTTGGCCAGTTGCACGAGGCGGCGCAAGTTGCCGACCGCCTGGTCTGTTTCGGAGGCGATTGAAAATGGCCAAATCCTTATTGATCATCAGCCGTCAGGCACCGTGGCACGGCCCTTCTGCCCGCGAAGCCCTGGACATTGCCCTGGCCGGCGGTGCCTTCGACCTACCGCTGGGCATGCTGTTTCTCGATGATGGCGTATTCCAGTTGGCCGAAGGTCAGCAACCGGCACAGGTGCAGCAGAAGAACCTTGCGGCCAACCTGCAGGCACTGCCGATGTTTGGCGTCGAGGCGCTGTTCGCCTGCGGTCATAGCCTGGCCGAGCGCGGCCTGGAAAGTGGCGAACTGGCGCTGCCGGTAGAAGTGCTGGACGACGCGGCCCTGGCCGCACTGATTGCCCGATTCGACCAGGTGGTAACGCTCTGATGACGACCTTGCATGTAATTGCCCACTCACCGTTTGGCGACAACCGCCTGCAAAGCTGCCTGCGGTTACTGGGTGCTGACGATGCGCTGCTGCTGTGCGGCGATGCGGTCTACGCCCTGCGTACCGGCACTGAGCCACAGCGGCTGTTGCAAGCGGCCAGCCTGGAGGCTCGGCTGTACGCGCTCGACGAAGACCTGCAGGCCCGCGGCATTGATAGCGCCTTGGCCAAAGCCGTGGACTACCCAGCCTTCGTTGCGCTGTCGCTCATGTATGACAAGGTAAATAGCTGGTTATGAGCACCCTGACTGTCGGCGATCAGCAGATCGCTTTGGACAAGGACGGCTTTCTGGTCGACCTGCAAGACTGGTCCCCCGCCGTCGCCGAGGCCTTGGCTGCGCGCGAGGCCATCGCCCTGAGCCAGGATCACTGGGAGATCCTCGAACTGCTGCGCCAGTTTTACCAGGAGTTCGAGTTGTCGCCAGCCACCCGCCCGCTGATCAAGTACACCGCACTCAAGCTGGGCGCGGAAAAAGGCAACAGCCCACACCTCAATCGCCTGTTCAACGGCACTCCCGCCAAACTCGCCGCCAAGCTGGCGGGCCTGCCCAAGCCGACCAATTGCATATGACCGAACTCTGCGCCGAACTGCGCCCGCTCACCCTGGAAACGCCAGCCGAACACCCCTTCGCCGAATTCGTGCGCATCCTAGGCAAAGGCAAGCGCGGCGCCCGCGGCCTGACCCGAGAAGAGGCCCGCGCGGCGATGACCCTGCTGCTCGAAGGCAAGGTCGAGGATACCCAACTGGGCGCCTTCCTCATGCTCTTGCGGCACAAGGAAGAAAGCGCCGAGGAGCTGGCTGGGTTCACCGAGGCGCTGCGCACGCACCTGCAAGCGCCGAACATCGCTGTCGATCTGGACTGGCCCAGCTACGCCGGCAAAAAGCGCCATCTACCCTGGTATTTGCTGGCGGCCAAGTGCCTGGCCGGCAATGGCGTGCGGATCATGCTGCATGGCGGTGGCGCCCACACCGCAGGCCGGATGTACACCGAGCAGTTGCTGACCCTGCTGGAAATTCCGCTGTGTCGCAGCTGGCAAGCGGTCTCCAACGCCCTCGATGAACAGCGCCTGGCCTTCTTCCCGTTGCAGGACTGGGCGCCCCAGCTGCAACGAATGATCGATCTGCGCAACACCTTGGGCCTGCGTTCGCCGATTCACTCGCTGGCCCGGGTGCTCAATCCGCTGGCAGCGCGTTGCGGCCTGCAAAGCATTTTCCACCCCGGCTACCAGGCAGTGCACCGCGAGGCCAGCCGTTTGCTGGGCGACCACGCCGTGGTGATCAAAGGTGACGGCGGCGAGATCGAGATCAACCCGGACGTTGCCAGCCATCTGTACGGCACCAGCGGCGGCGAGAACTGGGACGAAGAGTGGCCGGCCATGAGCGCCCAGCGCCATGTCAAACCGGCCAGTCTGCAACCTGAGCAGTTGCTTGCGGTCTGGCGCGGCGAAGCGCAAGACAGCTACGGCGAAATGGCGGTGATCGCAACCATGGCCCTGGCCCTGCGCGGGCTTGGGCAGGATCGCGAGCAGGCTTTCGGCAATGCCCGTGTTTACTGGGCAGAGCGCAAAAACATCAATTAATTCGATAAGAACAGCGCAGTCTTTGCGCTATTTATTCGAACGATAAGTCCTAGACTGGGCTCCAACGACAAACAACTTTGTTCCGAGGAGCTCACCATGGGCCTTTTGATTGATGGCCGCTGGCATGACCAGTGGTACCAGACCAGCAAGGACGGCGCGTTCCAGCGCGAGAACGCACAACGGCGTAATCAGCTGCCCGCCCCCGAAGCCGGCCGCTATCACCTGTATGTGTCACTGGCCTGCCCGTGGGCGCACCGCACTCTGATTTTCCGCGCGATCAAAGGCCTGGAGCCGCTGATCGACGTCTCGGTGGTCAGCTGGCTGATGGGCGAGCACGGCTGGACTTTCGATAAGCAAAATGGCTCCAGCGGCGATCAGCTCGACGGCCTCGACTACCTGCACCAGCGCTATACCCAGGATGACCCCAATTACACCGGCCGAGTGACCGTGCCTGTGCTGTGGGACAAGAAGCAAAAGCGCATCGTCAACAACGAGTCGGCCGAGATCATCCGCATTTTCAACAGTGCCTTCGATGAGCTGACCGGCAATCGTCTAGACCTGTACCCCGAAGCGCTGCGCCCAACCATTGAAGCGTTGAACGAGCGCATCTATCCGGCAGTGAACAACGGCGTGTACCGAGCAGGTTTCGCGACCACCCAAGAGGCCTATGAAGCGGCGTTCGACGAAGTGTTCAACGAACTGGACTACCTGGAAGCGCTGCTCAGCCGCCAGCGCTATCTGGCCGGTGAATACCTGACCGAGGCCGACGTGCGCCTGTTCACCACCCTGGTGCGTTTCGATGCGGTCTACCATGGCCACTTCAAGTGCAACCTGCGACGGTTGAGCGACTACCCGAATCTGTCCAACTGGCTGCGTGAGCTGTATCAGTGGCCTGGAGTGGCAGGCACCGTGGATATGGAGCATATCCAGAAGCACTATTACATGAGCCACAAGACCATCAACCCCAATGGCATCGTGCCTAAAGGGCCGCTGCAAGACTTCAGCCTGGCCCATGATCGTGAGCGCCTCACTGGCCACGGCATCTGGCAGGGCCGCTAAGGTATACATCGATATGGAGGCGCGGGCTTGTCCCGCGCCTCCAACCTTCGCGCCCGTAGCATCGCTCAGTCGCGCATGAACCCGCCATCCACATCCATGATCTCACCGGTGACAAAGCCTGCCTCCGCCGACGCCAAGAAACACACTGCCGCAGCAATATCCCGTGGCGTCCCAGCACGCCCCAGCGGCATCTGCGCCAGCACCTGCGCCCGAGCTTGCGGCGCCAGCACGCTGGTCATCTCGGTATCGGTCAGTGCCGGCGACACTGCGTTTACAGTAATGTCGAACGGCCCCGCCTCACGCGCCAGGCCCTTGGTCAGGGCGATCACCGCACCCTTGGCTGCTGCATAGCAACTGTTGCCCAACAACCCTCCCCCGCGCTTACCGGCTACCGAGGCGATATTGATGATCCGCCCGGCACGCCGATCCATCATTCCCGGCAGCACCGCCTTGACGCAAAAGAACACGCTGTTGAGGTCAATGGCCATGACCCGATTCCACTCCGCCGTGGTCAGCTCCAGCAGCGGCGCGGTAGAAACGATCCCGGCGTTGTTGACCAGAATATCGACCCCACCGAACAGTCGCTCGACCTGCGTGACCATCGCCTGCACCTGCTGCTCCTCTGCCACATCCACCCCCACGCCAATAGCCTCGATCCCCTGTGCACGCAGCAGTTCGGCCGCACGCTCCGCGGCCTGTGGATCAAGATCGGCCAGGGCGACCCGCGCCCCGCAGTGGCCAAGCGCGACGGCGATGGCGTGGCCAATCCCGCGGGCGGCGCCCGTCACTAAGGCGGTGCGGCCGGTCAGGGTGAAGTTCAAAGGGGCGTAAGCGGCAGCGGCATTCATTGTTGTTATTCCTTCATGAGGTCGAAGTCAGGCCCGCCCCCTGCACGGCAAGGGGCGTTGGATCTGTGCGATCAGTGGGTGATGCGGATCAGGCGTTGCGGCAGGCGCCCAGCGCCAACTGTTCCTTGAGCGGAGGGATATCCAGGCGCCGCAGCACCCGGTACAGCGATGGCCGGCAGATACCCAGCTCACGCGCCGCCGCCGACATGTTCCAGCGACAGGCTTGCAGCACTTCGAGCACATCGGCGCGCTCATCGCCTGCGTGCGTCGGGCGAAGCGGGCGAATCGGCGTGACATTCGGCATCAGCGGACGTACTGCGCCTGAGGCAGGCGGCAACTGGGCGAGGAAGTCCACCGGCAGATCGCCGCGCTGGATCCGCGCACCTTCCATCACCGCACAGGCATAGCGGATCACCGCGCGCATCTGGCGCAGGTTGCCGGGCCAGGCGTGGGTCAGCAGCAGCGACCAGACTTCAGCGCTGATCACCTGGCGCGGATCGCAACCGGGCAGTTCATGAGCAACCATGTTGCACAGCAACTCGCCGCGATCGGTGCGCTCGCGCAGCGGCGGTAGCTCCACCACGCCAGTGGCGATGCGATAGAACAAATCCTCGCGAAAACTGCCGTCGGCCACCCGCGCGGTCAGGTCCTGGTGGGTGGCGCAGACCAAGGCGAAATTCACCGGCAGGCTGCGTTCGGCGCCCAGCGGGGTCACTTCACGCTCGGCGATCACCCGCAGCAGACGGGTCTGCTGCTCGTAGGGCATATCGCCGATCTCATCGAGAAACAAGGTGCCGCCATCCGCCTGCTGGACCTTGCCCTTCTTGCCACCCGGCAACGCGCCGGAAAAGGCACCACGGCTGTAGCCGAACAGCTCGCTTTCGATCAGCGTCTCGGGGATCGAGGCACAGTTGAGCGCCACCAGTTGGGCGTTGCGCCGTTGACTGTGGGCATGCAGGGCACGGGCAAGAATCTCTTTGCCGGTGCCGGTTTCGCCCCGGATCAGCACGGCAATGCCACGCTCCATCAGGCGCAACGCGCGGCGAAAGGCCTGGCGCACCTGAGGGTCACTGTCATGGGCGATATCGGTTTCGGCGGTGGTGGCGTACGGCACAGCAGGGTCAGTCAGGGAATGCATCAGCGTCACCTTTTATTGTTCTATAGCTTGTGACTATGTCGGCGGGCGACGCTTGTGGCGTGGCCGGGGCCGAAGGGGTGTTGCCTGATCACATTAGGTAGGCGCACTTATATTTTCCAATACATAATCAAGCATCCATTGATACCTTTGCGAGCATCAACGTGATCGAACTGCGCCATTTGCATTACTTCCGCACCCTGGCCGAGACCTTGCATTTTGGCCGCGCAGCCGAGCGCCTGCACATCTCGCAGCCGCCGTTGTCGCGGCAGATCGCCCTGCTGGAAGAGGAACTGGGGGTGAAGTTGTTCGATCGCTCGCGGCGCCGGGTCGAGCTGACCGAAGCCGGCCAGCGCTTCTACCTGGACACCGGCACGGTGTTCGCCGCCTTCGAGCAGGCCAAGCGCAATGCCCTGGCCGCTGCGCGCGGGGCGGCTGGCGAATTGTCGGTGGGGTTCATGATGTCGACCGCCTACAGCATCACCCCGGCCATCACCCGCCGCTACGCAGCGCTGTATCCGCAGGTCAACCTCAAGTTGACCGAGACCTTGCCGCTGGACCTGGCCCAGGACATCAGCAGTGGCAACAAGGACGTGGCGATCATGTACCGGCCGCAGGATTGCAGTGGCCTGGAGACGGTGACCCTGTACCGCGAAGAAATGACCTTGGTGCTACCGCCTGGGCATCGTTTGATGGAACACGATCTGATCGACCCGCAAGCGCTGGCCGGCGAGCCGTTCATCATCGTGCCCAGGCGGATTGCCCCGGCGCTGCACGACATGATCTTCAACTACTGCCTGCAGCACGGCGTGACGCCGAACATCGGCATGGAGATCAACATGCAGCAGACCATCGTCAACCTGGTGGGTGAAGGCTTAGGGGTCGCCATCGTGCCGCGCTCGATGCGCAACATGCGCCTGGCCACCACCAGTTTCAAGCCGTTGAAGCACGCGCCGGTGATCGAAGTGGTGGCAGTGTGGAAGGCCGATAACCACAACCCGTGCATTGCCACCTTTGTCGAGACGGCGCTGCAGGCGGGCAAGCAGGCAACGCGCGAGGATCAGGCGCAGCGGGGGTTGGAGGGGTGATTGCGAGGGTGTCGGTACTGACCTCATCGCGGGGCAAGCCCGCTCCCACGCTAGCCCGGGTACGATGTCTGAGCGAAGAGAGGTTTTGCAGGCGGGCGAGCAGGCAACGCGCGAGGATCAGGCGCAGCGGGGGTTGGAGGGGTGATTGCTGGGGTGTCGGTACTGGCCTCATCGCGGGGCAAGCCCGCTCCCACGCGCCCGGTACACTGACTGAACATGAGTAGCGTGGGAGCGGGCTTGCCCCGCGATGAGGCCGGCACTGCCAGATCAGATCTCCAGGATCCCCGAAGCCATGAAGCCACCATCCACCGGGATCACATGCCCGCTGATGTACGAGGCATCCTCAGAAGCCAGAAACGCCACCGCCCCCGCCATCTCCGCCGGCGTGCCATAGCGGCGTAGAGGCACCGCCCGCGCATACGACTCACGCGTCGCCGCCGAATGCAGGGTCTGGGTCAATGGCGTATCCACCGGTCCCGGTGCAATGCCATTAACCGTGATGCCATGCTCAGCCAGCTCAATCGCCATCTGCCGGGTCAGGCCAATCACCGCTGCCTTCGACGTGCCATAAGCGGTGCGCCCCATGCTCGCGCGCATGCCGCTGATCGAAGCGACGTTGATGATCCGCCCCCAGCCCTGCTCGCGCATCAACTGCGCCGCCTGTTGGCTGCACAGCAAGGTGCCGGTCAGGTTGATGTTCATCAGCCGTTGCCAACCCTCAAGCTCGGTATCCAGAAACGCCTGGGTGCGGGCGACGCCAGCATTGTTGACCAGCACATCGCAGCGCCCATAGTGCTCGCGCAGCTGGGCGAACAGCGCACTGATCGACTGCCCATCGCCGACATCGATGACCATGGCCTGGGCCTCGATGCCCTGCACCCGCAGCCCAGCGACCATCTCTTCGGCCGCCGCCAGGTTGATATCGGCCACCACCACGCTGTGGCCGTCGTGGCCCAGGCGTTCGGCGATGGCCGCACCGATACCCATCGCAGCCCCCGTCACCAGCGCAACCCGGCCGTGGGCTGGCGCATACATCGTTGTTTTCGCAGCTTGGCTCATGACAGCCCTCTCTTAAAGGAAACCAATGGAAATCCATGGGAAGCAGGCCACCACTACCAGGGCCACCAGCAAGGCCCCCAGGTAACCCCAAACCCTGCGTATAACGTGATCGGACGAGGTCTTGCTGATCGCACAGGCGGCGTAGAAGCCGACCCCCAAAGGCGGTGCGAACAGGCCCACGCCCATCGCCAGGATCACCACCATGGCGTAGTGCACCGGATGGATACCGAGCATTTCCGCCAGCGGGAACATCAACGGGCCGAACAGCACGATCGCTGGGATGCCCTCGAGCACGCTGCCCAGAATCAGGAACACCAAAATGGTGACGAACATGAAGCCAAAGGTGCCGCCAGGGATTTCCTCGATCAGCTCGACCAACGAGGCAGAGAACCCGGACTGGGTCAGTGCCCAGGCCATCGCCGAGGCCATGCCGATGATCAGCAAAATTGCCCCCGATAGCGCCGCCGCTTCCAACAGCATCGGGTACAGCCGGGCGAACTCGATGTGGCGCATGAACAGGTGCATGGCAAGGCCGACCAACACCACGTAGGCCACGCCGATGGTCGACACCTCGGTGGCGGTCGCGGCGCCTTCGAGCACCGCCACGCGGATCAGCAGCGGCAGCGCCAGTGCAGGCAAGGCAATGAGGAAGGTCTTGGCCACCCGCGACAGCGGTGCGCGCTCGATCTTCGGTCCGTCTTCCTTGCGTGACCGCCACCAGCAGACCACCGCGATAGCGATTGTCGCGACCACCGCCGGCATCAAGCCGCCAATGAACAGCGCGGTGATCGATACGCTGCACACCGCGCCAATGGTGATCAGCACCAGGCTTGGCGGAATGGTCTCGGTCATCGCCCCGGTAGCCGACAGCAGCGCTGCCAGCTCCTCTGGCTTGGAGCCGCGCCGCTTCATCTCGGGGAACAAGGCCGGTGCCACCGCAGCCATGTCGGCGACCTTGGAGCCGGAAATCCCCGACACCAGGAACATCGCCCCCAACAGCACGTACTGAAGGCCCCCGCGCACATGGCCGAGCAGCGAGGCCATGAAGTCGATCAGCGTGCGGGCCATGCCCGACAGTTGCAGCACCACCCCCAGCAGGACGAACAGCGGCACCGCCAACAGCACCATGTGCGACATGCCCTCGTCCATGCGCCCGACCACGATCGACAGCGGCGCATGGGTGGCCAGGGCCAGGTAGGCCATGGTCGCCGTACCAAAGGCGAAGGCGATCGGAATGCCGCCAAACACACACGCCCCCAGCAGCACCAGGAAGAACACCACCAGGTTGTAGTTACCCATCGCCGCGAGCAATGGCTGGGCCAGCCACAACGCCGCCCCCACCACTGCCACCACCGCAAGTCCGGCCATGAACTGGCGCACTGTCGAATAGCGCGCCATGCGCGCCACCGCCGCCAACAGCATCAGTACCGCGCCTACCGGCAAAGCCGCCGCGCGCACCCCGTCAGGGATGCCCAAGGCGGGCGTGGTAATCCACATCTGCTCATGCGAATGCTGCATCGCCGGAGAAATGATCATCGCCACGAACAGGCAGACGATCAGCGCCGACAAGGTTTCACTGAAGCCGCGCCAGGCAGCCGGCAACTTGTTCACCACCGCCGACATGCGCATGTGTTCGCCACGGTCCAGCGCCAGTACCGCGCCGAACATCGACAGCCAGATGAACAGCGACGACGCCAACTCGTCGGACCAGATCAACGGGCTGTGCAGCACATAGCGGGCGATCACCCCCGCCAGCAGCACCAGGGTCTCGATCACCATCAAGGTGACGGCGATGACCCCGACCACACGCATGGTCCAGGTGTTCAGGCAGATCAGCACCCGGGCCGGCAGGCGCTGCGAAACGTTGGAGGCCGTGACCGCTGGCGCGCTCATCAGGCCAGTTTCCCGGAGAACTGCTCAAGAATGGCCCAGGCCTCGTCGCCGAACTTCTCGTGCCAGTCGGCGTAGTAATTGGCGCTACGCAACTTGGCGCGGAACGGCTCGGCGGGCGAGTCGACCAGCTCCAGGCCCTTGCCTTTGAGGGTGTCGCGGGTAGTGCCTTCCAGTTTGGCCAGGTCATCGCGCTGGGCCAGCACCGCCGCCTCGATGTGCTTGCGCAGCACCGCTTGCAGCTCAGGCGGCAGGCGGCCGATGGAGGCGCTGTTGCCGAGCATCCAGAAGCCATCCCAGACATGGTTGGTCAGCGAGCAATACTTCTGCACTTCATAGAGCTTGGCCGAGGACACCAGGGTCAGCGGGTTCTCCTGGCCTTCGACGATGCGCGTCTGCAGCGCCGAGTAGACTTCGGCGAAGTTGATGCTGGTCGGCGCTGCATCCAGGGCGCGGAAAATCGACATGATGATCGGGCTCGGCGGCACCCGTAGCTTCATCCCGCGCAGGTCATCGGGGCTGGCCACCGGCCGGGTGCTGGTGGTGGTGACGCGAAAACCGTTGTCCCACATCCGCTCATAGGCAAACAGCGTACCGGTCTTGGCGATCTCACCGCGCACGTGCTCGCCAAGGGCGCCGTCCATTGCGCTCCAGACTTGCTGGTAGTCCTTGAAGGCAAAACCCACCGCGCTGATCTGCACCGACGGCACCAGGGTGCCGAGAATCACCGGCGACAGCGAGAACAGGTCGACCGCGCCAGAGCGTACCTGGGCCAGGGTGTCGGTATCGCTGCCCAGCTGGCTGCTGGGGAACACCTGCACGCTCAGCGCGCCGTTGGTTTCCTCCTTGATCGCCTTGGCCATTTCCCGGGCACGGATGTTCATCGGGTGGCTGATGGGCAGGTTGTTGGCAAACTTCAGCTTGAAGTCGGCGGCGCGGCTATTGCCGCTGTACAGGCCCATCCCGGCGGCAGCGACAGCGGCCGATGCCAGTGAGGCCGTCTTGATGAAGGAACGGCGGGTGAAATCGCTCATGAAGCTCTCCTGACCTATTTGTTCTTATTGATCGAATTGCAGCGACGATGCAGGTGTTGTTAGCAATACGGGTGCCATTGCTCGCCAGCGCCTACGCGCAGCGCTGTGCAAACACCCCAGAAGCTATTCAAGCCTATGTTTTAGCTAGCAAATAAAATTTCACTCGGCGGGCAGTGATAGTGTGATCGAGCAGGCATCCACGGCGCTTGGGTGTAACAGGTGTCTCCTTGAACTGTCGCCTGCGCGGCCAAGGCGACACCTGTAGGCGGCTAAACGCTACCAATGGACACCCCGGGCACGCGCCAAAGCCTCAACGCAGACGCCTCGAAACGACCTTGGCACCACCCTTGCTATCGACCTCGCACTCTCCATCAAGCGAGGACGCACCTCATGGATTCGCCTGTTATCAGCGGCTGGTACCACTCCGCCTTCGGCAAATTTCCCGATATCGACCCCGAGCAGATGATGGCCGACGCCGCCATCGGCGCCCTCAGCCATGCCCGCCTGGATGCCGAGCAGATCGACTCGGTGCATGTCGGCCATTTCAATGCCGGCCTGATCTACCAAGACTTCCCTTCCGCACTGCTGGCCAACCACCTGCCGGCGCTGCGCTTCACCCCTTCGGTGCGGGTGGAAAACGCCTGTTCGACAGGCTCCGCGGCGATCCATTCGGCGTTGCAGGCGGTGCTCAGCGGGCAATCCCGGCATGCGCTGGTGGTGGGCTTTGAAAAGATGAACGGCCTGCCCACCGCCGAGGTCGGCAAGATCCTGCTCAAGTGCTGTTATGCCCGCGAGGAAGCGCAGATCGAAAATGGCTTTGCCGGCGTGTTCGGCAACACCGCCCAGGCCTACTTCCAGCGCTATGGCGATCAGTCCGATGCGCTGGCCATGATCGCAGCCAAGAACCACGCCAACGGCGCGCTCAACCCCTTCGCGCACATGCGCCGCGATGTTGGCTTCGACTTCTGCCGCACCCCCTCGGAGAAAAACCCATTTGTCGCCGGCCCGCTCAAGCGCAGTGACTGCTCGCTGATCACCGATGGCGCGGCCGCGCTGGTGATCAGCCGGGTCGACGCGCTGAACGGCCAGCAACACGCCGTGCGCTTTCGCGCAGCGGTCCAGGTCAATGACTATCTGCCGCTGTCGCGGCGCGACCCGACGGTTTTCGAAGGTGCGGCGCGGGCCTGGCAGCAGGCCCTGGCGCACGCCGAGCTGACGCTGGCGGACCTGTCGCTGGTGGAAACCCACGACTGCTTCACCATCGCCGAACTGCTCGAATACGAGGCCATGGGCCTGGCCGAACGCGGCCAGGGCGCACGGGTCATCGCCGAAGGCATCAGCCGCAAGGACGGCCGCCTGCCGATCAACCCTTCGGGCGGGCTCAAGTCCAAGGGCCATCCGATCGGCGCCAGTGGCGTGTCGATGCACGTGATGGCCGCCATGCAGCTGACGGGCCAAGCTGGCGACATGCAGCTGCCTCGGGCTGACCGCGCCGGGGTGTTCAACATGGGCGGCGCAGCGGTTACCAATTACGTGAGCATCCTGGAGGCCGTGCAATGATCAGCGGTATCGACAATGTGATGAACCTGGGCGAATTGCTTGCCCAGATCGCCCGCCGCTTGCCCGACGCGCCTGGCTTCATCCGTGCAGGGCAAAGCTACAGCTGGCGCCAGTTGCTGACCCGGGTCGACAGCGTTGCCGCGGCATTGCGCGCGCGCGGGCTGCGCAAGGGTGATCGCCTGCTGGTGCATTCGCGCAACAACCTGCAGTTGTTCGAGAGCGCCTGGGTGGCGTTTCGCCTAGGCATGGTCTGGGTGCCCACCAACGTGCGCATCACCCCGCCTGAGGCGGCCTACCTGGGCAGCTCAAGTGGCGCGGTGGCGATGCTCTACGACGAAGGCATGGCGCATTACGTCGACGCCGTAGGCGCTGCCTCCCCTGCCCTGCAACAGGTCATCGCCATCGGCGCGCCGCGTACAGGCGAGCTGAGCTATGACGCGCTGCTCGATGAGGGCGCCGCGCTGCAAGCGGATTTCCGCCCAGCCGAAGTGACTTATCACGACCCGCTGTGGTTCTTCTATACCTCCGGCACCACCGGCCACCCCAAGGCCGGAGTGCTGACCCACGGCCAAATGGCCTTCGTGATCAACAACCACCTGGCCGATCTGATGCCTGGGCTGAACGCACAATCGCGCTCGCTGGTGCTTGCACCGCTGTCCCACGGCGCTGGCATCCATGCACTGATCAACGTCGCCCGCGGCGCCGCCTGCGTGCTGCCCGCCAGTGACCGACTCGACTGCGACGAGGCCTGGCGCCTGGTCCAGGAGCACCGGATAGATAACCTGTTCACCGTGCCGACCATCGTCAAGATGCTCACCGAAGACCCGGCCGTCGAGCGCTACGACCACAGCAGCCTGCGCTATGTGATCTATGCAGGCGCGCCGATGTACCGCGCCGATCAGTGCCACGCCCTACGTACCCTGGGCAAGGTGCTGGTGCAGTACTACGGCCTGGGCGAGGTCACCGGCAACATCACCGTGCTACCTGCCGACTGCCACGACGCCGAGGACGGGCCGCAGGCCAAAGTCGGCTCTTGCGGCTACCCGCGCACCGGCATGCAGGTGGCGATCCTCGATGAGCACGGCAATCAACTGCCCACCGGCAGCGATGGAGAAATCTGCGTGCGCGGCCCGGCGGTGTTTGCCGGCTACTACAACAACCCCGAGGCCAACGCGGCGTGCTTTCGTTTTGGCTGGTTCCACACCGGCGACCTCGGCCACCTCGACGAGCAGGGCTACCTGTTCATCACCGGCCGCGCTTCGGACATGTACATCTCCGGCGGCTCCAACGTTTACCCGCGGGAGATCGAAGAGGCCCTACTCACCCATCCGGCGGTCAACGAAGTTGCCGTGCTCGGGCTACCTGACGAGAAATGGGGTGAATGTGGCTGTGCGGTGATCGTGGTCACAGCCGAGGTCAGCGACGAGCAGCTGCTGGCTCATTTGCAGCCGCGCCTGGCCCGCTACAAATGGCCCAAGCGCTTCGTGCGCTGGTCGCAAATGCCCAAGTCGGGCTACGGCAAGATCGTCAAGAAACAGATCCGCGCCCTGCTCGAAGCCAGCGAGGAGCCTGCCCTATGACCCCGCATTTCGAACAGCGCGCCGGGGTGCGCGTGTTCATTCATGGCGGCGAGCCACAACAGCCGCGCCTGCTGGACTGCGAAGTGCCAGCCAGCGAGGAGTTGCGTGTGGTCCTGCCGCTGGCCTGCAATGTCGCCGAGGGCCTGCTCAAGGTGCTCGAGGGCCGTCGCTATGGCAGCGCGGTCGGGCGCATCCTGTGTGGCGGTGCGGCGCACCTGAGTTATCACCGCATGGTCACCACCCAAGACCAACAGCGGCCCTACGACTATGGCCAAGCGGTGGTCCTCGATGGCTACATCACCTTCGTCAGCGGCGCGCTGACGGTCGGCCGCGACGCCGCTGGAGCACCGCTGCTGCACTGCCACGCAGGCTTTCTCGACCGCGATGGCCAGCAGCATGGCGGCCACCTGGTGCTCGACCGGCTGATCGTCGGCAGCGAACCGCTGGTGCTGCGCTTGTGCCTGTTCGATCAGGTCGCCTATCAGGTCCAGCCCGACGCTGAAACCCACTTCAACCTGCTCCATCCGGTGTTCCAGGAGGCGTCATGAACCTTGCAGCAACCCAGGCTGAATCCCAGGTACAAAGCGGCCGCCTGGGCCGCTTGGTGGTGGCCCGGCTCAAGCCCAACGAAGACATCATCGACAGCGCCGAGGCGCTCTGTGCCAGCCACGGCATCAGCCTGGCGGTAGTACGCGGCGGGCTGGGCAGCCTGATCGACGCCGAGCTGCACTACCTGGGCCGCAGTGGCATGCAGGACATCCACGTGCCGGGGCCAGGAGTGGAGATCCTCAGCCTCAGCGGCGAGATCGCCCTGGGCGAAAGCCGCCTGCAAGCGGTGGTGGCCGACGCCGACGGCAATATCTTCGCCGGCAGGCTGCAACGAGGCCGCAACCTGTCGTTCATCACCATCGAGCTGACCTTGCAGGAATGGCTGCCTGATTGAGCCAGACCAAGCCCCCAGTTTCACCCGGGCGTGAGCGCGCCCGGCCAACTTGCGCCTGTGTTCTGGGCGCCTCCCTGCATCAGGAAAACAACAATGACAACAAAGCCCTTCATGCACCTTTCCCTGCTGACCGCCACCAGCGCCCTGCTGGTTCCCGCCGCCCAAGCGGACTTCATCGGCGACAGCAAGGCCACACTGACGTTGCGCAACTACTATTTCAACAACGATTTCCGTGACCGCCCAGGCGCCGCCGGGCAGAGCAAGACCGCCGAATGGGCGCAAGGTTTTCTGCTCGACTACAAGTCAGGCTTTACCGACGGTACCGTCGGCTTTGGTGTCGATGCACTGGGCCTGCTGGGGGTACGCCTGGATGGCGGCGCGGGTAATCATCGCGGCAGCTCGATGATTCCGGACGACAGCGATGGTAGCGCCGTGGACGAATGGAGCCGGCTGGGGGTGACCGGTAAGCTGCGTTTTTCCAAGACCGAGGCGCGCTATGGCACCTTGCAGCCGAAGCTGCCGATCCTGGTGGCCAACGATGGCCGGGTATTACCGCAGACCTTCGAAGGCGGGATGATCACCTCGCAAGAGCTCGATGGCCTGACGTTGACGGGCGGACGCCTTGAGCACACCACTGGGCGCGGCTCGACCAATCGCTCCGGGCTGGCGGTGGCCGGTGGCACCCAGCAGAGCAACCAGTTCCTGTTTGCCGGCGCCGATTACCAGCTGACCAAGGCGCTCAAGCTGCAGTACTACGCCGCCCAGCTGGAAGACTACTACGTGCAGCACTTTGGCGGCCTGGTGCATGTCTGGGCGCTGGCGGACAACCAGTCACTGACCACCGACCTGCGTTACTTCAAGACCGATGCCGATGGCCGCAACGACTCAGCGGCCGGCCGCGCCGATGGCTATCAGGTGAGCGGGCTGGCCGACACCCCGGGCAAAATCGACAACGACACCTGGAGCGCCATGTTCACCTATGCCCTGGGTGGGCACTCAGTGTTGCTTGGCCATCAACGGGTTTCCGACAGTGGCAACTTCGTCCAGCTCAACCAGGGCAATACCGGTGAGGGCGCGGCAGGGTCGAGCATCTACCTGTTCACCGACCGCCTGGTAACCAGCTTCACCCGTGCCGGTGAGCGCACCACGTTTGGCCAGTATGGCTATAACTTCGCCGCGCTCGGCGTACCGGGGCTGGTGGCTTCGGTGACGTATTTGAAGGGGACCAACATCCGCATGGCCGCAGGCGGCGATGAGAAAGAGTGGGAACGGGACATTGCCCTGGATTACGTGGTGCAAGGCGGGACATTCAAGGGGCTGGCGTTCAGCTGGCGCAATGGGATGCTGCGCAGTGGCGTGCCCAGCGAGTGGAATCAGGACCAGAACCGGCTGATGGTCAGCTACTCGCTGCCGCTGTTCTGACCCCATAACATCACGTGGGAGCGGGCTTGCCCCGCGATAGCGCCAGATCAGGCAACGATGTCGCTGGTTCTGAAGCTATCGCGGGGCAAGCCCGCTCCCACGATGTTTCAGACCTGCTGCGAGCCTTCAAACCACGCTAGCTTCTCGCGCAACTGCACCACTTCGCCAACAATCACCAAGGTCGGCGCATGCACTTCGTGACGCGCCACCAGCTCTGGCAAATCCGCCAGGGTGCCGGTGAACACCCGCTGATTGCGCGTGGTGCCCTGCTGGATCAGCGCCGCTGGGGTGCTGGCAGCGCGGCCATGGCGGATCAGTTCGGCGCAAATGGTCGGCAGGCCAACCAAGCCCATGTAGAACACCAAGGTCTGCGCCGGCGCCACCAGGTCATCCCACGGCAGGTTGCTGGTGCCATCCTTCAGGTGCCCGGTGACGAAGCGCACCGACTGGGCATAGTCGCGGTGAGTCAGTGGAATTCCGCCATAGGCAGAGCATCCACTGGCCGCGGTAATCCCCGGCACCACCTGGAACGGGATGCCCTGCTCGGCCAGCTCTTCGATCTCTTCGCCACCGCGGCCGAAGATGAACGGATCACCGCCCTTCAAACGCAGGACCCGCTTGCCCTGCTTGGCCAGGTCGACCAGCAGCTGGTTGATCTTTTCCTGCGGCACAGCATGATCGGCGCGGCGCTTGCCGACATAGATGCGCTCGGCGTCACGCCGGCACATCTCGATGATCGCCGGTGCCACCAAACGGTCGTACAACACCACGTCCGCCTGCTGCATCAGGCGCAAGGCGCGGAAGGTCAGCAGGTCCGGATCACCAGGGCCGGCGCCGACCAGATACACCTCACCGCCCTGCTGCATCGGCGCGCCATCGACCATCGCCTGCAACAAGCGCTCAGCTTCGGCGCCCTGCCCGGCCAATTGGCGCTCGGCAATCGGCCCTTGGAATACTGTCTCCCAGAAGCCGCGACGCTGATTGACGTCCGGGTACAGTGACTTGACCTTGTGCCGAAAGCGCGCGGCCAAACCGGCCAACTCGCCATACGCCGAAGGAATCCAGGCTTCCAGCTTGGCCCGGATCAAGCGGGCCAGCACCGGCGCATCGCCACCGCTGGACACCGCCACCACCAGGGGCGAACGGTCGACGATTGCGGGGAAGATCACCGTGCACAAGGCCGGTGCATCCACCACATTGACTGGCAGGCTGCGGGCCTGGGCCTCGGCCGAAACCTGCGCATTGAGCGCCGGGTCGTCGGTGGCGGCGATCACCAGCCGGCAACCGTCCAGGTCGGCGACCTGATAGCCACGCACACGGACGTCACCGCCACCCTCGCGGGCCAAGGCGGCAAGCTCACCGTCGACTTCAGGCGCGACCACCCGCAACGCGGCGCCGGCATCGGCCAGCAGGCGCGCTTTGCGCAAGGCAATCTCGCCACCGCCGACGACCAGCACGCGGCCGCCCTGCAGCTTGTGGAACAGCGGCAGGTAATCCATTTAGCCGATGACCTCGACGCCACCCATGTACGGCTTGAGCACCTCCGGCACGCGGATCGACCCGTCGGCCTGCTGGTAGTTCTCCAGCACCGCGACCAGCGTCCGGCCGACTGCCAGGCCCGAGCCATTCAAGGTGTGCACCAGCTCCGGCTTACCGGTTTCCGGGTTACGCCAGCGCGCTTGCATCCGGCGCGCCTGGAAGTCGCCGCAGTTGGAGCAGGAGCTGATCTCGCGGTACTTGTCCTGGCTCGGCACCCACACTTCCAGATCGTAGGTTTTCACAGCGCCGAAGCCCATGTCGCCGGTGCACAGGGCCAACACGCGGTATGGCAGTTCCAGCAACTGCAGGACCCGCTCGGCGTTGGCGGTCAGGCCTTCCAGGGCTTCCATGGACTTGGACGGCTCGACGATTTGCACCATCTCGACCTTGTCGAACTGATGCTGGCGGATCATGCCGCGGGTATCACGGCCCGAAGCGCCGGCTTCGCTACGGAAGCAAGGGGTGTGGGCAACCAGCTTGAGCGGCAGCTGCTTGGCGTCGATGATCTCGCCAGCCACCAGGTTGGTCAGCGACACTTCGGCGGTGGGGATCAGATAGAAATCGGCTTCGCCTTCGCGGCTGATCTTGAACAGGTCTTCCTCGAACTTGGGCAGCTGGCCAGTACCTTGCAGGGCCGGGGCCTGGACCAGGTACGGGGTGTAGTGCTCCTGGTAACCGTGTTCGCCGGTGTGCAGGTTGATCATGAACTGCGCCAGGGCGCGGTGCAGGCGCGCGATCGGACCGCGCAGCACGGCAAAGCGCGCACCCGAGAGCTTGGCCGCCGCTTCGAAGTCCAGGCCGCCGCTGATCTCGCCCAGGGCGACGTGGTCCTTGATCTCGAAATCGAACGCCTTCGGCGTGCCCCAACGGCGCACTTCGACGTTGTCATCTTCGCTGGCACCGACCGGCACGCTGGCGTCCGGCAGGTTGGGGATGGTCAGCAGGATGCCGTCCAGCTCGGCCTGGATGGCGTCCAGCTCGCTCTTGCCCTCGGTCAGTTCGTTGGCCATGCGCTCAACGTCTGCCATCAGCGGGGCGATGTCTTCACCCTTGGCCTTGGCCTGGCCGATGGACTTGGAACGGGCGTTACGCTCGGCTTGCAGCTGCTCGGTGCGGGTCTGCACGGCCTTGCGGCGTTCTTCCAGTGATTCGATGCGCGCGACATCCAGGCTGAAGCCACGGGAGGCAAGGCGGTCCGCCACTTCCTGAAGTTGGCCGCGTAACAGTTTGGCATCGAGCATATCGTTCTCTCGTTATGTGTGTGGTTCAGAATTTGGTTAAAGACAGGCCGGCCCAGGTCGCGAGCAGCCCGCCAAACACGCTAATACCGGTATAGCCCAGGGCGAGCGGTATCTGCCCGTTTTCCAACAGGCGCACGGTATCCAGCGAAAAAGAAGAAAAGGTCGTCAGGCCGCCGAGAAAGCCGACGATCAGCCCGGCGCGCAGCTCGACCGGCACCAAGGGCTTGTGCAGAAACAGGCCGTAGAGCAGGCCGATCAGCAGGCAGCCAATCAGGTTGACCGCCAGCGTACCGAGATAGAAGTGCCGTGGCCAGTTGGCGCTGACCCAGTTGCTGGTGGCAAAGCGCAGCAGCGTACCGGCCACGCCGCCCGCGCTGACTGCGGCTATCAGGGCAATCATGGTTTTCTCCGCTGACGGGGGCTGAGGCGGTCGAGCTCGGCCAGGTGGCGCAGCTTCTCGCCGATTTTCAACTCCAGGCCACGCGGCACCGGCTGATAATAGGCGCGCGGTTCAAGGGCTTCGGGGAAGTAGTCTTCGCCTGCCGCGTAGGCGTCCGGCTCATCGTGGGCGTAACGGTATTCTTCGCCATAGCCCAGCTGCTTCATCAGCTTGGTCGGGGCGTTGCGCAGGTGCAGCGGCACTTCCAGCGAACCGTGCTCGGCCGCCTCGCGCAGGGCGGTCTTGAAGCCGACGTAGACTGCGTTGCTCTTCGGCGCACAGGCGATGTAGGTGATGGCCTGGGCCACTGCCAATTCGCCCTCGGGGCTGCCCAGGCGCTCTTGCACATCCCACGCAGCCAGGCACAGGCTCAGCGCGCGCGGGTCGGCGTTGCCGATGTCTTCGCTGGCCATGCGCACCACGCGGCGGGCGATGTACAGCGGATCGCAGCCGCCGTCGAGCATGCGCGCGAACCAATACAGCGCGCCGTCGGGGTTGGAGCCGCGTACCGACTTGTGCAACGCCGAGATCTGGTCGTAGAACGCCTCGCCACCTTTGTCGAAACGTCGCCGGCTGTCACCGAGCAGGCTTTGCAACAACTCGACGCCGATCTCGCTCCCGTCTTCGGCCAGGTCAGAGGCGTTCTCGAGGAAATTGAGCATGCGCCGGCCATCGCCATCGGCGGCGGCCATGAGCATCTTGAAGGCCTCATCGCCCACCGTCAGCTGACGCTTGCCCAGCCCACGCTCCTCGTTCAGGGCGCGGTCGACCAGCTTGCGCAGCGCTTGTTCATCCAGGCTCTTGAGCACATACACCCGCGCCCGCGAAAGCAAGGCGTTGTTCAGCTCGAACGACGGGTTCTCGGTGGTGGCGCCAATGAAGATCAGCGTGCCATCTTCGACAAACGGCAGGAACGCATCCTGCTGAGACTTGTTGAAGCGGTGCACTTCATCGACGAACAAAATGGTCCGCCGGCCATACTGGGCGGCCTGCTGCTTGGCCACCTCGACCGCCTGGCGAATCTCCTTGACCCCAGCCAGCACCGCCGAGACGGTCTCGAAGTGGGCGTCACAGAACTGCGCCAGCAGCCGCGCCAGGGTGGTCTTGCCCACCCCAGGCGGGCCCCAGAAGATCATCGAGTGCAGCGCACCCTGCTCCAGCGCCTCACGCAGCGGCTTGCCGCGGGCCAGCAGGTGCTCCTGGCCGACGTACTCGTCCAGGTTGGACGGACGCAGACGAGCGGCCAGGGGCTGGGCGACGGGTTCGCTTCGAAACAGGTCCATGACGCTCTCTGGTTATTCCTGGATGACGTCCGCGCCAGCCGGGATCTTGAACTGGAACTTGTCCGCCGGGACCGCCTGGTTGGCCTTGACCCCATTGAACAGGATATTGGTGCGCTGGCCGACGCTGTCGATCAGTTGCATATCGTTGATCAAGCCTCTACGGAACGACACGCGCAGCGAGTCGAACAGGGTGTCCTTGGTCTTGGGCTTCAAGGTGAAGTCCATGACTTCTCCCTGCTCCTTGGAGGTGATATCGAAGCTCTGGCTGATCTTCGACACATCGCCCGAGAGCAGCAGCGCTGGGGTCTGGTTCAAGCGCACGTCGAGCTTCTTGACGGTCGCCTGTTCCAGGTCCGGGTCCCACAGGGTGACGTTCTTGCCATCGGACACCACCACCTGCTCGGCCGGAGCATCGGTGTGCCAGTAGAACAGGCCAGGACGCTTGACGGTCATCTTGCCAGTGGTTTCCTGCAGGCTGGTGCCGCCGGCATCCAGGGTCAGCTGGGAGAAATTGGCCTCGATGGTCTGCGACTTTTCCAGCAATTGGGTCAGGCGTTGCACGTCCTGCTCAGCGGCGTAAGCCGATGCGCAACCCAGGGTCATGGCAGAAACCAACAGCATGCGAATCGCGCGCATGTTAATCCTCATTGAGCATTGAAGAAGCCGGGCGCCACCGTTGGCGCCCGGCAAGGTGATCATCAGTCGCGCGGGCCGCCTGGGGCAATCACTTCCCGCGAGCCGTTGCTGTTCATCGGCGTGACCACGCCGGCCATCTCCATCGACTCGATCATCCGCGCAGCGCGGTTGTAGCCGATCTTGAGCTTGCGCTGGACCGCCGAGATCGAGGCGCGGCGGCTTTCCAGCACGAACTGCACGGCTTCGTCATACAGCGCATCGGTTTCGGCATCGTCGCCGTCGCCCCCGCCGCTGCCCCCGTCGAAGCCGCTGCCGGCCTCTTCGACGCCGTTGAGAATGTCGTCGTTGTAGTCGGGAGCGCCGCGCAGTTTCCACGCTTCGACCACCCGGTGCACCTCGTCGTCGGAGACGAATGCGCCATGCACGCGGATTGGCAGGCTAGTGCCTGGCGGCATGTAGAGCATGTCACCGTGCCCCAGCAACTGCTCGGCGCCGCCCTGGTCGATGATGGTCCGCGAGTCGATCTTGCTCGATACCTGGAACGCCATCCGCGTCGGGATGTTGGCCTTGATCAGGCCGGTGATCACATCCACCGACGGACGCTGGGTAGCGAGGATCAAGTGGATACCAGCAGCCCGCGCCTTCTGGGCGATACGCGCGATCAGCTCTTCGACCTTCTTGCCGACGATCATCATCATGTCGGCGAATTCGTCGACCACCACGACGATGGTCGGCAGGGTTTTCAGCGCAGGTGGCTCGTCGTCCATGCTTTCACGGCGGTACAGCGGGTCGTGGATGACCTCGCCGGCCTCCTGGGCGTCCTTGATCTTGCGGTTGAAGCCGGCCAGGTTACGCACGCCCATGGCCGCCATCAGCTTGTAGCGCCGCTCCATCTCAGCCACGCTCCAGCGCAGGGCGTTGGCAGCGTCTTTCATGTCGGTGACCACAGGGCAAAGCAGGTGCGGAATGCCTTCGTAGATCGACAGTTCGAGCATTTTCGGGTCGATCATGATCAGCCGCGCGTCTTCCGGGCCGGACTTGAACAGGATCGACAGGATCATCGCGTTGACCCCGACCGACTTACCGGAACCGGTGGTACCGGCCACCAACAGGTGCGGCATCTTCGCGAGATCGGTGATTACCGGCTTGCCGCCGATATCGTGGCCCAGGGCCAGGGCTACTGGCGACTTGGCCTCGTCATACTGCGACGACGACAGCACTTCCGAGAAGCGCACCATCTGGCGATTCTCGTTGGGGATCTCGATGCCCACGGTGGTCTTGCCCGGAATCACCTCGACCACCCGCACGCTGGTCACTGCCAGCGAACGCGCAAGGTCCTTGGCCAGGTTGGCGATGCGGCTGACCTTAACGCCCGCGGCCGGCTGGATCTCGTAACGGGTAATCACCGGGCCTGGGTGGATCGAATCGACCGACACCTCGACGCCAAACTCCTTGAGCTTGATTTCCAGCAGGTGGCCGACACCCGCCAACGATTCTGGCGAGTATTCGATCTTCTTCTCTTCGGCCGGATCGAGGATGGAAATCGATGGCAGGGTACCTTCCACGGCGCTGTCGACGAACAACGGCGTCTGTTTTTCCTTCATCACCCGCTTGCTTGGCTCCGGCGCCTTGACCGGGGCCGGCATGATCACCGGCGCCGGCTGCTGCTCGCGCTGGGCGACATGCTTGGTCAACGCCTCGTCGCGCTCGATGATGCGCTCGCGGGCCTTGAGCTGCTCGCGTTTGTCCGCAACTACCGGGGCGACCACTTCGTCAACCTGCTCGTCGACTTCACGCAGCTGGGCGACCAGGCGTTTGCGCTCGTTGCGCGCCTCCCACCAGCGGTTGGCCGCGCCCTGCACCAGTTCGAACAGATCGAGAGTGATCTTGCCGGTCAGGTCCATCACCTTGAACCAGGACAAGTCGGTGAACACGGTCAAGCCGAACAGGAACAGGGCAATGAACATCAGCGTGCTGCCCTGCACGTTGAGCAGGTTGCGCGCCAGATCGCCGAGGCTCTCGCCCAAGGCGCCACCGGCCGAGAACGGCAGGCTCGCCGAAGGGTGGAAATGAATATGCGCCAAGGCCGCGCCCGACAGCACTAGGAACACCAGGCCAATCAGCCGCCAGGAGAACAGCCAGCCGCTCCACTGCCAGGGCTGGTGGCGCTCACGGAAGATCTGCCAGGTCTTGATCGCCAGCAACAACGGGAAGATGTAGGCAAAGTAGCCGAGCACCATGAACAGGATGTCGGCGAAATACGCACCGGCGCGGCCGGCGGCGTTTTGCACCTGCTCGACATTGCTGGTGTGGCTGAAGCCAGGATCGGCCGTGTCGTAGGTCAGCAGCGCCATCCAGAGGTACAGGCACAGGGCACCGACGGCGATCAGCGCACCTTCCTTGAGGCGGTAGTGCAGCTGCTGCCGCCAGAGGGGCACGGGCAGAGGGGGCGGAGTTGCGGTGGATTTCTTCAAAACGCGTCTATTCCTGCGCTTGCTGCGCGTCCAGTAGTGATCGACCCGGTGATCGGTCTGCAAACCACTACTTTTAACATTACTGCCCACTAGCCGCCATGGCGGCACGCCGTAAGGACGTGAACAGGGCAATTTTCCATGCGTGCAATTTGAGCATGCATTTTCTTTTGTGACAAAGGCTTATGCTGTGTTTTTGCACAGGTGTGACAACAAAGCGTCAGGTTGGTGCCAGACGGCGGATAAATGTGTAGGAAATCAGCCATTAGCCCCTCTGCAGTTGCTTCTTCGGGCCTAAGAGTCGACGACAAATCTTGTAGGAGCGGGTTTACCCGCAAACACGCCCACCCAGCCAGCACACACCCATGATTGACCTCGATTTGCAGGCGCGCCATGCTGGTCGCCCTCCCCTCCCCACCGCACTTGAAGACCATGCTGACCTGGCTGACCCGCGACTCGCTGACCTTCCCGCCTTTGGCAAAGGCCCTGCATGAGCCCAACGGCCTGCTCGCTGCAGGCGGTGACCTGACCCCTGAACGGCTGGTCCGCGCCTACCGCCATGGCTGCTTCCCCTGGTACCAGGATGGCCAGCCGATCCTCTGGTGGTCGCCCGACCCACGTACCGTGCTGTTCCCCGACGAGCTGCACGTGTCGCGCTCGCTGGCCAAGCTGATTCGCCAAGAGCGTTATCAGGTCAGCTTCGATAGCGACTTCGAGGCCGTGATCGCCGCCTGCGCCGCGCCCCGCGACTACGCCGACGGCACCTGGATCACCGACAGCATGCGCGCCGCTTATTGCGAGCTGCACCGGCGCGGCATCGCCCATTCGGTGGAAGTGCGTCAGGACGGCGAGCTGGTCGGCGGCCTGTATGGCCTGGCGATGGGCCGGCTGTTCTTCGGCGAATCGATGTTCAGCCGCGCCGACAACGCCTCCAAAGTCGGCTTCGTGACCCTGGTCGAACACCTGCGCAGCGCAGGTTTCGTGCTGATCGACTGCCAGATGCCGACCAACCACCTACACAGCCTGGGCGCTCGCTCCATCAGCCGCGACAGCTTCGCCGAGCATCTGGCGCGCCACCTCGATCAACCCAACCAGGCCACCTGGGTTCGCTAGGCGAGTTTCCACAGCTGGCTTACACTTAAGGCAAAGTATTGCCCGAGGGGTTGATCATGACAGAGTTGGCGCGGTTGAAGTTTTATGCCACTCAGCCCCACTCCTGCAGCTACCTGCCGGACGAACAGGCCACTACCTTGTTCCTCGACCCTAGCCAGCCGATGGACGTCAACGTGTATGCCGACCTTTCGGAAATGGGCTTTCGTCGCAGTGGCGATCATCTCTATCGCCCGCATTGCCAGAACTGCAATGCCTGCGTGCCGGCGCGCATTCCGGCTGCGCGCTTCATTCCCAACCGCCAGCAACGGCGCATTCTCAAGCGCAATGCCGACTTGACCGTGACGGCCGCGCGCCCGGCGTTCAAGGAAGAGTATTTCGACCTCTACCGGCGCTACATCGAGCAACGCCACAGCGATGGCGATATGTATCCACCCAGCCGCGATCAGTTTTCCACCTTTCTGGTGCGCGATCTGCCATTCTGCTGGTTCTACGAGTTTCGCCTCGAAGGCCGCCTGCTGGCGATAGCGGTCTGCGACCTGCTGCCCAACGGGCTATCGGCGGTATACACCTTCTACGAACCCGACGAAGAGCGCCGCAGCCTGGGCCGTTTTGCCATTCTCTGGCAAATCACCGAAGCGCTGCGGCAAAACCTTGAGGCGGTGTACCTGGGCTACTGGATCAAGAACTGCAAGAAAATGAACTACAAGACCCAGTACCGCCCCATCGAACTGCTGATCAACCAGCGTTGGGTCAGTCTCAATTGAAAGCATTGGCTTGAAACACTATTTTCGGGCATAATCCACGCCACTTTTTTTGCCCGGTGCAGTCACGCGTCGGGCCTACACTGGACACCGAGGGCTTTACTGCATGTCGAAAGAAGACAGCTTCGAAATGGAAGGCACTGTCGTCGACACCCTGCCCAACACCATGTTCCGCGTGGAGTTGGAAAATGGGCACGTCGTAACCGCGCATATCTCTGGCAAGATGCGCAAGAACTACATCCGTATTCTCACTGGCGACAAGGTCCGCGTCGAGCTGACGCCTTACGACCTGAGCAAGGGCCGCATCACCTACCGCGCCCGTTAAGCTCCAGCCACAAAAAAAGCCCGGCCAATGTGCCGGGCTTTTTTGTGACTCATGCGAAACATCAGGCACCGCCATGTAGAAGCAGGCTTGCCCGCGATAGCGCCAGCTCAGACAACCCATTTGCCCTTACTGCCGCCATCGCGGGGCAAGCCCGCTCCCACATCGACTTGCAGATCTAGGCCACTTCAGCCGTAGTCTCGAAGTCGAACACCAGCTCGCCATCACGCAGCTCGACGTGCACCACGCCACCGTGCTCGGACAGCTCACCGAACAGGATCTCCTCGGCCAACGGCCGTTTGATCTTGTCCTGGATAAGCCGCGCCATTGGTCGAGCGCCCATCTGCACGTCATAGCCACTGGCTGCCAGCCAGCCTCGCGCATCATCACTGACCTCAAGCAGCACACGCTTGTCTTCCAACTGGGCCTGCAGTTCGATGAGGAACTTGTCGACGATGCTCTTGATCGTCTCGTGACTCAGGCGACCGAACTGGATGATGGTATCCAGGCGGTTGCGGAATTCCGGCGTGAAGCTCTTGCGGATGACTTCCATCGCATCGGACGCATGGTCCTGATGGGTGAAGCCGATCGAGGCCCGCGCGGCGGTTTCAGCGCCGGCGTTGGTGGTCATGATCAGGATCACGTTACGGAAGTCCGCCTTGCGCCCGTTGTTGTCGGTCAGGGTACCGTGGTCCATCACCTGCAGCAGCAGGTTGAAGACTTCCGGGTGGGCCTTCTCGATTTCATCGAGCAACAATACGCAGTGCGGTTGCTTGGTGATCGCTTCGGTCAGCAAGCCGCCCTGGTCGAAACCAACATAACCGGGAGGCGCACCGATCAGACGCGATACGGTATGGCGCTCCATGTACTCAGACATGTCAAAGCGCACCAACTCAACGCCCAGCGCCTTGGCCAGCTGCCGTGCAGCCTCGGTCTTGCCGACCCCAGTAGGCCCAGCGAACAGGAACGAACCGACTGGCTTGTCTGGCGCCTTGAGCCCGGCCCGCGACAACTTGATCGCGGTAGCCAGCGAATCGATCGCCTGGTCCTGACCAAACACGGTCAACTTCAGGTCGCGCTCCAGGTTACGCAGCAACTCCTTGTCGGAGCTGGTGACGTGCTTAGGCGGAATCCGCGCGATCTTGGCGACAATGTCCTCGACCTGGGCCACTTCGATACGCTTGACGCGGTTTTCTTCCGGCTGAAGGCGCTGGTAGGCGCCCGCCTCGTCGATCACGTCGATGGCTTTGTCCGGCATGTGCCGGTCATTGATATAGCGGGCAGCCAGCTCGGCAGCAGCGCGCAGGGCCTCGTCGCTGTACTCGATGTGGTGGTGGGTTTCGAAGCGCCCTTTCAGGCCGCGCAGGATACCTACGGTGTCTTCCACTGATGGTTCGGAGACATCGACCTTCTGGAAGCGCCGCGCCAAGGCCCGGTCCTTCTCGAAGATGCCGCGAAACTCCTGGAAAGTGGTCGAGCCGATGCAGCGGATATCACCCGACGACAACAAGGGCTTGAGCAGGTTGGACGCATCCATCACCCCACCGGAGGCCGCACCGGCACCGATGATGGTGTGAATCTCGTCGATGAACAGGATCGCCTGCGGACGTTTGCGCAGCTCCCCGAGCAGCGCCTTGAAGCGCTTCTCGAAGTCGCCGCGGTACTTGGTCCCGGCCAGCAGCGCGCCCAGATCGAGCGAGTAGACCACGCTCTGCGCCAGCAGGTCAGGCACCTGGCCGTCGACAATGCGCTTGGCCAGGCCTTCGGCGATGGCAGTCTTGCCGACCCCCGCCTCACCGACCAGCAGCGGGTTGTTCTTGCGCCGACGAGCAAGGATCTGCGCGACGCGCTCGACCTCCTGCTCACGCCCCACCAGCGGATCGATCCGCCCCTGACGAGCGAGCTCGTTGAGGTTGCTGGCGTAGGCATCCAAGGGATTGCTCGAAGACGACGTTTCGCCGCCCTCTTCGTCCTGCATGTCCTGGTCGCTGTCGGTATTAGGCCCATGGCCTGGCACCTTGGAGATGCCATGGGCGATGTAGTTGACCACGTCGATGCGGGCCACGCTCTGCTGCTTGAGCAGGAACACCGCCTGGCTTTCCTGTTCGCTGAAGATCGCGACCAGCACATTGGCGCCGGTGACTTCGCGCTTGCCCGAACTTTGCACGTGGAACACGGCGCGTTGCAGCACGCGCTGGAAGCCCAGGGTCGGCTGGGTTTCGCGGTCCTCGTCGTGCACCGGGATCAGCGGCGTAGTGGAATCGATGAACTCCTGCAGGTCGTGCTTGAGCTTGTCGAGATTAGCGCCACAGGCGCGTAGAACGGTTGCGGCCGCCTCATTGTCAAGGAGTGCCAACAGCAAGTGTTCGACGGTCATGAACTCATGACGCTTCGAACGGGCCTCCTTGAAGGCCAGATTGAGGGTGACTTCGAGCTCGCGGTTTAACATAGCTTCACCTCATACCCAAGTGGTCGGCGATTAACCGTCCTTCTCGATTTCACAGAGTAGCGGATGCTGGCTTTCCCTGGCGTATTGGTTGACCTGCATGGCCTTCGTTTCGGCGATGTCGCGGGTAAACAATCCGCACACTGCCCGTCCCTCGGTATGGACGGTCAGCATGATCTTGGTCGCCAGCTCGCGGTTCAAACTAAAGAACGTTTCGAGCACTTCGACGACGAAATCCATCGGCGTGTAGTCATCGTTGAATAAAACCACCTTGTACATCGGTGGCGCCTGCAGGATCGGCTTGGCTTCTTGCACTGCCAAACCGGAGCCATCGTCCTCGTTGGTTTGAGGACGATCCTGATTGAATGTTAGTCGAATCTGACTGTGTGCATGCATGGAAAGAATTTCATCACATCGACAGGTTAAGGTTGTGGGTTGACCGCACAGGCCGCCGCTGGCGCGGGCGCCGCATGACCTTGACTATCGGCAAAACGGTGTTACAACCAATAAGAACCCACCGTGGTCGATAAAGATCCGCGCAGTCAACCAGATTTTTTCGCAAGGTTCGTATGCGGATGACGTGGATGATACTCCAGTGATGGAGTCCTTTGCAGAGGGACATAGGGATGGCAAGCGGTAAAGTCAAGTGGTTCAACAATGCCAAGGGCTACGGATTCATCAATGAGGACGGCAAAGACGAGGATCTATTCGCCCATTACTCGGCGATTCAGATGGACGGTTACAAGACCCTCAAGGCTGGCCAACCGGTGAATTTCGAGATCATCCAAGGCCCCAAAGGCTTGCACGCCGTCAATATCAGCGGTGTCGGCGCCAAGGTCGAACAGCCTGCCGCGCCACCGGCAACGACCGTGACTGCCTGAGCCTGGAGTACCCTGCGTTCTGCCGGTAAAACGAAAAAACCGGTCGCCTGTTTAACCAGGCGACCGGTTTTTGTATGCCTTACATGTGCTTGATCAACGCCTCGCCGAAGCCCGAGCTGCCGACCAAGGTCGCGCCGTCCATCAGACGCTCGAAGTCATAGGTCACGGTCTTGGCTGCAATTGCACCGTTGGTGCCCTTGATGATCAGGTCGGCCGCCTCGGTCCAGCCCATGTGCCGCAGCATCATTTCTGCCGAAAGAATCACCGAGCCTGGGTTGACCTTGTCTTGCCCGGCGTACTTGGGCGCGGTGCCGTGGGTGGCCTCGAACATCGCCACGGTATCCGAGAGGTTGGCGCCTGGGGCAATGCCAATCCCGCCGACCTCTGCCGCCAGGGCGTCGGACAGATAATCGCCGTTGAGGTTGAGGGTGGCGATCACGTCATATTCTGCTGGGCGCAGCAGGATCTGCTGGAGCATGGCGTCGGCGATCGCGTCCTTGACCACCACTTCCCTGCCAGTCTTGGGGTTCTTGAACTTCATCCACGGCCCGCCATCGAGCAGCTCGGCGCCAAACTCTTCCTTGGCCACTTCGTAGCCCCAATCCTTGAAGGCGCCCTCGGTGAATTTCATGATGTTGCCCTTGTGCACCAGGGTCAGCGACTCGCGGTCATTGTCGACCACGTATTGCAGGGCCTTGCGCACCAGGCGCTTGGTGCCTTCCTTGGACACCGGTTTGACGCCGATACCGCAATCCTGGTCGAAACGGATCTTGGTGACGCCCATTTCCTCCTTGAGGAACTTGATCACCTTGTTCGCCTCAGGCGAGCCGGCCTTCCACTCGATCCCGGCATAGATGTCCTCGGAGTTCTCACGGAAGATCACCATATCGACATCGCCAGGCTTCTTCACCGGGCTTGGCACACCCTCGAACCACACCACCGGACGCAGGCAGACGTACAGGTCCAGCTGCTGGCGCAGGGCCACGTTAAGTGAACGAATACCCCCACCGACCGGGGTGGTCAGCGGGCCTTTGATCGAGACCACGTAGTCTTTCACCGCATCGAGGGTTTCCTGCGGCAGCCAGGTGTCCTGGTCGTAGACCTGAGTGGCCTTCTCGCCGGCATAGACTTCCATCCAGGCAATCTTGCGCTTGCCGCCGTAGGCTTTTTCTACTGCGGCATCCACCACCTTGATCATGACTGGCGAGACATCGACGCCAATCCCATCGCCCTCGATGTAAGGAATGATGGGGTTGTCGGGAACGTTGAGCGAATGGTCTGCATTGACGGTGATCTTGGCGCCGTCGCCCGGAACCTTGATTTTCTGGTAAGCCATGCTTGCACTACTCCGCTTTCGGGTGTGATTGGACATCGTGCGATCCACTGAGCCTAAACCACATCCGCTGACCTGCAAGCTGGTCGCCGAACCTGCGGCAACACGCCACATTGCTCCTACGTCTTTGGTCTTATAAATGCGTTGATACCACTTAGCCTTGCTGATTAGCCCAAAGGGTTTGATATACTCCGGCCCTGACCGCAGGGTCATCGGGGCGAACCCTTGGAAAATGCGGCTCGCCCTCGGCCAAGAATGGCCAAAAGCCTGGGTTGTTACCGCAGCCCAGCACTTGACGCTCGACTGATGCATCCACCATCACCGCTCGCAGCCTCTCGACTTTCCGCTCATGGCGTCGCCTGAGCGAAGCGCCTACCCTGCGCACCTCGAGACTCGAGTACGCTCAGCACATAGAGAGTTAACCCGCATGCCCACCCGTTCCAAGATCATCTATACCTTCACCGACGAAGCCCCCGCCCTCGCCACCTATTCGCTGCTGCCGATCGTCGAAGCCTTCACCGCTTCGGCTGACATTGCCGTCGAAACTCGCGACATCTCCCTGGCTGGCCGTATCCTTGCGGCATTCCCGGAGCAACTCGGCGCAGACAAGCAGGTAGGCGATCATCTGGCGGAACTGGGCCAGCTGGCTACCACCCCTGAAGCCAACATCATCAAGCTGCCGAACATCTCGGCCTCGGTCCCGCAACTGAAAGCGGCGATCAAAGAGCTGCAAGGCAAGGGCTACAACATCCCTGACTACGCCGACGAGCCAGCCAGTGCCGAAGAGAAAGAATCTCGCGCACGCTACGACCGCATCAAGGGCAGCGCCGTTAACCCGGTACTGCGCGAAGGCAACTCCGATCGCCGCGCACCACTGTCGGTCAAGAACTACGCACGCAAGCACCCGCACAAAATGGGCGCCTGGGCTGCCGACTCCAAGTCGCACGTAGCGCACATGAACAACGGCGACTTCTACGGCAGCGAAAAGGCCGCCCTGATCGAGGCTGACGACAGCCTGCGCATCGAGCTGGTCGACAAGAACGGTGCCATCACCGTCCTGAAGGAAAAAACCGCCGTCAAGGCCGCTGAAGTCATCGACTGCGCGACCATGAGCCGCAAAGCCCTGAAAGCCTTCATCGCCGAGCAGATCGCCGATGCCAAAGCTTCCGGCGTACTGCTGTCGGTACACCTGAAAGCCACCATGATGAAAGTCTCCGACCCAATCATGTTCGGCGTCATCGTCGAAGAGTTCTACGGCGAAGTACTGGCCAAGCATGCCTCGGCCCTGGCCGACGTCGGCTTCAACGCCAACAACGGCATTGGCGACCTGTACGCCCGCATCAAGGACCTGCCCGCTGAGCAGCAGGCCCAGATCGAAGCAGACATCCAGGCCCTGTACGCCGCTCGTCCGGCCCTGGCCATGGTCAACTCCGACAAAGGCATCACCAACCTGCACGTGCCAAGCGACGTCATCGTCGACGCCTCGATGCCAGCGATGATCCGTGACTCGGGCAAGATGTGGAACACCGCCGGCGAACTGCAGGACGCCAAGGCGATCATCCCTGACCGCTGCTACGCAGGCATCTATCAGGCCGCCATTGAAGACTGCAAAGTCAACGGCGCCTTCGACCCCACCACCATGGGCAGCGTACCGAACGTTGGCCTGATGGCGCAGAAAGCCGAAGAATACGGTTCCCACGACAAGACCTTCCAGGTCAAGGCCGACGGTGTCGTACGCGTCGTCGATGGCAAGGGCAAGGTCGTCCTGGAGCAGAACGTCGAAGCTGGCGACATCTTCCGTATGTGCCAGACCAAGGACGCGCCGATCCAAGACTGGGTCAAGCTGGCCGTTAACCGTGCCCGCCTGAGCAACACCCCAGCCGTGTTCTGGCTCGACCCAGCTCGCGCCCACGACGGCGTGATGATCGAGAAGGTCCAGCATTACCTGAAAGACCACGACACCACCGGCCTGGACATCCGTGTCCTGGCACCCGTCGAGGCGATCAAGTTCTCCCTGGCACGCATCCGCGAAGGCAAAGACACCATCTCGGTGACCGGCAACGTATTGCGTGACTACCTGACCGACCTGTTCCCGATCATGGAGCTGGGCACCAGCGCCAAGATGCTGTCGATCGTCCCGCTGATGAACGGCGGTGGCCTGTTCGAGACCGGCGCCGGTGGTTCGGCTCCGAAACACGTCCAGCAGCTGGTCGAAGAGAACTTCCTGCGTTGGGATTCGCTGGGTGAATTCCTGGCCCTGGCCGCCTCCCTGGAGCACCTGGGCAACACCTACGATAACCCGCGCGCCAAAGTCCTGGCCAACACCCTGGACCAGGCTACCGGCAAGTTCCTCGACACCAACAAGTCGCCATCGCGCAAAGTCGGCGGTATCGACAACCGCGGCAGCCACTTCTACCTGACCCTGTACTGGGCACAAGCGCTGGCTGAGCAGTCGGACGACGCCGCACTGCAAGCGCGCTTCGCCCCGCTGGCCAAGACCCTGGCCGAGAACGAAGCGACGATCGTCGCCGAGCTCAACGCCGTTCAGGGCAAACCAGCCGACATCGGTGGCTACTACGCCCCGGATGCCGAGCTGACCGCCAAGGTAATGCGTCCAAGCCAGACCCTGAACAGCGCCATCGCCGCCCTGTAAGGTTCGCTTGAAGTAACCACACAAACCCCGGCCACGCACCGGGGTTTGTGCTTTCTAAGAACCTACAGGGACTTCAGATGCACATGACCTGGCAACCGCACATCACCGTCGCCACCATCGTCGAAGACCAGGGCAAATTCCTCTTCGTCGAAGAATTCAAAGCCGGCCAGCACGTCTTCAACCAGCCCGCTGGCCATCTGGAAGCCAACGAAACCCTGGCCCAGGCTGCCCTGCGCGAGACGCTGGAAGAAACCGCCTGGGACGTCGAACTGACCGGCGTGGTCGGCATCTACCTGTATACCGCCCCCAGTAACGGCGTGACCTACCAGCGCATCTGCTTTGCCGCGCGCCCCGTGCGCCATCATCCAGCGCTTGCCCTGGACAGCGATATCGTCCGCGCCGTATGGATGACCCGCGAGCAACTGCTGGCCGAGCCCTCGCGCTGGCGCAGCGAACTGGTGCCACGCTGCCTCGACGACTACCTGGCAGGCCCGCTGCACAGCCTTAGCCTGCTGCGCGACTGACGCGCGCGAGCTGGCCTGATAGAATCGACCTTTTTCCCTGATACACATCGGTAGCCATGACCAGCCCAGCACTCAAAGACCCCGCCAAGACCCGCGTCATCGTCGGCATGTCCGGCGGCGTGGACTCTTCCGTCTCCGCCCTTTTGCTCATCGAGCAGGGCTACCAGGTGGAAGGTCTGTTCATGAAGAACTGGGAAGAGGACGACGGCACCGAATACTGCACCGCCCGCGAAGACCTGGCCGACGCCCAGGCCGTGTGCGACCGCATCGGCATCAAGCTGCACACCGCCAACTTTGCAGCCGAATACTGGGACCACGTGTTCGAGCACTTCCTTGAAGAGTACAAGGCAGGCCGCACACCCAACCCGGACATCCTCTGCAACCGCGAAATCAAGTTCAAGGCGTTCCTCGACTACGCCCTGTCGCTGGGCGCCGACCTGATCGCCACCGGCCATTACGTGCGCCGTCGCGACACTGGCGAGCTCACCGAGTTGCTCAAGGGCCTGGACCCGAACAAGGACCAGAGCTACTTCCTGCACGCCGTTGGCGGCAAGGAAATCGCCCGCACCCTGTTCCCGGTTGGCGAGCTGGAAAAACCCGAAGTACGCGCCATTGCCGAGAAGCATGGCCTGGCCACCGCCAAGAAGAAGGACTCCACCGGGATCTGCTTCATTGGCGAGCGACGTTTCAGCGACTTCCTCAAGCAGTACCTGCCGGCCCAGCCGGGCGACATCGAAACCACCGAAGGTGAAGTGATCGGCCGCCACCATGGCCTGATGTACCACACCATCGGCCAACGCCAGGGCCTGGGTATTGGCGGCCTGAAGGATGCCGGTGACGATCCGTGGTACGTGCTGGTCAAGGACCTTGAGCGCAACGTGCTGGTAGTTGGCCAGGGCAACGAACACCCGTGGCTGTTCTCCCGCGCCCTGCTCGCCTCGCAGATTTACTGGGTCAACCCGATCGACCTGGCTGCGCCACGCCGCCTGACGGCCAAGGTCCGCTATCGCCAGGGCGATCAGGCTTGCACCCTGGAGCGCACGGAAAACGGCTACCGCGCCGTGTTCGACGAACCACAGCGCGCCGTCACTCCGGGCCAATCGGTGGTGTTCTATGACGGCGAGGTGTGCCTGGGCGGCGGCGTGATCGAAACCGCCGAGCCTTGGAGCCCTCGTCCATGAGCAACCTCCAGGAGCAACTGATTGCCCTTGGCGGCGTGTTCCAGGCGGCGGTGCTGGTCGACCGGATCGCCCGCACCGGCCAGGCCACCGAGGCCAACATTGGCTGCATGCTGAACAGCCTGCTGGTACGTGACCCCAAGAACACCCTGGAAGTGTTCGGCGGCGATGACCTCAACCTGCGCGATGGTTATCGTGCGCTGGTCGGCGCCCTGGAGCGCGACCCCAGCAGCCTGCAGCGCGAGCCGCTGCGCTATGCCCTGTCGATGCTTGGCCTGGAGCGGCAGCTGGCCAAGCGCGACGACCTGCTGGAGACCATCGGCAACCGCTTGCCGCAGATCCAGTCGCAGGCCGACCATTTCGGCCTGGTTCATGAAAACGTCATCGCTTCCAGTGGAGCCTTGTACCAGGACACCCTGAGCACCTTGCGCCAGCGTATCCAGGTACATGGCGACATGCGCTTCTTGCAGCAGGCCAGCAACGCCTCGAAGATCCGCGCGTTGCTGCTCGCCGGTATCCGCGCCGCACGCCTGTGGCGCCAGCTGGGCGGGCACCGCTGGCAGCTGGTGTTCAGCCGGCGCAAGCTGCTCAACGAGCTGTACGCGATGATGCGTCCCAACGACTGAAGTGAACCGTGGGAGCGGGCTTGCCCCGCGATAGCGATGCCGAATGCACCACCGCCAGCGCGGGGCCAGGCCGCTCCCACGCCAGGTACCACACGCTTCGAAATGGCCCGACCTTTGGTCAGCCACCCGACCCGGACGCATTTTTCATGTATGATATGCGCCCTTCCAAAAGCCTGACTGTCCGAGAACACCCCATGCAGCTTTCCTCGCTCACTGCGGTTTCCCCTGTAGACGGCCGCTACGCCGGCAAAACCCAGGCCTTGCGCCCCATTTTCAGCGAATACGGCCTGATCCGTTTCCGCGCCCTGGTCGAGGTGCGCTGGCTGCAGCGTCTGGCCGCTCACCCGCAGATCGGTGAAGTGCCGGCGTTCTCCGCCGAGGCCAACGCCGTGCTCGATACCCTGGCCAGCGACTTCAAGCTGGAACACGCCGAGCGCGTCAAGGAAATCGAGCGCACCACCAACCACGACGTCAAGGCGATCGAGTACCTGCTCAAGGAGCAGGCTGCGCAACTGCCTGAACTGGCCAAGGTCAGCGAGTTCATCCACTTCGCCTGCACCAGCGAGGACATCAACAACCTGTCCCACGCCCTGATGCTGCGCGCAGGCCGTGACGACGTACTGCTGCCGCTGATGCGCCAGATCGCCGAGTCGATCCGCGCCCTCGCCCACCAGTACGCCGACGTGCCAATGCTGTCGCGCACCCACGGTCAGCCGGCTTCGCCGACCACCCTGGGCAAAGAGCTGGCCAACGTCGTCTACCGCCTGGAGCGTCAAATCGCCCAGGTTGCCGCCGTGCCGCTGCTGGGCAAGATCAACGGCGCCGTGGGCAACTACAACGCCCACCTGTCGGCCTACTCGCAGATCGACTGGGAAGAAAATGCCCGCGCCTTCATCGAAGACGAACTGGGCCTGCAGTTCAACCCGTACACCACCCAGATCGAGCCGCACGACTACATCGCCGAGCTGTTCGATGCGATCGCGCGTTTCAACACCATCCTGATCGACTTCGACCGTGACGTCTGGGGCTACATCTCCCTGGGTTACTTCAAGCAGAAGACCGTCGCTGGCGAAATCGGCTCCTCGACCATGCCGCACAAGGTCAACCCGATCGACTTCGAAAACTCCGAAGGCAACCTGGGTATCGCCAACGCACTGTTCCAGCACCTGGCCAGCAAGCTGCCGATCTCGCGCTGGCAGCGCGACCTGACCGACTCCACCGTGCTGCGTAACCTGGGCGTCGGCTTTGCCCACAGCGTGATCGCCTACGAAGCCAGTCTCAAAGGCATCGGCAAGCTGGAAATCAACACCCAGCGCATCGCCGCCGACCTGGACGCCTGCTGGGAAGTCCTGGCCGAGCCGATCCAGACCGTCATGCGCCGCTTCAACATCGAAAACCCCTACGAGAAGCTCAAGGAGCTGACCCGTGGCAAGGGCATCACCCCTGAAGCGCTGCTGACCTTCATCGACGGCCTGGATATGCCAGCCGAAGCCAAGGCTGAGCTCAAGCTGCTGACCCCGGCGACCTACATCGGTAACGCCGTGGCCCAGGCCAAACGCATCTAAGTCTGTGCCCGCGTGCAACGCCCGGCCTGGCCGGGCGTTTTTATTCCCGGACGAAAATTACGTTTTTTCAATAGGTTGAACATGAATCCTGATACTCCACTGCAGCTGCTTGGCGGTTTGACTGCTCGTGAATTCCTGCGCGACTACTGGCAGAAGAAGCCCCTGCTGGTGCGCCAGGCCTTCCCTGATTTCGAAAGCCCGATCGACCCCGACGAGCTGGCCGGCCTGGCCCTGGAAGAGGAAGTCGAGTCGCGCCTGGTACTTGAGCACGGCGAGCGTCCGTGGGAGCTGCGCCGCGGCCCGTTCGCCGAAGACGCCTTCTCCGAGCTGCCAGAGCGTGACTGGACCCTGCTGGTACAGGCTGTGGACCAGTTCGTCCCGGAAGTGGCCGAGCTGCTGGAAAACTTCCGCTTCCTGCCAAGCTGGCGTATCGACGATGTGATGATCAGCTACGCCGCCCCTGGTGGCAGCGTCGGCCCGCACTTCGATAACTACGATGTGTTCCTGCTGCAAGGCCACGGCAACCGCAACTGGAAGATCGGCCAGATGTGCGACAGCGACAGCCCGCTGATCGAGCACGCCGACCTGCGCATTCTGGCCGACTTCGAGCAGACCGACGAGTGGAGCCTGGAGCCGGGCGACATGCTTTACCTGCCACCACGCCTGGCCCACTACGGCGTCGCCGAAGACGACTGCCTGACCTACTCGGTCGGCTTCCGTGCGCCGAGCGCCGCTGAAGTGCTGACCCACTTCACCGACTTCCTCAGCCAGTTCCTGCCGGACGAAGAGCGCTACAGCGACGCCGACGCCCAGCCGGTCAGCGACCCGCACCAGATCCAGCACGACGCCCTCGACCGCCTCAAGGCCCTGCTCGCCGAGCACATGGGCGACGAGCGCCTGCTGCTGACCTGGTTCGGCCAGTTCATGACCGAGCCGCGTTACCCCGAGCAGGTTGCTGGCGAGGAGCTCAGCGAAGAAGAGCTGATCGACAGCCTGGAGCAAGGCGCGATCCTGGTGCGCAACCCAAGCGCGCGCTTGGCCTGGTCGGAAGTCGACGACAACCTGCTGCTGTTCGCCAGCGGCCAGAGCCGTCTGGTCTCGGGCCATCTGCGCGAACTGCTGAAGCTGATCTGCGCGGCCGACGCACTGCACATCGAAAACCTTGTAGAGTGGCTCAAAGACGAAGAAGGCCGCACGTTGGTCTGCCAGCTGGTCAAACAAGGGAGTGTGGGATTCGCCAATGAATAAAATCAGCGTTCGCCTCGCCGACTGGCATAAAGACAACGCCGATATCCGCCGCATCCGCGAAGCGGTGTTTGTCGCCGAACAGCACATTCCACCTGAGCTGGAGTTCGATGCCGAAGACCAGGAAGCCGTGCACTTCCTGGCCCTGGAAGGCGACTACCCGATCGGCACCGCCCGTGTGCTCGCCGATGGCACCATCGGCCGCATCTCGGTGCTCAAGGACTGGCGTGGCCTGAAGGTAGGCGACGCGCTGGTCCAGGCAGTGATCGCCGAAGCGCAGCACCGCGACCTCAAGCAGCAGACCTTGAGTGCCCAGGTGCATGCCACGCCATTCTACGAGCGGCTGGGCTTTCGCGTGGTCAGCGAGGAATTCCTCGAGGCCGGTATCCCGCACGTAGATATGGTCCGCGACTCCCACGAGATCGCCTGATCTGATCCTCGTGAGGCAATCCTGCTCCTGGATGGGAGCGGGCTTGCCCCGCGATCAGGGTCGACAGCCAATTAGCTGCGCGACACAAAAAGCTGTACATCCATACAGATATAGCTTGCTTCCCCCCTTCTCTTTGCGCATCCTAACGCCCATCGTTTGCCCACGAAGCGTTGCCGGCCATGCGCCTCTTTCTCTGCGAAAAGCCTTCTCAGGCCAAAGACATCGCCCAAGTCCTCGGCGCCACCCGCCGCGGCGATGGCTGCTGGCAAGGCCCTGACCTGTGCGTCACCTGGTGCATCGGCCACCTGCTTGAAACCGCCCCACCCGACAATTACGACGACCGCTACAAGCGCTGGAACCTCGCTGACCTGCCGATCATCCCGGATAAGTGGAAGATGCTGGTCAAGCCCAAGACTGCCAGCCAATACAAGGCCGTCAAACGCCTGCTCGGCCAAGCCCGTGAGCTGGTGATCGCCACCGACGCCGACCGTGAAGGCGAGATGATCGCCCGCGAGCTGGTCGAGCACTGCCGCTACCGCGGACCGATCCAGCGACTGTGGCTGTCGGCGCTGGATGACGCTTCTATTCGCAAGGCCCTGGCACGCCTGCTACCCGGCAATGAAACCTTCAGCCTGTACCATTCAGCGCTGGGCCGTTCGCGTGCCGACTGGTTGATCGGCATGAACATGAGCCGGCTGTTCACCCTGCTCGGCCAGCAGTCTGGCTACCAAGGGGTGTTGCCAGTGGGCCGGGTACAAACGCCGACGCTGCGCCTGGTGGTCGACCGTGATCGCAGCATCGCTGACTTCGTACCCGTGCCGTTCTGGGCCATCGACGTGCAGCTGGAACACGCCGGCAGCGTATTCAACGCCCAATGGCGCGCACCTGAAGATGCCTGTGACGATCAGGGTCGCTGCCTCAACCAGGGCTTGGCCCAGCAAGCCGCCGCCCAGATCAACGCTGCCGCCAATGCCAGGGTGAGCAAGGTGACCACCGAGCGCGTGCGCGAGGTAGCACCGCTGCCGTTCGACCTGGGCACCCTGCAGGAGGTGTGCTCGAAAAAGCTCGGCCTGGGCGCCCAGGAAACCCTCGACATTGCCCAGGCCCTGTACGAAACCCACAAACTGATCACCTACCCACGCAGCGACTGCGGCTACCTGCCGCTAAGCCAACACGCCGAGGCCCCGGCGATTCTCGCCGCCCTGCAACGCGCCGACGCCAGCCTTGCGCCACTGCACGCGCATCTGCAACCGCAGCGCCGCTCGCGGGCCTGGAACGACGCAAAGGTCAGCGCGCACCACGGCATCATTCCCACCGCCGCAGCCAGCGATCCCACGCGACTGCCGCCCAAGCACAAGGCGGTCTACACCCTGGTGCGGGCACGCTATCTGGCGCAGTTCCTGGCCAATCACGAGTATGACCGCACCCAGGCCGAATTCGATTGCGCCGGCCACGCCTTGCGCGCGGTGGGCAAGCAGATCGTCGAGGCGGGTTGGCGCCGCGCCCTGCCCGAAGCGCTGACCCCAGGCAAAGGCCGTGAAGCGCCACCTGCGCAGGTACTGCCCGCGCTACGCGAAGGCCAGGACTGCGCCGTGCATGGCCTGCAACTCAAGGACCTGTGGACCCAGCCGCCCAAGCCCTTCACCGAAGGCGATCTGATCAAGGCCATGAAGAACGTCGCCAAGCTGGTCGACGATCCCAAGCTCAAGCAAAAGCTCAAGGACACCACCGGCATCGGCACCGAAGCGACTCGCGCCAGCATCATTCAAGGCCTGCTCGATCGTGGTTACCTGGTGAAAAATGGCAAGGCGCTGGCGGCTACCCCGGCGGCGTTCAGCCTGATCGATGCCGTACCCCGGGCGATTGCCGACCCTGGCACCACGGCGATCTGGGAGCAGGCGCTGGACATGGTGCAAAGTGGCGAGATGAGCCTGGAAGAGTTCGTCGCCCGGCAGTCGGCATGGATGGGCAAACTGGTCGAGCGCTGCCGAGGCATGCGCATGACCATCAGTGGGCCGCTGGTACCGGCAGGTGGCAAAGGTGCGCCCTGGAAGAAAAAGCGCCGCAGTGGCGGCAAGGCCAAGGCCGCTGGAGCGACCAAGGCTGCGAGTGGCAAGCCAAGGCAAAGTCGGGGTAAGACAACAACTGCCTAGGCTTTATCGACCCTATCGCGGGGCAAGCCCGCTCCCACGCCAATTGCATGTGTATAGGGGGGGCTTGCCCAGCGGTAGGGCCTGTATTGACTGCAAGGTTTCAGGTTCCACTTTTCAGCCGGCTGAAGGCTCTTGTCAGCTCGCGATTGAACTGCTTGCCATTGTCATTCTTGCTATACAACCGCGCCCGCACCTCTGCTGGCGGGTACGTTCCGGGCGCATTGCGAATCTGCGCATCCACCAGGCCATCAGCGGCGGTTATCGCATTGGCATAGTGGATGGTGTCGGTAATCGGCGCGATCACCTCAGGGCGCATCAAGTAGTCCATCAGCGCCCAGGCGGCCTGTGGATGCGGTGCATCCTTGGGCACCACCAGGGCATCGAGCCAGATCAACGTGCCCTCCTGCGGAATCCGGTAATCCAGGCTGAACGGCTTGCCCGCCTGCTGCGCCTGGCCTTGGGCAATGGCCACATTGCCGTTCCACGACATCGCCACACAGGTTTCGCCATTGGCCAGGTCATTGATGTTGCGATCATTGTCGAAGTAGCGGATGTAGGGCCGTATCTTGCGCAGCTGCGCCTCAGCCAGCTTGAGGTCTTCCAGGCGCTGCTGATTGATGTCCAACCCCAGGTAGCGCATTACCGCGGCAAACACCTCATTGGGATCATTCAGCAGGCTGACCCCGCAATCGGCGAATTTCGCCACCACCTGCGGATCGAACAACATCGCCCAGCTATCGCGCGGCGCATCGGCCAGCCGCGCCTGGACCGCCTGCTGCTGAAAGCCCACCCCGGTAGTGCCCCAGGCGTAAGTCCCGGCGTAGTGGTTGCCGGGGTCGAACACTGCCATGTGCTGACGGAACTCTTCACCGATACCCTGCAGGTGCGGCAGCTTGGCCTTGTCCAGCGGCTGCAAGGCGCCGCTGGCAATGGCTCGGCTCAAGTGCTGCCCGGCGCTGAGCACCAGATCGTAGCCACTGCCGCCGGTGAGTAGCTTGGTCTCGGCGGTTTCCAGAGAATCGAAATGGTCGGCAACCACCCGGATGCCCGTGAGCTTCTCAAAGTTGGCCAGGGTGTCCGGGGCGAGGTATTCGCCCCAGATGTACAGGTTGACGGTCGGCTGTTGTGCGTCGGCGGCCTGCGCCGCCGCCCCTGCGCAGCCCAACGCCACCGCAAGGGCGAGGTTGCGCAGTTTCATCAGCGGCGTCCCCCAGCGTATTGCGGCATGGTGATGCAAGCCACGTTGCCGCCACCCAGCAGGATCTCGCGGGAATTTTCGATGCCGATGATGCGGTGCCCAGGGAACAATTCAGCCAACGTCGCCTGCGCCACGCTGTCATTACGGTCGCCAAACAGCGGCACGACAATCGCCGAGTTACCCGCGTAATAGTTGATATACGAGGCGCAGATGCGCGTGCCCGCCTCGCGCAGGTGGGTGCCTTCGACCTGATCCAGGCCGGCGGCTTCTTCGGCAGTCCATTGCAGCACATCCGGCTGGGGCAACTTGTGAACTTTAAGCTCGCGGCCACGGCTGTCGCGGGTGCTACGCAGGATATCGTAGGCCTCCTGGTAGATTTCCCATTGCGGGTCGTCGCGGTTGTCGGTCCATTGCAGCACCACTTCACCAGGGCGCACGAAACAGGCCAGATCATCGACATGGCCGTCGGTTTCGTCGAACTTGCAGCCCCGTGGCAGCCAGATCACCTGCTCGGCGCCCAGGTAGTCCTGCAGCCTGCGGGTCACTTCGTCCTTGCCCAGATGGGCATTGCGGTTGCGGTTGAGCAGGCATTGTTCGGTGGTCAGCAGGCTGCGTTGGCCGTCGCTCTGGATCCCGCCAAGCTCGGCGATCAATGGGGCGCGATAGCGGTCCAGGTTCTCGATCTCGAGGACTTTGCGGGCGATCTGGTCGTCTTTGTCCCACGGGTAGTACAGACCGCCATCGAGCCCACCATAAGCGTTGAACTCAAAGTCGACGCCGCGCACCTCGCCGCTGCTGTCGTTGACCACAAAACACGGCCCGCTGTCACGGAACCAAGTGTCATTGCAGGTCATTTCCACCACCCGCACCTGCTCGGGCAGTACCCGCCGGGCATTGGCGTACTGGGCAGCGGAGGCGCAGACCGTCACCGGCTCACTGCTGGCGATAGCAGTGACAATCTCGACCCAAACTTTTTGCGCAGGCTTTGCCCCGTTGCGCCAGACATCCGTGCGCTCCGGCCAGCCGAGCCAGCAGCCAGCCTTTGGCTCGAACTCTCCGGGCAGGCGGAAACCATCAACTTTGGGAGTGGTGGTAAGCGAACGTGCCATGGGTCAACCTCGTCGTCACTGGATGGGATGAGCAGACGCTACGCCGCCCAACGCCACGCTTCCAACGATGAAAACTCAGCGATAGGTGAATTAAATTCAGGGTTCGGCGATCTGTTCGATGAACCAATCGACGAAATCCGCCACTGCTGCGCGCTCCAGGCGCAGGCGTTCGCACACCAGGGCGTATTGCCCTTGGGCAGTGACGCTGGCACTGAACGGGCGCACCAGACGGCCACTTTGCAGATCAGCCTGGCAGGTCAGGTTGTCGCCCATCGCCACGCCCTGGCCCAGCACCGCCGCCTCAAGGGCCAACGCCGCGTGGGGAAAATACAGTTGGCGGGTGGGGAGCGCGTCATCGGCGTGAGTGGCTAGCCAGGTGGTCCAGGTCTTGCCGTCCTGGTCGTCGTGCAGCAGGCAGTGGCGTACCAGGTCGCGTGGGCGCTTGAGTCCGCCCTGGTTGAACAGTCCAGGGCTGCACACTGGAAAGAACTGCAACAACGGCAGCGGCCGGACGAAGTGAGTACTCGCATCCAACGCACTGGTGCCGTAGGTGATGGCGATATCGACATCCAGCGCCGGGGCGCCAGCATCGATTGGCTGGTCGTGCAGGTGCAGGGTGATGTGCGGGTAGCGGCTGCTGAAGTCGGCCAAGCGGGCGACCAACCACTTCTGCGCCAGCTCCGCAGTCACCGCCACCCGCAGCACCGCCTGGGAGGCTGGGTCACGCAGCTCATCGCAGGCCTTGCCGATCAATTCGAAGGCCTGTTGCAGGTGATGCAGCAGGCGCTCGGCTTCCGCGCTGGGGCGCACCTGGCGACCGACGCGCTCGAACAGTGCCACGCCCAACTGCTCTTCCAGTTGGCGGATCTGGTGGCTGACGGCGCTGTCGGTGACGCACAGCTCGGCGGCGGCACGGCCGAAATGGCCGTGGCGGGCGGCGCATTCGAAGGTGCGCAGGGCAGTCAGCGAGGGTAGGCGGCGCATGGCGGTAATCGCTCTTGTTCGAGGGATGAAACTGGGCGTTCGAGGCGAAGCTTACCTGTTGGGTGGGTGTCTGTGCTGACCTCTTCGCGGCGGTTCGGCGCGAAGAGGCCGGCGCATGCCTACAAACCTCACTGGCACAATGAAAATCCTCTGCTAAATTTTCATGAAATTAACAACAATAAATTTCATGAGGCTCGGCATGTTCAAGCAATCCGCACAGCACGTCGCCAGCTACTACGCCCAAACCTACCCCGCACCGATCCCGTTACGCCCTACCCTGCAAGGCCCGATTGATACCGAGGTACTGATCATCGGCGCCGGCTTCAGCGGCCTGCACACGGCCCTGCGCCTGGCCCTGGCCGGTAAGCGGGTAACCCTGCTGGAAGCCAGCCGGGTCGCCTGGGCAGCGTCCGGGCGCAATGGCGGCCAGGCGCTGCTGGGCTGGTCGTGCGATATGCCGCCGCTGGAAAAAGCCCTGGGCCTTGAGCGTACCCGCCGTTTATGGGACAGCATGTGCTGGGCTGCCCAGGAGCTGCGTGAACTGCCGCAGCGCCATGGCTTCGATGTCGACTACCGGACCGGTAGCCTGTGGACTGCCGTGCTACCCCGCCGGGTCAACCAGCTTGCCCAGGCAAAACGCGAAGCCGAGGAAAAATGGGGCTACGACGCCCTGCGCCTGATCGGCCACGATGAACTACCCCAATGGATCGACAGCCCCCGCTACCAGGCCGCGCTGTATGACCCCAATGGCGCCCACCTCAACCCGCTGAAGCTGGCGCAAGGCCTGGCCAGTGCCATCGAAGCCGCTGGCGGGCAGATTTTCGAACAGAGCCAAGTCCACGACTACCAGCAAACCGCCAGCGGTTTCGTCGCCCGCAGCGATCACGGCGAGGTCCGCAGCCAGGTGCTGGTGCTGGCCTGTAACGCCTACATCGACCGCCTCGATCGGCCATTGGCACGCAGGCTGCTGCCGGTGGGCTCCTACCAAGTGACCACCGCACCACTGGAACCGGCCTTCGCCCAATCGCTGCTGCCGCGCAACAGCTGCGTGATCGACAACCAGTTCGTCCCCGACTACTTCCGCCTGACCCCAGACCATCGCCTGCTGTTCGGCGGCGGCTGCACCTATCTGGGTGGTATTCCCAAGGACATCGCCAGCGCCACTCGACCCTACCTGGAGCGGGTCTTCCCTCAACTGACCGGGGTCGTGCTGGAGCATGCCTGGGGCGGGCATATCGACTGCAGCATCCAACGCACCCCGGACATCGGCCGCCAGGGCCAGCGCTACTGGCTACAGGGGTTTTCCGGCCATGGCGTGCTGCCGACCCTGGCCGGGGCGCGGGCGGTCAGCGATGCGATCCTCGGCGATGAGCAGTTGCTAAGCCTGTACCAGGGCATCGACAACGGCCGCTTCCCCGGCGGCGATTTGCTGGCCGCACCACTGGAGGCGGCGGCCAAGGCCTGGTATCGGCTACGCGACAACTTCTGATCGGAGCCATGGCAATGAACATGCAAGATGAAATCGAAGGCTTGGCGATCCTGGTCCGCGACCTGCGCAAGCACCGTGGGCTGACCCTGGATGAGCTGGCCAATCAGATCAATCGTTCGGTGGGTTTTTTGTCCCAGGTCGAGCGCGGCCTGTCGCGCCCGACCGTGGCTGACCTGACCGCCATCAGCGAAGCATTGAAGGTGCCCACTACCTATTTCTACAACGTCAGCAAACCGCGCGCGCTGGACTGGGTCACCCGCCCGGATGAGCGGCGCACACTCTACTACGCCGGTGGCGTTACCGATGTGCTGGTGTCGCCCAAGCTCAACGGCGGCTTCTCGATGCTCGATAGCCACTTGGCACCGGGCGCCAGCAGTGGCGAGGGGCACCTGAACGACAGCTCCGAGCAAGGCGGCTTTGTTCTGCAAGGTGAGCTGACCCTCTGGCTCGATGGCCAGGATGAGCCCGTCACCCTCTACCCCAACGACAGCTTCCAGCTGCCGCCCAACCGTCATTTTCGCTATGCCAACCTGTCCACCCAGGCGACCCGCGTCCTCTGGGTCTTCCGTTGAGAGCACACCATGACCAGCACCCAAGGTTTTGCCGATTTGCTCAGTGAAGTACGCGCGTTTCGCAGCCAACACCCCGCCGTACGCTATGTCGACTTGATCAGCCTGGACATCCCCGGGTATTTCTACGGCAAGCGCTACCCCATCGACATGCTGGAAAAAGTCGCGGCGGGCAGCGCGCTGAAGTTGCCGCAAAACTGCGTACTGCTCGGCGTGCAAGGCGGATTGTTCGACATTGGCGACTACTGCTTCAACGACGGCGACCCGGACGCGCCACGCCGGCTGATCGCCGGCACCCTCAAGCCGGTTAGCTGGGAGCGTGAACCGCTGGGGCAGATGCTGATCAGCTCCGACGGCACCGCCGCCCCCATCGAGTTCGAGCCACGGGAAGTGCTCGCCCGCGTGCTGCAACGTCTGCAGCGTCGCGGCATTCGCCCGGTGGTGGCGTTCGAGCTGGAGTTCTACCTGTTCGAACGCACGCTCCAGGACGGTGTGCCGCAGTTCCCCCGCGACCCGCTCAGCGGCGACCTGGATGACCAGCCCAACATGCACATCGAACGGCTGTCGCGCTTCAGCGACGTGCTGCGCGAGATGGTCGAGACCGCCAACGCGCAAGGCGTGGACGCAAACGTGATCACCGCTGAGCTGGGCCCCGGCCAGTTCGAGATCAACTTCGGCCACTGCGACGACGGCCTGCGCGCCGCCGACTGGGCGGCGCTGTTCTGCCGCAGCACCCGCGGCGTGGCCCTCAAGCACGGCCTGCGCGCCAGTTTCATGAGCAAGCCCTACTTGCAGGCGCCGGGCAGCGGCATGCATGTGCATGTCAGCCTGTATGACCAGGCCGGCAACAACCTGTTGGCCGCTGACGAGCAACGGCCGTTACGCCATGCGGTGGCCGGTTGCCTGGCGCTGCTGCCGCATTGCATGCCGATCTTTGCCGCCAACCACAATGCGTTCAGGCGCTATGGCGCCATGGTCAATGCCGCCAGCCGCGCCAGCTGGGGCTTCGAAGACCGCGACGCGTGCATCCGCATTCCCGAGTCGGATCCGCGCAACCTGCGCATTGAGCACCGCTTGGCCGGGGCCGACGCCAATCCGTACCTGGTGCTGGCGGCCATATTGGCGGGCATGGAGCATGGCCTGGACGCGGCGCAGGAACCGATCGCGCCGCTCAATGAAGATCGTGGCAGCGGCATTGATTTCCCCAAGGATCTGCTGAGCGCCGTAGCCGCGATGCGCGATTACCCACCCGTGCTGGAAGGCCTGGGCGAGGAGTTCGTGATGGTCTACTGCGAGAACAAGCGTCAGGATCACCTGGCATTCATGCAGGAGGTGAGTGCCAGGGAGTACCGCTGGTTCCTGTGAAGATTGCCAGTGAGTACCACCGGTTGTGTGAAGATTGCTGGCAGTACCACCGGCCCCTGTGACGATAGCTGGGTTTATCGCAGGGCCAACGTGGGAGCGGGCTTGCCCCGCGATGAGGCCAGCACTGGCAACCCTTCACCCCGAGGGCTACCATGGCAGGCTTTAGCGCGGCCTTTTGCCGCGCCCTGCCGCATAAGCCCGAACCCTCATGCCTTTCGAACTCTCCGTAGAAC
>Ga0247827_10000047_pt1 | contig 59928 bp, 39 predicted proteins | sample 12C_Control_Day2_FD_194414 | JGI IMG/M metagenome (GOLD analysis project Ga0247827, IMG submission 194414) | Soil microbial communities from agricultural site in Penn Yan, New York, United States - 12C_Control_Day2 | ecosystem: Environmental > Terrestrial > Soil > Agricultural land | place... | reverse complement strand
CGAGAAGTCGAAGGCGTAGGAATGGAACAGGCTCCAGACGTCTTCGGCACCGAAACCGAACCAGCGCTCGGTGGCGGTGAACAGGCGCAGCACATTGCGGTGCGGCAGCAAGGTGCCTTTCGGTTTGCCGGTGGAGCCGGAGGTGTAGATCACGTAGGCCAGGTTGTCCGGGCCGGTGGTGACCTGCGGATCGGTCAACGGTTGGGTCAGCTCGTCGTCCAGTAGCAGGCTGCGCACATGCGCCGGCAGCGGCAGACGGCCGATAACCTCGCGCTGACTGAGCACCAGGTCGATACCGCTGTCCTCGATCATGTAGGCCAGGCGGTCCTGCGGATATTGCGGGTCCAGCGGCAGGTAAGCGCCACCGGCCTTGAGCACCGCCAGCAAGCCGACGACCATGTCCAGGCTGCGCTCGACCGCGACGCCGACCAGCACGTCCGGGCCGACGCCCAGCTCGATCAGGCGGTGCGCCCACTGGTTGGCGCGGGCATTGAGTTCGCCGTAGCTCAGTTGCTGGTTGAGGTAGGTAACAGCAATCGCCTCAGGACGGGCAGCGGCCTGGGCAGCGATCAGGGTATGCAGGCAGTGTTCGACCGGAAACTCGGCCGGCTGCGGGTTCCACTGGGCAATCTGCGCGGCGACTTCGCCGGTGCCGAACAGCTCCAGTGCGGCAATCCGCTGCTGCGGGTCGGCGATCACGGCAGCCAAAAGATTGAGCCAGTGCCCGGCCATGCGCTCGATGGTGGCGGCGTCGAACAGGTCGGTGGCGTAGGTCAGCGAGGCATTCAGGCCTTCGCTGCTTTCCTGGGTATCCAGGGTCAGGTCGAACTGCGCCGTGGTGCGCTCCAGCGCCAGTTGTTCGATCTCGATCCCGGCAAGCGCCGCGGCGCCCTGCCCACCCACGTCACGCTGGTGGTTGAACATCACCTGGAACAGCGGGCTGTGGCTGAGGTTGCGCTCCGGCTGCAGCGCTTCGACCAGTTGCTCGAACGGCAGATCCTGGTGCCCCTGGGCATCGAGCACCGTTTGCTTCACCTGGGCCAGCAGGCCACGGAAAGTCAGTGCGGCATCGAACTCGGCCTTGAGCACCTGGGTGTTGACGAAATAGCCGATCAGCCGCTCGGTTTCACTGCGGCTGCGGTTGGCGGTCGGGGCGCCGACACGGATATCCACCTGACCGCTGTAGCGCTGCAGCAAGGCCTGGAACGACGCCAGTAGAAGCATGAACAGCGTTACCCCTTCACGCTGGGCCAGGGCTTTGAGGGCACTGATCTGCGCGGCCTGCACAGCGATCTGCAGGCGTGCACCGCGATGGCTCTGTTCGGCCGGGCGCGGACGGTCGAGCGGCAGTTCGAGCAAGGTTTGCTCGCCCGCCAGCTGGGCAACCCAGTAATCCAGTTGCCGCTGACGCTCGCCGGCTTCCATCCACTGACGCTGCCACAAGGCGTAATCCGGATACTGAATCGGCAACGCTGGCAACTGCAGCTCCCGCCCTTGAGTGAACGCGGCATACGCCTGCACCAGCTCCTCGATCATCACCTGCATCGACCAGCCATCGCTGACGCTGTGGTGCTGGGTGAGCACCAGCACATGCTCATCGGCGGCCAGGCGCAACAGGCGCACACGCAGCAACGGGCCGTGGGCCAGGTCGAACAGGCGGCGGGTTTCGGCTTCTACCAGGGCGGTCAGCTGTGCAGTGTCGGGCGGGGTGGCCGACAGGTCTTCGATATCCAGGCGCAAATCGCCAACGCTTGCGATGTGCTGCAGGGCCTGCTCACCGTCGTGAACGAAGGTGGTGCGCAGCGATTCGTGGCGCTCGATCAACGCCCTGAAACTGTGCTCCAGGGCGTCGAGGTCCAGCGTGCCGCGCAGGCGCAGGGCGGCCGGGATGTGATAGGCCGAGCTGTGCGGGTCGAGTTGCCAGAGAAACCACTGGCGCTCCTGGGCATAGGACAACTGTAACGGCTCATCGCTATGCCTGGTGAATACCGGAGCAACGCTGAAAAGATTGATCCCCTTCTTTTTCAGCAAAACCGCCAATGCCTTGCGTTCCTTTGGCGAAAGCTGTCCTACCGCCCCGATCAACTCTTGCACACCCACACTCCTCGCTAGGAAATTAGCTCTTCAAGCTCACCTCCTGATAAACGTTTGAGGGCCTCTAAAGATTTAGCCAATTCGTCTTCGATCGACAGGCCATCGCTCTTCAGGGCTTGGGCGGCCTCGCAGAACGCCCCGAGATCGCGGGCGGTGAACAGGCTTTTCAGGGCAATCTCCAGGTTCAGCCGCTCGCGCAAACGGACAATCACCTGGGTGGCGAGCAGCGAATGCCCGCCCAGGCTGAAGAAGTCGTCGCGCAGGCCCACCCGCTCGACCTGCAGCACTTCCTGCCAGATCGCGGCGATCTGCTGCTCCAGCTCGGACTGTGGCGCGACATGGGTCTGCTGGGTCTGGCCGACGTCTGGCCGTGGCAGCGCCTTGCGCTCCAGCTTGCCGTTGGGACTCAGCGGTAGGCTTTCGAGGAATACCCACTGGCTCGGCACCATGTAATCCGGCAGGTGCGCTTTCAGACGGGCCTTGAGCTGCTCGGCGTCGATACCCTCGGTGTTTGGCACCACGTAGCCGACCAGTTGCTGACTGCCGAGCAGGTCCATGGCCAGCACCACGGCCTCGCGGACTTCGGCCTGTTCAAACAGCCGCGCCTCGATCTCGCCCAGTTCGATACGCAGGCCACGGATCTTCACCTGATGGTCGATACGCCCGGCGTATTCGATCACCCCGTCAGGGCGATAACGTGCCAGGTCGCCGGTGCGGTACAGGCGTTCACCGTCGCCGAACGGGCTGACCATGAAGCGTTCGGCGGTAAGGCCGGGACGACGGTGATAACCACGCGCCAGACCTTCACCACCCAGGTACAGCTCACCGATGACACCGGCCGGGACCGGACCCAGTTCGGCATCAAGGATGTAGGTGGCCAGGTTGGCAATCGGCTGACCGATCGGCACCGTATCACTGCCCTCTTCGCGGCAAGTCCAGTGGGTGACGTCGATAGCCGCTTCGGTCGGACCGTAGAGGTTGTACAGCCTGGCCTGCGGCAGTTTGGCGAACACCTGCTGCTGGGCGTCGACCTGCAACGCTTCACCACTGCAAATGATGCGTTTGAGGCTGCGCGCCTCATGCACCCGCTCATCGAGGAGGAACACCTGCAGCATCGACGGCACGAAGTGCAGCGTGCTGACCTGATGCTGCTCGATCAACTGCAGCAGGCGCGCCGGATCACGGTGCTCACCCGGCCCGGCAATCGCCAACCGCGCGCCGGTCATCAGCGGCCAGAAGAACTCCCAGACCGACACGTCGAAGCTGAACGGGGTTTTCTGTAGCACGATGTCACTGGCGTCCAGCGCATAAGCTTCCTGCATCCAGCACAGGCGGTTGGTCAGCGCCGAATGACGATTGCCCGCCCCCTTCGGCTTGCCGGTGGAGCCCGAGGTGTAGATCACGTAGGCGAGGTTTTCCTCGGCCACAGCCACGTCCGGGTTGTGCGCTGGGTAGCTGCTCAGGTCCTGCTCCAGCAGCAAGACTTCGACCGAGGCCGGAACTGGCAGTTGCTCATGCAGATGTTGCTGAGTTAGCAACAAGTGAATACCGCTGTCCTCGATCATGTAGCTCAAGCGGTCCTGCGGATATTCCGGATCGAGCGGCACATAAGCGCCACCGGCCTTGAGTACCGCCAGCAGGCCAACGACCATCTCCAGGCTGCGTTCGGCGGCAATACCGACCAGCACATCCGGGCCCACGCCGATTTCAATCAGGCGATGAGCCAGGCGGTTGGCCTGGGCGTTGAGTTCGGCATAGCTCAACTGCTGCCCGCCGAACAGCAAGGCGGTGGCTTGCGGCGCCCGTTCCACTTGCTGCTCGATCAGCGCCTGCACCGACTGCTGCAGTGGATACGCGCGTGCAGTGGCATTCCAGCCTTCAAGCAACTGCGTACGTTCCTCGACAGCCAGCATCGGCAGATCGGCAATCGCCGCCGTCGGCTCGGCGATGATCGCCGCCAGCAGGTTGCGCCAATGCTGCGCCATGCGGGCGACAGTGGTCGCGTCGAACAAGTCGGTGGCATAGGTCAGCGAGGCGCTCAGGCCGTGGCTGCCCCCGAAGGTATCCAGGGTCAGGTCGAATTGCGCGCTCTGCACTTCCCAGTCAACGCTTTCCACCCGCAGCTGCGCCAGGTGCAGCGTCGACTGCTCGCCACGGGCCTGGCTCTGGTGGTTGAACATCACCTGGAACAGCGGCGTGTGGCTGAGGCTGCGCTGCGGTTGCAGGGCTTCGACCAGTTGCTCGAACGGCAGGTCCTGGTGCGCCTGGGCCTGCAGCGCCGTGTGCTTGACCCGTTGCAGCAAGGCACTGAACGCCTCGCGCGGATCGAGCTGGCAGCGGTGTACCTGGGTATTGACGAAAAAGCCGATCAGGCCTTTGGTTTCAGCGCGATTGCGGTTGGCCACCGGCACCCCGACGCGGATATCGCCCTGGCCGCTGTAGCGGTACAACAGCACTTCGAACGAGGCCAGCAGCAGCATGAACGGCGTCACCCCGCAACGCCGGGCCAGGGCCGCGAGCGCCTCGGACAGTGCCGCTGGCAAAGCCACCTCAAGCCGCGCGCCACGCGAGCTGCGCAGGCCAGGGCGTGGGTGATCAGTGGGCAGTTCCAGCAGTGCCTGATCACCTTGCAGCTGCTCGAGCCAGTAGCCCAGTTGCCGCGTCTGCTCCCCCGCCTCCATCCACGCCCGCTGCCACAAGGCGTAGTCGGCGTACTGGATCGGCAACGGCGCAAGCGCCACCTCGCGCCCTTTGCTGCAAGCAGCGTACAGCTGCACCAGCTCATCGACCATGACCTGCATCGACCAGCCATCGGAGACGATGTGATGCAGGGTCAGGGCCAGCACGTGGTCGTCGGCTGCCAGACGCAACAGCTTGAGCCGCAGCAGTGGCCCTTGGCGCAGGTCGAACGGGCGCAGGCCCTCGCGCTCGACGAAAGCCTTGATCAGCGCCATCTGATCGCCTGTCGGCAGCACATCCTCGACCTCAAGCCGTACCGGCGCCGGTGACTGGATGATCTGGCAGGCTCCCTGCTCGTCTTCGGCAAAGCAGGTGCGCAGGGTTTCGTGGCGCGCCAGCAGCGCCTCGACGCTGCGCTGCAACGCCTGCACATCGAGCGCGCCACGCAAGCGCAGGGTCACTGGCAGGTTGTAGGTGCTGCCTTCGGGCTCCATTTGCCAGATGAACCATTGCCGTTGCTGGGCATAAGACAACGGCAGCCGTGGGCAGGTCGCGCGCAGCGCCGGAATCGGCAGCTGCGCCAGGCTCATGCCACGCGCCGCGAGTTTGTCGTAGAAAGCCTTGCGTTGCGCATCCGGCAGGCGGATGAAGCGTTCAACCAGGGCGCTGTTATCCAGTGCGGTCATTCTCAGTTCGCCTCCAGTTCCGCCATAAAATCAAACATATCGCTCAAATCGTCCTCACCAGGGGCACTGACGCCGGCGGCGACTGCCTCGGCGTATTCACCCAGGGTCTGGGTGCGGAACAGCAGGTCCAGCGCCAGTTCACCACCCAACTGCAGTTGCAATTGCGCGGTGGCCTGGGTGGCCAGCAACGAATGCCCGCCCAGTTCGAAGAAGTTGTCGCCGAGGCTGACCTGCGGCACCTTCAAGACCTCCTGCCAGATCGCGGCGATCTGGCATTGCAGGGCACTGGTCGGCGCCTGGTAGGCCGCCAGCGAGCCTTGCGACTCGGGTTCTGGCAGGGCCTTGCGGTCGAGTTTGCCGTTGGGGGTCAACGGGAAGCGGTTCAGGAACACCAGGTGACTCGGCACCATGTACGCCGGCAACTGCTGCTTGAGCGCCAGCCGCACGGCATCGCGCGCTCCGGCCTGGGTGGCGGCATCGGCGTCGGCCAGGCCCGCCTCCTCGGCCAGCAGGTAAGCCACCAGTTGCGGCCCGTTGGCGCTGTCGCGGGCCACCACCACCGCCTCGCGGACCGGTGGCAGTGCCTGCAGGCGCGCCTCGATTTCACCGAGTTCGATACGGAAGCCACGGATCTTCACCTGATGGTCGATACGCCCCAGGTAATCGATCACGCCATCGTCGCGCTGGCGCACCAGGTCGCCGCTGCGATAGACCCGCGCACCGTCAGCGAACGGGTCCGGGACGAAGCGTTCGGCGGTCAGCCCCGGCCGGTCCAGATAGCCGCGGGCCACCCCGCTGCCACCCAGGTACAGCTCGCCGGGCAAGCCGACCGGCAACAGGTCGAGGTCGCTGTCGAGCACCTGCGCGCTGCGCTCGCCGATACGCGTGCCGATCGGCGCATAGGCCGCGGCGCACTGATCCTGCGGGCCGGCCTTCCAGATCAGTGGTGTCACCACAGTCTCGGTCGGGCCGTAGCCGTTGATGATGTACTGCGGGCGCAACGCCCGTTTGGCCAGTTCGAAACTGGCGTTCGGCACTGCGTCGCCGCCGAAGCAGTAAATGCGTACCGGCGGCGGGTTGCCGTCGCGCTCGGCGTGTTCGGCCAGTTGCTGCAAATACAATGGCGGGAAGGCGGCGACACTGACCTTGAACCTGCGCATCGCCTCGTAGGTGTACTGCGCCGTCCACAGGCTGTCGTCGCGGATCAGCAGACGCCCGCCATGGGTCAGGGTGGTCAGCCAACGCTCATGGGCACCGTCGAAGGCGAACGACATGAAATGCAGTTCGCAATCGTCCGCGCTCATCTCATAACGCTCACCGATTGCCCGGCAATGCATGGCCATCGGCCCGTGCTCGACTGCCACGCCCTTGGGCTGGCCGGTGGAGCCGGAGGTGTAGATGACGTAGGCCAGGTGCTGCGGCAGCACCTGCACCTGCGGCGCATGGGTCGGCCAGCGGCTCAGGTCGAGGCTGTCGACGTTCACTACCGCCAGTTCGTCCGGCACCGGCAGCCCGGTCAGTTGCGAATGGCTGAGCAACAACACCATCGCCGAGTCGCCCATCAGGTAGGCCAGGCGCTCGGCCGGGTACTGCGGATCGAGCGGCACATAGGCGGCACCGGCCTTGTGCACGGCCAGCAGGCTGACAATCATCTGCATCGAACGCGGCAGCGCCACGCCCACCCGCTGTTCCGCGCCCACCCCTCGGGCGCGCAATTCATGCGCCAAGGCGTTGGCCTGGGCGTCCAGTTCAGCGTAGGTCATGTGCTGGTCGGCGAAGTACAGGGCCACCGCGTCGGGTGTCTTGCGCGCCCACTCGGCAATCGCCAGGTGCACCGGCTGCTGCCCTGCCCACTCGGCCGCGCACGGCTGCCAGCGGTGCAGCAACTGCTCGCGTTCGCTGTCTGGCAGCAGCTGGATCTGGCCGAGATTGCGCGGTGCCTGCTCGGCGCTCAGCTGTTCGAGCACGTGCAGCAAGTGCCGGTTGAGCTGGGCAATGGCCCGAGCGCTGAAATGCGCGAGGTTGAAGCTGTAGTGCAGGTTCAGGGTCTGCCCCAGGTTGACCGCCAGCACCAGCGGGTAGTTGGTCTGTTCGTGGTTGGCCAACAGTTCGAAATGCAAGCCGGCCGGGCTGGCCTCGGCCAGGGCCTGGGAGACCGGGTAGTTCTCGAACACCAGGATGCTGTCGAACAGCGCTTGCGCGCCCTGCCCGGCCCAGCGCTGAATCTCGAACAACGGCGTGTGTTCATGTTCGCGCAGGGCCAGGTTGCTGTCCTGCACCGCCTGCAACCAGTGCCCGACACGCTGCTCGGCGCGCGGGCTGGCGATCACCGGCAAGGTGTTGATGAACAGCCCCAGCTGCTGCATCGCGCCCTTGAGCTCGGCCGGACGGCCGGCCACGGTGGCGCCGAAACACGGGGTCTGCTGGCCGGTATAGCGTTGCAACAGCAACAGCCAGGCGGCCTGGAGCAAGGTGTTGAGGGTGACTTTGTGGCCGCGGGCGAACGCATTCAGGCGCTGGGTCTGCTCTGCCGTCAGGTTGACCAGCAGGCTGTCGTGGGCGACGACCGCGCCCGGCTGCGCTGCCAGCGCCGTGCCGATAAAGGTGTCGGCCAGACGGGTCGGCGATTCCAGCGCAGCCAGTTGCCGGGTCCAGAAGGCCTCGGTGACTTCACGGTCTTGAGCCTGCAGCCAGCCGATATAGTCGCGGTAACGGCCAGCGGCCTGCAGCGGTTGTTCCCCGGCGTAGCGCTGCAGCACCTCGGCGAGCAGCTGCGAGGCACTCCAGCCGTCCATGAGAATGTGGTGGCAGGTGTACAGCACGTGGTAGCGCTGTTCCTCGCTGCGCACCAGCACCAGGCGCAGCAACGGTGCCTGGGTCAGATCGAAGCCTTGCTGCAGCTCTTCTGCGGCCAGCTCCGCCAGTGCCGCGTCGCGGTCGGGGCGGTCACGCCAGTCGAGCAGGCAGTACGGCAACTGCCGCTGTTTGTAGACAATCTGCAGCGGTTGCGCCAGCTCGCCCTGCCAGGTGAAGCCGGTGCGCAGGATGTCATGGGCATCCAGCGCCGCCTGCCAGGCCTGACGGAAACGCTCGGGGTCGAGGCCATCGACGTGCAGGCGCATCTGGTTGATGTAGTCGCCGGCGGCTTTTTCGTAGAGGGTGTGGAAGAGCATGCCCTGCTGCATCGGCGACAGCGGGAAGAGGTCCTCGACCTGCTCCAGCGCCAACCCCAGGCCGTCCAGCTGACGCTGATCGAGTGCCGCCAGCGGGAAGTCGGACGGCGTCGCGCCTTGGGCGGCGGGTTGCAGGCAATGCTCGACCAGGGACTGCAGCGCCTGGGTGTAGGCGTCGGCCAGGCCCTGGATGGTCGCGTCGTCGAACATGGCCCGGCTGAAGGTCCAGCCGACGCTCAGTTGTCCGCCATAGACGCTGCCATTGAGGGTCAGCCAGTTACCCAGCGGTGCCTGGTCATTCAGTTCCTCGCCGTGTGGCTCATCGACCGGCACGAACAGCGCCTGCTCACTGGCAAAGCTGCTGTCGAACTGACCGAGGTAGTTGAAGGTGATGCGCGGCACTGGCAGCCCGGCCAGCGCCGAACGGCTGGTTTCATCCCCCAGATAACGCAGGGCGGCGAAGTCCAGGCCATTGCCCGGCAAGGCCCGCAGTTGCTCCTTGATGTGCTTGATCGAGCTGCCGATGTCGGCGCTCGCGCTCAGGCGCACCGGGAACAGGCTGGTGAACCAGCCGACGCTGCGGCTCAGGTCGAGGCTGTCATTGACGGCTTCGCGGCCATGCCCTTCGAGCTGAACCAGCACGTCCTGGCGCCCGCTCCAGGCGCCGATGACTTGTGCCAAGGCGCTGAGCAACAGGTCGTTGACCTGGGTGCGGTAGGCACCCGGTGCGTCCTGCAGCAATTGCCGGGTGGTCTGGCTGTCCAGACGCGAATACAGGGTTAGCGCCTGGTTGTGCTGCAGACTGCCCTCGGCGCGCACGGCCGGCAGTTCGGCGTTGCAGCCTTGCAACTGCTGCGTCCAGTACTGCAACGCCGCTTGGCGCTCGGCGCTGCGGGCATACGTCTGCAACTGAGCGGCCCAGTCCTTGAACGAGGTGGTCTTGGCCGGCAATACCACCGATTGCCCGGCTGCACGCTGTTGATAGGCCAGGTGCAGGTCTTCCAGCAGGATGCGCCAGGACACGCCGTCCACCACCAGGTGATGGGCGACCAGCAGCAGGCGCTGCTCGCCATTGCCCAGCGTTGCCAGCAGCGCACGCAGCAGCGGGCCCTGGGCAAGGTCGAGGCCACGTTGCAGTTCGCTGGCACGGAGCGTCAGCGCCTCGCCGTCCGCAACCTCGGCCAAGGTCAGGCTGGCCGCCTGGCCAGGCTGCGCGTGATGCGCCTGCCACTGGCCATCGACCTCGGCAAAGCGCAGGCGCAAGCCGTCGTGGTGCTCGACCAGCATATCCAGCGCCTCCTGCAGCCATGCCGGGTTCAGTGGTTCCAGGGGTTTGAGCAGCACTGACTGGTTCCAGTGCTGCCGCTCGGGGATCGCCATCTCGAAGAACGCCTGCTGGAACGGCAACAGCAAGGTTTCACCGGTCACCGGGCCCTGGTCGATCTGCGCGGTGCCGACGCCCTGCTCGGCAACACTGGCCAGCGCCCTGACCGTCTGGTGTTCGAACAGGTTTTTCGGGGTGAAACGAATCCCTTGCTGGCGCGCGCGGCTGACGACCTGGATGGAGATGATCGAGTCGCCGCCGAGTTCGAAGAAGTTGTCGTTGGCACCGACGCATTCGACGTGCAGCACGTCCTGCCAGATCGCGGCGATTTGCTGTTCCAGCTCGGACTGTGGCGCCACATAGGCTTGCTGGGCCTGACTGACATCGGGCCGAGGCAACGCCTTGCGCTCCAGCTTGCCGTTGGGGCTCAGTGGCAGGCTGTCGAGGAATACCCACTGGCTCGGCACCATGTAATCCGGCAGGTGCGCTTTCAGACGGGCCTTGAGCTGCTCGGCGTCGATACCTTCGGCGTTTGGCACCACATAGCCGACCAGCTGTTGGCTGCCGAGCAGGTCCATGGCCAGCACCACGGCTTCGCGGACTTCGGCCTGTTCGAACAACCGTGCCTCGATCTCGCCCAGCTCGATACGCAGACCACGGATCTTCACCTGATGGTCGATGCGCCCGGCGTATTCGATCACCCCGTCCGGGCGATAGCGCGCCAGGTCACCGGTGCGATACAGGCGTTCGCCGTTGCCGAACGGGCTGACCATGAAGCGTTCGGCAGTAAGACCGGGGCGACGGTGGTAACCACGCGCCAGGCCTTCACCGCCCAGGTACAGCTCACCGATGACGCCGGCCGGGACCGGGCCCAGCTCAGGGTCGAGAATATAGGTGGCCAGATTGGCAATTGGCTGTCCGATCGGCACCGTGTCACTGCCCTCTTCGCGGCAGGTCCAGTGGGTGACATCGATGGCAGCTTCGGTCGGACCATAGAGGTTGTACAGCCTGGCCTGCGGCAGTTTGGCGAACACCTGCTGCTGGGCATCGACCTGCAACGCTTCACCACTGCAAATGATGCGTTTGAGGCTGCGCGCCTCATGCACCCGCTCATCGAGCAGGAACACCTGCAGCATCGACGGCACGAAGTGCAACGTGCTGACCTGATGTTGTTCGATCAGCTGCAGCAGGCGCGCCGGATCACGGTGCTCACCCGGCCCGGCAATCGCCAGGCGCGCGCCGGTCATCAGCGGCCAGAAGAACTCCCAGACCGACACGTCGAAGCTGAACGGGGTTTTCTGCAGCACCGTGTCGCTGGCGTCCAGACCATAGGCCTCCTGCATCCAGCACAAACGGTTGGTCAGTGCCGAATGGCGGTTACCCGCACCTTTCGGCTTGCCGGTGGAGCCCGAGGTGTAGATCACGTAGGCGAGGTTTTCCCCGGCCACGTCCACGTCCGGGTTATGTGTCGGGTAGCCGCTCAGGTCCTGCTCCAGCAGCAAGACTTCGACCGAAGCCGGAACCGGCAGTTGCTCATGCAGATGTTGCTGAGTCAGCAGCAGATGGATGCCGCTGTCCTCGATCATGTAGCTCAAGCGCTCTTGCGGGTATTCCGGATCGAGCGGCACATAGGCGCCACCGGCCTTGAGCACCGCGAGCAGGCCGATGACCATCTCCAGACTGCGCTCGGCGGCGATGCCGACCAACACATCCGGGCCCACACCGATTTCAATCAGGCGATGAGCCAGGCGGTTAGCCTGGGCATTGAGTTCGGCATAGCTCAGTTGTTGCCCGGCGAACAGCAAGGCGGTGGCCTGCGGCGCCCGCTCGACCTGCTGCTCGATCAAGGCCTGCACCGACTGCTGCAATGGATACGTACGAGCGGTGGCGTTCCAGCCTTCAAGCAACTGCCCACGCTCCTCGGCAGCCAGCATCGACAGGTCCATCACCCGCGCCTGCGGATCTTCCACCAGCGCCAGCAGCAGTCGCTGCAGGTGCCCGTGCAGCGTGGTGATCGCCGCCGCGCTGAACTGCGGCGCGCTATAGCGGTAATGCAGGCTCAGGGTATCGGCCAGGTTCACCGACAAGGCCAATGGATAGTTGGTCTGTTCGCGGTTGTGCACCTGCGAAAAGCGCAGCCCCGCTGGCGCCTGCTGCAAGGCTTCGGAAACCGGGTAGTTCTCGAACACCAGCAAGGTGTCGAACAGCGCCTCCGAGCCCTGCCCGGTCAGGCGCTGGATATCCACCAGTGGCGTGTGCTCGTACTCGCGCAAGGCCAGGTTGTGCGCTTGCAGCACCCGCAACCAGTCGCCGACCTGGCTGCGCCCCGGTACCGTGGCAATGACCGGCAGGGTGTTGATGAACAGGCCGATCTGTTGCTCCACGCCCTTGAGCTCGACCGGGCGACCGGCCACGGTGGCACCGAAGGCCACGCAGTCCTGGCCGGTGTAGCGTTGCAACAGCAGCAACCAGGCCGCCTGCACCAGGGTGTTGACGGTGACTTTCTGCTGCCGCGCGAAGGCCGCCAGGCGCTCGGTCTGGCGGGCCTCCAGGGCCTGGCTGAATTCGCCCTGAGCCGCCGCCACGCCGGCCACCCGCGGCACTGCCTGAGCGAGAATCGCCGGTTGCTGCAAGGCGCTCAGTTGTTGCGTCCAGAAGGCATTGCCGTCTTGGCGGTCCTGGCGTTGCAGCCAGGCGATGTAATCGCGGTAGCGCCCACTGCCGACGTTCGGTGCGAGGCCGGCGTAACGTTGCAGCACCTCGCCGAGCAATTGGGTGTTGCTCCAGCCATCCATCAGCATGTGGTGATGGGTGTAGATCAGGTGATGGCGGCGGTCATCCACGCGCACCACCACCAGGCGCACCAGCGGCGCGCGGTCCATCTCGAAACCGGCGGCCAGTTCGCTGGCGGCGAGCGCATCGAGGGCGGCCTGCGAGGCATCGCGCTCACGCCAGTCGAGGTTGCTGAACGGTATGCGTACCTGGCGCAACACCACTTGCACCGGCTGTTCGAGGCCGTCCCAGATAAAGCCGGTGCGCAGCATGCCATGGGCCTGCGCAGCGTCCTGCCAGGCCTGGGCGAAACGCTCGGGATCGAGCCCTTCGACGTCCAGGCGCATCTGGTTGAGGTAGTCGGCGCTGCCCTGCTCGTAGAGGCTGTGGAACAGCATGCCGTGCTGCATCGGCGACAGCGGATAGAGGTCTTCCAGTTGCTCGGCCGCAACCGGCAAGCGATCCAGTTGCTGCTGAGTCAACCCGGCCAGCGGGAAGTCCGACGGCGTCACGCCCCGCGACGCCGGTTGCAGGCAGTGCTCGACCAGCAGCCGCAGTTCACTGGCGTAATCGTCCGCCAGAGCCTGGAGGATGGTTGGATCGAACTGCTGGCGGCTGAAGGTCCAGGTCATGTCCAGCTCGCCGGCAAACACCTGGCCGTTGAGGCTCAGGTCATTGCCCAGCGGCGCTTCAAGGCTCTGCTCGGCCCCGGCATTTTCACCGCTGGGCACGAACAGGCTGTCGCCCTGGGCCTGGAAACTGCTGTCGAACTGGCCCAGGTAGTTGAAGGTGATACGCGGCATCGGCAAGGCCGCCAGCCGCTGGCGCACCGGCTCTTCACCCAGGTAACGCAAGGCGGCGAAGCCACTGCCTTTGTTCGGCACCGCGCGCAGTTGCTCCTTGATGCCTTTGATCGATGCCGCCAGGTCCGCTGCCGGGGTCAACTTGAGCGGGTACAGGCTGGTGAACCAGCCGACGGTGCGGGTCAGGTCGATGTCGTCGAACAGCGCCTCGCGGCCATGCCCTTCCAACTGCACCGGCGCCGATTCGGCACCGGTCCAGCGCGTGATCACCCGCGCCAGGGCGGTCAGCAGCAGGTCGTTGACCTGGGTGCGATAGGCCGCTGGCGCGTCCTGCAGCAACTGGCGGGTCAGCTCGCGGTCGAGGCGGGTATGCACGCTGGCCGCCTGTTGGTACTGGCGCCCGGCGCTGGCATCGGCGCCCGGCAGCACCTCGGCGGCGCCTGCAAGCTGTTCACACCAGTAGGCCAGTTCTTGCGCTGGCAGCACGTCGCGAGCCTGGGCCTGCAAACGCTCGGCCCAGACTTTGACCGACGTGGTCCTGGCCGGCAGCGCGGGCGCACGCCCGTGCTGAAGCTGCTGATAAAGGCCCTGCAAGTCTTCCAGCAGGACCCGCCAGGACACGCCGTCCACCGCCAGGTGATGGATCACCAGCAACAGGCGTTGTTCGCCATCGGCCAGGGTCGCCAGCACCGCGCGCAGCAGCGGACCGTTCTGCAGGTTGAGGCTGGCCTGGGCTTCGTTGCCCAGCGCCTGCAACTCGGCGATATCGTTCAGTTGCGCCTGCCACAGCACTGGTTGCTCGCTCGACAGCGGCGCGAACTGCGCCTGCCATTGGCCGTCCTGCTCGGTAAAGCGCAGGCGCAGGGCATCGTGGTGCGCCAGCACGGCCTGCAACGCCTGTTCCAGCATGTCGGCCTGCAACGCTTGCAGCGGCTTGAGCAACACCGACTGGTTCCAGTGGTGACGCTCGGGGATGTCGGTGTCGAAAAAAGCGGCCTGCAACGGCAGCAGCAAAGCGCTGCCGCTGGCTGGCGCCTGGTCGATGCCAGCGCCCTCCTCGCCCATCCGCGCGACACTGGCCAGCCCTTGCACGGTCTGATACTCGAACAGCTCTTTGGGGCTGAAGCGGATCCCCGCCTGTCGCGCGCGGCTGACCACCTGCATCGAGACGATCGAGTCGCCACCGAGTTCGAAGAAGTTGTCGCTCAGACCGACCCGCTCCAGCTTGAGCACGTCTTGCCAGATCGCGGCGATACGTTGTTCCAGTTCGCTTTGTGGCGCGACATAAGAGTGTTGCACCTGGCTGGCGTCCGGCGCCGGCAAGGCCTTGCGGTCGAGCTTGCCGTTGGGGGTCAGCGGCAAGGCGTCGAGGAACAGGATATGTGCCGGGACCATGTAGTCAGGCAAAGTTGTGCGTAGCGCCGTGCGAAGGCTTTCGCGCAGGCGCGGTTGCTCGTCAGCTGCCGGTACGCCGTCACGCGGCACCACATAACCGACCAGCTGTTGACCACTGGCGCCTTCCACTGCCAGCAGCACACCCTCGCGTACTTCCGACTGCTGCAACAGGCGCGCCTCGATTTCACCCAGCTCGATCCGGAAACCACGGATCTTCACCTGATGGTCGATGCGCCCGACGTATTCGATCACCCCGTCCGGGCGATAACGGGTCAGATCACCGGTGCGGTACAGGCGCTCACCCGCGCCGCCGAACGGGTTGGGCACGAACTTCTCCGCCGTCAGCCCCGGACGGAACAGGTAGCCGCGAGTAATGCCTTCGCCCGCCAGATACAGCTCACCGGCCACGCCTTGCGGCACCGGCTGCAGCTGGCCATCGAGGATATAGCTGCTGGTGTTGCAAATCGGTCGACCAATATTGGCCCGGCCGCCTGCGGTGCGGCGGGTCCAGGTCGAGTAAGTGGTGTCTTCCGACGGGCCGTACAGGTCGTAGACGTGTTCGACGCTCGGCGAGGCATACAGGGCATCGACCAGCCCCTGCTTCAGCGGCTCGCCGGCCATGTTGATGATGCGCACACCCGGCGGAATCTGCCCGGCGCGCTGCAAGGCGGTGACCGCCGACGGCACGCTGTTGATCAGGCGCACCTGGTCACGCGCGGCCAGTTCCGGCAGTTCCAGGGCGTTACGCGCCAGCACGATCGAACCGCCGCTGGCCAGGGTGACGAAAATCTCCCAGACCGACAGGTCGAAGCACACCGAGGTCGAAGCCAGCACCCCTTGCAGGTCGGCCTGGCTGTAGACCTGCTGGCTCCAGTGGATCAGCGCCAGCACGTTGCGGTGGGCGATGGCCACGCCCTTGGGCTTGCCGGTGGAGCCGGAGGTGTAGATCACATAGGCCAGATTGTCGGCGGCGGCACGCTGCGGCAGATCATCCTCGGCAAAGGCGTCGAGCCCCTGTCCTTGCGGATCGACCAAAAGCACCTGAGCCTGGCTCGGCGGCAACTCATCGACCAGCGCCGCCTGGGTCAGGAGGATCCGTGCCTGGCTGTCTTCGAGCATGTAAGCCACGCGTTCGGCCGGGTAATCCGGGTCCAGCGGCACATAGGCGCCGCCCGCCTTGAGCACCGCCAGCAAGGCGACGATCATTTCGCTGCTGCGCTCCATGGCCACGCCAACCCGCACTTCCGGACCGACGCCGAGGCTGACCAGCTGGCGGGCCAGACGGTTGGACCAGGCGTTGAGTTCGGCATACGTGAAAGTGCGGGTGCCGGCGGTCAGGGCCAGTGCCTGCGGCTGCGCAGCCGCTTGCGCCTGGATCGCGGCCGGAATGCTGCTCTGGGTGTCATAGGCCGAATAGTCGGCGTTCCACTCCACGCAGATTTGCTGCTGCTCGGCAGGCGACAGCAACGGCAGTTCGGCGATCGCCGATGCCGGGTTGGCGACGATGCCTTCGAGCAAACGCAGCCAGTGCCCGGCCATGCGCTCAATCGTGGCGGCCTCGAACAGATCGCAGGCATACACCAGCACGGCGCTGAAACCATCGCGCTGATCGTAGGTTTCCAGGGTCAGGTCCAGTTGCGCGGTGTGGTTGTCCAGCTCCAGCCCTTGGACCTGCAACCCGGCCAGCGGGTGAATCGCTGACGGGCCACTGGCGTTCTGGTGGTTGTACATGACCTGGAACAGCGGGTTGTGGCTGAGGCTGCGCTCCGGCTGCAGGGCCTCGACCAGTTGCTCGTAGGGCAAGTCCTGATGGGCCTGCGCGCCCAGCGCCGCCTGCTCGACCTGGCGCAGCAGATCGCGGAACGACTGCTCGCCGCTGACCTCGGCACGCAGGATCTGGGTGTTGACGAACAGGCCGATCAGGCGCTCGGTTTCCAGGCGGTTGCGGTTGGCCGTCGGCACGCCGACGCGGATGTCGCGCTGGCCGCTGTAGCGATGCAGCAACACCTGGAACGACGCCAGCAGGAGCATGAACGGCGTCACCCCTTCGCGCTGTGCAAGTTCTCGCACTGCAGCGCCCAGCGTTGCGCTGATCGGCACATTGAAGCGCGCGCCGCGATAGCTCTGGCGCAACGGCCGTGGATGATCGGTGGGCAACTCCAGTACTGGCTGGGTAGCGCCAAGCGCCTCGGTCCAGTAAGCCAGCTGGCGCTCACGCTCGCCGGAGGCCATCCACTCGCGCTGCCAGCGGGCATAGTCGCTGTACTGGATCGGCAGCGCCGGCAACTGCGCTTGCTGGCCCTGGCTGAAGGCTGCATACAGCGCCAGCAGTTCCTCGACCAGCAAGGTCATCGACCAGCCATCGCTGATCACATGGTGCAGGGTCATCAGCAGCAAATGATCATCGGCGCCGAAGCGCACCAGCCGCACCCGCCACAGCGGGCCGGCGGCGAGGTCGAACGGTTGCGCCAGCTCGGCGGCAATACACTGTTCGGCGGCAGCCTGGCGCTGCGCTTCGGGCAGCGGGTGTTGCTCCAGGTGCAGAACCGCCTGGGCGCCTTCGTCCAGGCCTTGTTGCAAGCTGTCGCCGATCTCGATGAAGGTCGTGCGCAGACTCGCCTGGCGTTCGGCCAGGGCGCTCAGGCTGCGCTGCAGCGCCTCGAGCTGCAATGGCCCACGCAGGCGCAGCGCCGCCGGAATGTTGTAGGCACACCCCTGTGGCTCCAGCTGCCAGAGGAACCACTGGCGCTGCTGGGCGAAAGACACCGGCGCCGGCCCGCTGTCGCTGGCGGCAACGATCGGCAGCCGGGCGACACTGATGCCCATCTGCTGCAGGCGGGTGAACAGTTGCTGGCGCTTGTCGCTGTCCAGGCCCTTGATGCGGGCGAGCAGTTCCTCGGTGCGTGCGGGGCTGTGCTTAAGCATTGTTTTCCTCCAGTTCGTCGAGCGCGCCGAAAATCAGGTCGAGCTCCGCCCCCAGGCCGTCATCGGACGTGGTGCTGTGTAAGTAGGTGGCCAGGTCTTCGAAGCGGCGAAGGCCCTGGAAATCCTTGAGTTGCATATCCGTAGCGAAGGCCGAGCGCAGCCGCGACTGCAGCATCACCAACTGCAGCGAATGCCCGCCCAGTTCGAAGAAGTCGTCGTCCAGGCCAACGCGCTGCACCTGCAGCACTTCCTCCCAGATCGCTGCCAGTTGCTGTTCCAGTGCGCGTTGCGGTGCGCGGTAGGCGGCCGGGTCGCGGCCATTGCCGGGCTGCGGCAAGGCTTTGCGGTCGAGTTTGCCGTTGGGGGTCAGCGGCAGCTGCGCCAGGCGCAGCAGTTGTGCGGGCACCATGTATTCGGGCAGGCGTTGACGCAGCGCGGCCTTGAGCGCATCGAGCGACAGTGCTTGATCGTCGCTGACCACATAGCCGAGCAGCTGCTGTTCGACTGCCAGCACCACCGCCTCGCGCACGCCGGGCTGGGCCAGCAGGCAGGCTTCGACCTCACCCAGTTCGATACGGAAGCCGCGCAGCTTGACCTGATGGTCGATGCGCCCGACGTACTCCAGCACGCCATCCTCGCGATAGCGGGTCAGGTCGCCACTGCGGTACATCCGCTCGCCGTCAGTGGCGAACGGGTTGGGCACGAAGCGCTCGGCAGTCAGCCCCGGGCGCAGCAGGTAGCCGCGAGTGATGCCGGCGCCGGCCAGGTACAGCTCCCCCGCCAGGCCCTGGGGCAGCGGTTGCAGCTGAGCGTCGAGTACGTACCCCGCGGTATTCGCCAGCGGCCGGCCGATCGCCGCGCGACCGCCCGCCTCGCGCCGGGTCCAGGTCGAGTAGGTGGTGTCTTCCGACGGCCCGTACAGGTCGTAGACGTGACGGATCGACGGCAGCTGGTACAGGGTGTCCACCAGCGTCTGCTTCAGCGGTTCGCCGGCCAGGTTGATGATGCGCACGCCGTCCGGAATCTGTCCGGCGCGCGCCAGGGCATTGATCGCCGACGGCACAGTATTGATCAGCCGCACCAGATGGCGTGCCGGCAGCTCCGGCAGCGCCAGGGCGTTGCGCGCCATCACCAGCGAACCACCGCAGGCCAGGGTCACGAACAACTCCCACACCGACAGGTCGAAGCACACCGAGGTCGAGGCCAGCACCCCTTGCAGCGCGTCCTGGCTGTAGACCTCCTGGGTCCACTGGATCAGCGCCAGGACGTTGCGGTGGGCGATGGCCACGCCCTTGGGCTTGCCGGTGGAACCGGAGGTGTAGATCACGTACGCCAGGTTCTGCGCGCACACCCGGGTCTCGGGGTTGTGCTGCGGGTAGTCCTCGAACTGGTCGGCATGCACGGTCTGCACACTCACTTGAACGTCAAACACCTGCGGCAAGGTCAGCAGCACTTTCGCCTGGCTGTCTTCGAGCATGTAGGCCACGCGCTCGGCCGGGTAGTCCGGGTCCAGCGGCACATAGGTGCCCCCGGCCTTGAGCACCGCCAGCAGCGCGGTCAACAGCTGCACCGAGCGCGGCAAGGCGACACCGACCCGCACCTCCGGCCCGACACCCAGCTCGATCAGGCGATGGGCCAACTGGTTGGCGCGGGCGTTGATCTGCTGATAGCTGAAGCGCTGCTCGCCGTCGATCAGCGCCAGGGCGTCAGGGTTGGCCGCCGCGCGCCGTTCGATCTGCTGGTGGATGCAGCGCTCCAGCGGGTAGTCGAGGGCCGTGCGATTCCACTCGAGCAACTGTTGCTGGCGCGCCGCCGCACCAATCAGGTCGAGTTCGCCCACCGGCATTTCCGGGTTGGCGGACATCTGTTCCAGCAAGCCCAGCAACTGCTCGCCGAGCTGCTCGACGCTGCGCGCGTCGAAGGCATTGCGTGCATAACTGAACTGCAGGTTGAGGGTGCTGCCGAGGGTGATCAGCACGGTCAGCGGGAAATGTGTCTGCTCGCTGTTGCGCACCTGACCGAACACCAGCCCCTCGGGCGCGCCTTGGTCCAAGGCGTCGGACAGCGGGTAGTTCTCGAACACCAGAATGCTGTCGAACAACGCCTCGCCGGCATGCCCGGCCCAGCGCTGGATATCCGCCAACGGCGTGTGCTCGTGCTCGCGCAAGGCCAGGTTCTCGGCCTGTACGGCCTGCAGCCACTGGCGCACCGGCAGCAGCGGCGCAGCGCCGGCAATCACCGGCAGGGTATTGATGAACAGGCCGATCTGCTGTTCGACCCCGGGCAGGTCGGCCGGGCGTCCGGCCACGGTGGCACCGAAACAGACCTGCTGCTGGCCGCTATAGCGCTGCAGCAACAGCAACCAGGCTGCCTGCACCAGGGTGTTGAGAGTGACCTTCTGCTCGCGGGCGAAGCTGTTCAGGCGCTGGGTGGCGGCTGCGTCCAGGCTACGGTAATGATCACCGTGGCCACTGCCTTGAACCCGGGTGGCGATAGTCGGTGCCAGCAAGGTCGGGGCATCGAGCCGCGCCAGGCGCTCACGCCAGAACGCCTGGTCGCGGCTCGCGTCCTGGCGTTGCAGCCAAGCGATGTAATCGCGGTAGCGCCCTGGCTGGGCGGTCGGCGTCTGACCGCTATAGCGCTGCAGCACTTCACCGAGCAACTGCGAGTTGCTCCAGCCATCCATCAGCACATGGTGATGGGTGTAGATCAGCTGATAGCGCGCGTCACCGGTGCGCAGCAGCAGCACCCGCAGCAACGGTGCGCGCAGCAGGTCGAAACCACGGCCGCGCTCCTCTTCGGCCAACGCCTGCAGCGCCGTTTCCTCGGCTGCGTGTGCGCGCCAGTCATGACAGGCGAACGGCAGTTCGGCGTGTTTGTAGACCACCTGCACCGGCTGATCGAGCGCACCCTGCCAGATGAAACCGCTGCGCAGGATGTCGTGCGCGTCCAGGGTGGCTTGCCAGGCGGCGCGGAAACGTTGCGGATCGAGCCCGTCGATCTGCACCTGCAGCTGGTTGATGTAGCTGCCCGCGCCCTGCTCGACCAGGCCATGGAACAACAGGCCCTGCTGCATTGGCGATAGGCCGTAGAGATCGTCCAGTTCGGCCAGCGCTACCGGCAAGGCATCCAGGCCGGCCTGGTCGATCCGCGCCAGGGGGAAATCCGACGGCGTCGCCTGCACTGTGCTCTGGCTGCAGCAGTGCTCGACCAGCGCCCGTAGTTCCTGTTCATAGGCGCTGGCCAGCGCGGCGATGGTCGAGGGCTGGAACATCTGCTCGCTGAAGCCCCAGCGCAGCGCCAGTTCACCGGCATACACCTGCCCTTCCAGAGTCAGCCAGTTGCCCAGCGGCGCCTGCTCGTGCTGGGCCTTGCCGCTGCTTTCGGGCGCTGGCGCCCACAGCGCCTGCTCATCGAATTCGCGATCGAACTGGCCGAGGTAGTTGAAGGTGATACGCGGCGCAGCCAGGCTCGCCAGACGTTCGCGCACCGACGGCGCGCCGAGGTGGCGCAACAGGCCGAAGCCCAGGCCGCGTGCCGGCACCGCGCGCAGTTGTTCCTTGATGGCCTTGAGCGAATCGCCCAGCCCTTCGCACGGCGTCAGGCGTAGTGGGAACAGGGTGGTGAACCAGCCCACGGTGCGCGACAGGTCGATGTCGTCGAACACCTCTTCGCGACCATGCCCCTCCAGCTCGATCAGCGCCGCGTGTTGTCCGCTCCAGCGCGCGATCACCCGCGCCAGCGCGGTCAGCAGCAGGTCGTTGACCTGGGTACGGTAGGCGGCCGGGGCCACCTGCAGCAGTTGGCGGGTCAGGTCGGCGTCAAAACGGCTCTCCAGGGTACGCCCGCAACGGTTGCTCAGATCGCCCTGGCGATTGTCCACTGGCAGCGTGTCGGCCAGGGTCTGGGCCTGCCAGAAGTCCAGCTCGGCTTCATGCGCATCCGCCAGTGCCGGCAAACGTGCGGCCCAGGTCTGCCAGGCGCTGGTCTTGGCCGGCAGGACTTGCTGACGGTAAGCCTGTTGCAGGTCTTCCAGGAGGATGCGCCAGGACACGCCATCGACCACCAGGTGATGGATAACCAGCAACAGGCGCTGGCTGCCATCGTCCAGGTTCAGCAATACGGCGCGCAGCAACGGGCCACGGCTCAGGTCGAGACTGCGCTGAACCTCGTCGCACAGGGCTGCCAAGGCGTCGCGATCACGGACATTCCGAACGTCAAAGCAGGCCGCATCGACGCCATCGGCGTGGTATTGCTGCCAGCCCTCGGCGCCTTGCTCGAAACGCAGGCGCAGGGCGTCGTGCTGGCGCACCAGCTTGAGTACGGCTTCACGCAGCATGGCCGCATCAAGCGGCTGGCGTGGTGTCAGCAGCAACGACTGGTTCCAGTGACCGCGCACCGCCATGGTCTGCTCGAAGAAGGCCTGCTGGATCGGCGTCAACAACACCGCACCACTGACCTGCCCCTGCTCGGCTTTAACCTGAGCACCCTGCCCGGCCACCGTGGCCAGGCTGCGCACGCTCTGGTACTGGAACAGGTCTCGCGGATTGAACTGCAAACCGGCCTGCCGCGCCCGGCTGACCACCTGGATGGCGATGATCGAATCACCACCCAGCTCGAAGAAGTTGTCATCCACACCGACCTGTTCGACACCCAGCACCGCCTGCCAGATCGCCGCCAGCTGCTGTTGCACGCTGGTCTGCGGCGCCACATAGGCCGCCTGTGCGACGGCATCCGGCTGCGGCAGGGCCTTGCGGTCGAGCTTGCCGTTGGGGGTCAGCGGCAGCCGTTCCAGCGCCAGCAAATGGGTCGGCAACATGAATTCGGGCAAGGCCAGCAGCAGCCAGTCCTTGAGCTGCTGTTGCCAGTCTGCCGGGGCTTGATTGAGCACCAGGTAGCTGACCAGCTGCTTGCCGTTGTGGGCCAGCACCACCGTCTCGCGCACCAGCGCGTGCTGGGCCAGGCGCGCTTCGATCTCACCGAGTTCGATGCGCAGGCCACGAATTTTCACCTGGTGGTCGAAGCGCCCCAGGTACTCGATCACCCCGTCTTCACGCTGACGCACGCGGTCGCCGGTACGGTACAGGCGCTCGCCACTGCCAAGCGGGTCCACCACAAAGCGCTCGGCGGTCAACGCCGGACGCCGGTGATAACCGCGCGCCAGGCCCTGCCCGCCGAGGTACAGCTCCCCAGAAACCCCTGGCGGCACCGGCATCAGGCTGGCATCGAGGACATAGGTGCGCAGGTTGGCGATCGGCAGGCCGATTGGCACGCTGTCGCGGTCTTCGTCGACACAGGTCCAGTGGCTGACGTCGATCGCCGCTTCGGTCGGCCCGTACAAATTGTAGAGCCGCGCTTGCGGCAGCTTGGTGAACACCTGTTGCTGGGCATCGAGCGGCAGCGCCTCGCCACTGCAGACGATACGTTGCAAGCCACGGCAGGCCTCGACGCCCGCTTCATGAATGAAGGCCTGGAGCATCGACGGCACAAAATGCAGGGTGCTGACGTTGAAGCGCTGAATGGTCGCGATCAGGCGGGCCGGTTCACGGTGCTCACCCGGCGCCGCCAGGGCCAGGCGCGCGCCGGTCAACAGCGGCCAGAAGAACTCCCACACCGAGACGTCGAAGCTGAACGGGGTCTTCTGCAAGACCGTGTCGCTGGCATCGAGGGCATAGGCCTGCTGCATCCACAGCAGGCGATTGACCAGCGCCGCATGGCTGTTGCCCGCGCCCTTGGGACGGCCGGTGGAACCGGAGGTGTAGATGACATAGGCCAGTTGCTGCGGGTCGACCGTCACGGCCGGGTTGCTGTCGGCAAAGCCCTGCCCGTCCAGGCAGTCGAGCGACAGAACGCGCACCGCCTGCAGCGGCAGGCGCTCAAGCAGTGCCGACTGCGTCAGTACCAGCGCCACGCCACTGTCTTCGACCATATAAGCCAGGCGCTCGGCCGGATAATCCGGATCGAACGGCACATAGGCGGCGCCGGCCTTGAGGATTGCCAGCAATCCCACGACCATCTCCAGCGAACGCTCCATGGCGATACCGACCAGGCTGTCCGGCCCGACGCCCTCGGCCAGCAACTGGTGGGCCAGGCGGTTGGCGCGCAGGTTCAGTTCGCGGTAGCTCAGCTGCTGCTCGGCAAACAACAGCGCCGTGGCTTCGGGCGTGCGCTCGACCTGGGCTTCGATCAGCTGGTGCAAGGGCTGCTGCAGCGGGTAGTCGACGCCGGTGTTGTTCCAGTCGACAACCCACTGCTGGTGCTCGGCCGCCGACAGCATCGGCAGCTGCTCCAGGCGCTGTTGCGGATCAGCGAGCATGCCGCGCAGCAGCGCCAGCCAATGGCGGCCCATGCGCTCGATGGTGCCGGCGTCGAACAGGTCAGTGGCATAGGTCAGTGCCGCACGTAACTGACCGCCCTGCTCGTAGGTGTCCAGGCTCAGGTCGAACTGGGTGGTGCGGCTCTGCCAGTCCAGCGGGCTCAGTTGCAAGCCGTCAGCCAGGGTCAGGCCGGTGATGTCGGCGACCTGCGGCTGGTGGTTGTACATCACCTGGAACAGCGGGCTATGGCTGAGGCTGCGCTCGATGGCGAAGGCTTCGACCAGCTGCTCGAACGGCAGGTCCTGATGCGACTGGGCGCCCAGGGCGGCGTCCTTGACCTGAGCCAATAGCTGGCTGACGCTCATCTGCGGGTCGAGCTGGCAACGCAACACCTGGGTATTGACGAAAAAGCCGATCAGGCCTTCCACCTCGCGGCGGTTGCGGTTGGCGATCGGCACGCCGATGCGCAGGTCGCCCTGGCCACTGTAACGCAGCAGCAGCACCTGGAACGCCGCCAGCAGGAACATGAACAGGGTCACGCCCTGGGCCCGTGCCAAAGCATTGAGCTCGGCGGCCAAGGCAGTATCGACGGTGAACGCATGGCGCCGCCCGCGATAGCTGGGCAGCGCCGGGCGTGGGTGATCCAGCGGCAGTTCCAGCGGCGGATGCTCCTCGCCCAGTTGCGCGCGCCAGTAGTCCAGTTGCCGCTGCTTTTCCCCGGCCTCCAGCCAGCAGCGCTGCCACAGGGCATAGTCGCTGTACTGGATCGGCAGCGCACCCAGCTGCGCCTCACGCCCCTGTTGATGGGCAATGTACAGGCGGCTGAATTCCTCGATCAGCACATTCATCGACCAGCCATCAGAGACGATGTGGTGCAAGGTCAGCAGCAACACATGCTCGTCGTCGGCCAGGCGCAGCAGATGAATGCGCAACAGCGGCCCGGCCGCCAGATCGAACGCCTGCAACGACTGCTGTTCGGCCAACGCGCGCACGCGCTGCTCGCGTTCGGCAACCGCCAAGGCGCTCAGGTCGTGGTGCTCGACCTGCGGCCAGTGCGGCGCCGGCGCCTGCTCAAGGCGATCGTCGGCGTGCTGAACGAACACCGTACGCAAGGTTTCATGACGCTGCACCAGGCTGGCAAAGGCCCGCTCCAGCGCCCGGACATCCAGCGCGCCCTGCAGGCGTACGGCGCTGGGCAGGTTGTAGGCACCACTGTGCGGCTCAAGCTGCCACAACACCCACATGCGCTGCTGGGCATAGGACAGCCCCGCGCGCTCGGGCACATCGACCTGATCGGGAATCGGGAACTGGGCGAAGTCGACCCCTTCACGGGCCAGGCCCTGGAGAAAGATGCGGCGCTTTTCCAACGGCAACTCTATGAATCGGCGGGCAAGCTTGCGGGCATCTTCGGCATTCATCGACTTTCATCCATCCAGGGGAACAACGAGCCTGCAGGCCCGGTAGTCAAAGAAAAACGGATGAACGCGAATGAAAATTAACGACGACAGGCATATCGCTCAGCATCTCTGAAACATTTACTTTCAACTAAGGCTGCGGGTTTTACGATTCTCATTCGTCCTATCTAGTGCAGTCCCAAGGCTGAGCATCGCCTCGACCTCAATTTCCCTGAAAAGACCCCTGCAATGTCCCAAAAACCGAAAAAGTCCAAATCCAGACTGTGGTTCCTGGTCCATAGCTGGCTCGCCCTGCCGATCTGGTTCTTCGTCCTGATTGTCTGCGTCACCGGCACCCTGGCGGTGGTCAGCCAGGAAATCGTCTGGCTGGCGAACCCCGATGTGCGCGCCAGCAAGCCCGGCGATGACGCCGAACGCCTGAGTTTCCAGCAAGTGCTCGATGCCCTGCACAAGGCCGAACCGGACATGGCGGTGAACTCCATCAGCCAGCCGGACGGCTCGCACTTCGCCCTCACAGCGTCGGTCACCTACCCCGATGGCAGCGCCCCGACCCTGTACGTCAACCCTTATACCGGGGCAATCCAGGGCAAGAGCCCGGCATTCAGCTTCGAGGCGTTTACCCGCGCCCTGCACGGCTGGTGGCTGGTGCCCTTCACCAACGGCTACAGCTGGGGCTGGTACCTGGTGTCGCTGCTCGGCCTGCCGATGCTGGCGTCGCTGGTCACAGGGCTAGTGGTCTATAAACGGTTCTGGAAGGGTTTCTTTAAACCGACCCTGCGCTTTAACCATGGCGCGCGGATCTTCTGGGGCGATTTCCATCGCCTGAGCGGGATCTGGTCGATCTGGTTCATTGCGGTGATCTCCATCACCGGCACCTGGTTCCTGATCCAGGCAATCCTGGCCGACAACCACGTGACTATTTCCACCGAGCCGATCGTGCCGGTGATTGCCCGCGAAGACGTGCCGCTCACCGCCGCCGGCGAGCCCGCGCCACGCATCAGCCTGGATGACGCCACGCGCATCGCCAAAGAACAGATTGCCGGCCTCGACGTGAGTTTCGTGTCGCTGCCCGGCAACGCCTACGCCCACGTCTACCTGGGTGGGCGCGGCTGGTATCCGTTGATGTTCCAGACCGTCAACGTCAACCCGTACAACAGCAAGATCGAAGCGCAATTTCTGGTCAGCGACCGCTCGGCCCTGGAGTTCGTCACCGAATCCATGCGCCCGCTGCACACCGGTGACTTCGGCGGCCTGACCATCAAACTGATCTGGGCCTTCTTCGGCCTGGTGCTGTCGATGATGGTCCTCAGCGGCCTGCTGATCTGGACCAAGCGCACCGCCCAGGCCACCGCTGCGGCACTCAAACGCAGCGAACGCGCACCGCGCAAAGTCAGCAACGCCGACGCCGACACCGCTACGGAGGCCAGCCTATGAGCAAGGCAGCAGTTGCGCCACAAAGCCCGCTGAGCCGCTTCTGGCACAAATGGCGCTTTCACCTGAACATTCTGTTGTTGCTGATTCCGCTGGGTTTCATGCCCAAGTACTTTGCCGACCAGGCGCTGTTCCGCGGCGAAAACGGACTCGGCGAACGGGAGCTGGGGGAGATCCCGGTCGGCCCCTGGAGCGTACAACTGGCCGAACTGCGCAACGAGGCGCCGGTGGCTGACGGCCCGGCCGGCTACTTCAAGGTGTTCAACGCCAGCATCTGCAAGACCTGCATCGACCAGGTCAAGGCGGTCTACCTGCGCATCGGCAAGCCGCGCAGCCTGCGCGCCGCCGGCACGATCTTCTTCGGCCCGCCGTACCGCATGGGCACCAGCCTGCCGATCCCGCTCAAGACCCGTCCGGACGCTGAAATCTGGATCACCCTCGAAGGCTGGGACGGCAGCATGCACCAGGCTTCCGTACCGCTGGCCAAGGCATCGCCGGCCACCGTCGCCTGGCTGACCAAACAAGGAGGCAAATGATGAAGTCCACCGTCCACAAGGTGCTCCTGCCCCTGCTGTTGCTCGGTGCCGCCAGCCCGGCGCTGGCCCATAACCCGATGTGCGAGTGCAAGCCGATCGACGGCGAGCAGATCGAGTGCACCGGCGGCTTTTCCGATGGCAGCGGCGCGCCGGGGGTGACCCTCGACGTGATCGGCTACAACGAGGAAATCCTCGTGCCCGGCAAGCTCGGGGAAAACTCCAAGCTGACCTTCAAGCGCCCTGCAGGCGAGTTCTATGTGCTGTTCGACGCCGGCCCCGGCCACGTGGTGGAAATCGACTACGCAGATATCGAGCAATGAGCCGGGTCCAGGTGGTGCGCCCGGCCGGCGCCGGGCATGAAACCCTGTATGTGTTGCTGGTCAGCCTGCTGATCCTCGCCGTGGCTGCGGGCATCGTCGCCCTGCGCGGCGAGCGCCATGACGAAGTCAGCATCGAGGCCCATCAACTCGATGCCCGGCGCGACCTCAGCGCCGCCGAGCAAGGGGTGTATGCCGACCTGCGGGTGGCCTTCGAAGAAATCCAGCTGCGCCGCGAAGAAGACCCGGCCCTGGTCGAGGTCGCAGTGCTGGCCGAAGAAGGCTTCCCGCCGTTTGTTAAAGATGCCAGCAGCGCCAGCCGTGGCGAGCATCAATGGCAGTTGCTCGCTGACCAGGCCTACCTCGGCCTGAGCCAGTCACCGACCGTGGCCGGTAGTTTCCTCATGCTGGTGCCTGCGCAGCACGACGGCGCCGCCGATGTCTGGCTGCAGCGCAAGGCTGACGCCCGTGCGCCTGCCGAGCTGACCCCCGCCGCTCTGATCGCCGCCGGCTGGCAGCAGATCGCCGCCCACTACGACGCTGGCGTCACCCGCCAGCATCGCCACTGACACAAGGACGCCCCATGCTTCGCTCCGCCCTCGCCCGTCGTCTGTTGACTGTGTTCATTGCTGTGGCCCTGCCCGGTCTGGCCCAGGCCGCCGTCGATGGTAAACCGCTGCGTATCGGCATCACCCTGCACCCGTACTACAGCTACGTGACCAACATCGTTGGCGACAAGGCCGAAGTGGTGCCGCTGATTCCGGCCGGTTTCAACCCTCACGCCTATGAGCCACGGGCCGAGGACATCAAGCGCATCGGCAGCCTCGATGTGGTGGTGCTCAACGGTATCGGCCACGATGACTTTGCCGACCGCATGATCGCCGCCAGCGAAAAGCCGCAGATCACGGTGATCGAATCCAACACCAACGTACCGCTGCTGGCCGCCACCGGTGTGGCGGCGCGCGGTGCTGGCAAGGTGGTCAACCCGCACACCTTCCTGTCGATCAGCGCCAGCATCGCCCAGGTCAACAACATCGCCCGCGAGCTGGGCAAGCTCGATCCGGACAACGCCAAGTACTACAGCCAGAACGCCCGCGCCTATGCCAAACGCCTGCGCAAACTGCGCGCCGACGCCCTGGCCCAGGTCACGCAAGCGCCGGGCGCGGAGTTCCGCGTCGCCACCATCCACGCCGCCTACGACTACCTGGTGCGTGAATTCGGCCTGGAAGTCACCGCCGTGGTGGAACCGGCCCACGGCATCGAGCCGAGCCCGAGCCAGCTGAAGAAAACCATCGACCAGCTCAAGGCCCTGGATGTGAAAGTGATCTTCTCGGAGATGGATTTCCCCTCGGCCTATGTCGAAACCATCCAGCGCGAGTCCGGGGTGAAGATCTACCCGCTGACGCACATCTCCTACGGCGACTACAGCAAGGAGAAGTACGAAGTGGAGATGAAGCGCAACCTCGACACCGTGGTCCGCGCGATCAAGGAGTCGCAGGCATGACCGTCGCCGAAACCGTCATCGCCCAGCCATGCGGGCCGGACATCGAGTTCGCTGGCATCGATCTGACCCTGGGGCGCACGCGGATTCTCGACCAGGTCAGCTTCAAGGTCGCCGCCGGTAGCGTTCACGCCCTGGTCGGGCCCAACGGCGGCGGCAAGAGTTCGCTGATCAAGACCCTGCTCGGGCAGATGCCGCACCAGGGCCAGCTGACCCTGAGCTGGCCGACGGATGCCCAGGTGATCGGCTATGTGCCGCAGGCGCTGGAGTTCGACCGTGGCCTGCCGATGACCGTCGACGATTTCATGGCTGCCATGTGCCAGCGCCGCCCGGCTTTTCTTGGATTGTCGCGCAAGGTTGCCCCGGCTATCGACGCGGCGCTGGGGCGGGTCGGCATGCTCGACAAGCGCAAGCGACGCATGGGCGCCCTCTCCGGTGGTGAACGTCAGCGCGTGCTGCTGGCCCAGGGCCTGATTCCGGCCCCGCAACTGCTGGTGCTGGATGAGCCGATGTCGGCGCTGGACGAAGCCGGCATCCAGGTGTTCGAACGCCTGCTGCTGGACTGGCGCGCCGCTGGCACCACGGTGCTGTGGATCGAACACGACCTGCAAGCGGTGGCGCGCCTGGCCGACAAGGTCACCGGCCTCAGCCGCCGGGTGCTGTTCGACGCCCCACCGAAACAGGCCCTGACGCCGGATCGTCTGCTCAGCCTGTTCTCAATCCACCCGCGCAGCGAGAGCGTCGCCTGATGAACTACGAAGAATTTCGCCTGCTGATCCAGGGTTGGGCCAGTTCCGGTTATCTGCCTGAGGCCCTGGCCTATGGCTTTGTGGTCAACGCCCTGCTCGCCGGCCTGATGATCGGCCCGGTACTCGGCGGGCTCGGCACCCTGGTGGTGGTCAAACGCTTTGCCTTCTTCTCCGAAGCGGTCGGCCACGCGGCGCTGACCGGGGTGGCCATCGGCATCCTCCTCGGTGAACCCTACACCGGCCCGTATGGCAGCCTGTTCGGCTATTGCCTGCTGTTCGGCATCCTGCTGAACTTTTTGCGCAACCGCACCGGATTGTCGCCTGACACGTTGATCGGCGTGTTCCTCTCGGTGTCCCTGGCCCTGGGCGCGAGCCTGCTGCTGATGCTGGCCGGCAAGATCAACGTGCACATCCTCGAAAACGTCCTGTTCGGTTCGGTGCTCACCGTCAGCGGCCAGGACCTGCTGGTGCTCGGCATCGTCGGTACGCTGGTACTGGCGCTGGCCCTGCCGCTGTACAACCGCATCATGCTCGCCAGCTTCAACCCGCAGCTGGCGGCGGTGCGTGGTGTGGCGGTGAAGAGCCTGGACTACCTGTTCGTGGTGCTGGTGACGTTGGTCACGGTGGCGGCGGTGAAGGTCATCGGCGCGATCCTGGTGGGTGCCCTGCTGGTGATTCCGGCCGCTGCCGCACGCCTGATCAGCCAGTCGCTCAAGGGCTTCTTCTGGGCCTCGGTGCTGATCGCCACCCTGAGCACCCTGGTCGGCATCCTGCTGCCGATCGTCTTCGACCTGCCGGTGCCTTCGGGCGCGGCGATCATCCTCGTCGCCGGCTGCTGCTTCGCCCTCGCCGCCCTGGCCCGCGGCCTTGTCCCACGCCTGCAAGGAAATCCGGCATGACCTTCGATCTCAAGCACCTGTGCCTGGCGCTGGCCCTGGCCGGCCTGCCCACCTTGAGCCTGGCGCAGAACGCTCCGGCTGCGGCCCAGCAAGCGGCGGGCATCACCGTACTCGCCTCGCTGCCGGTCACCCACGCCCTGGCCAGCGCCCTGCTCGACGGCACCGCGGTCAAGCTGCAGCGCGCCGCGCCGGCGAACATTCCGGCGTCGCGCCAGCCGTCTTACTTCAGTGGCCGGGGTGGCGCGAGCCTGCAGAAAGCGGCGAGCCAGGCCGATGCGGTGATCGCCCTGCGTTCGATCTGGAGCGACGACCCGCTGTATCCAGTGGCGCGGCGCAGCAATATCCGCATCGTCGAAATCGACGCCGCCCGCCCGGTGGACGGCGCGCTGCCGGGGATCGCCGTACAAGGCAACAATGCCTTTGCCGCCTACCCGTGGCTCAACCCCAGCAACTTCGGGCGCATGGCCGATGTGCTGGCCAACGACCTGGGCCGCCTGAGCCCGGGCGAGCAGCCGAAGATCCAGGCCAACCTGGCCAGCCTCAAGCGCCAGTTGCTGGAACTCAGCGCGGGGAGCGAAGCGCGCCTGGCCGAGGCTGACAACCTTAGTGTGGTGAATCTTTCGGACCGTCTGGACTACCTGATCAGCGGGCTGAACCTGGACCTGATCGACCACCCGCGGGTGGCGGACGACCAGTGGGATGCGGCGGCGCTCAAGCGCCTGGGTGATGAGCTCAAGGGGCAGGATGTGGCGCTGGTGTTGCATCACAAGCAGCCAAGCAAGGAAGTGGCGCAGGTGATTGCGGCGTCAGGTGCCAAGCTGGTGGTGGTGGATACTGACCCACAAGATACGCTGGTGGGGTTGAAGGCCAGTGTTGAGCAGGTGGTAGGCGCATTGGTGGCGGGTAATAGCTGACTGTGCGCTGGCTTCATCGCCGGCAAGGCCGGCTCCCACAATGGATCGGCGGACACCAAACCCTGTGGGAGCCGGCCTTGCCGGCGATGGGCTCACCACCGAACTCAGCGTTTCATGCACCGCTGATAGCGCTCATCCACGCGGTTGGCAAACCAGGCCGTGGTCAGTTTGCGGGTGATCTTCGGGCTCTTCAGTTCAATCCCCGGCAACTGCGCCCGCGGCAACGGTTTACCGGATTTACCTTCCGCCAGGGCATAGACCCCGCTATACAACCGGGTCTGTTCAAACGCCAGGCTGTCGCCCTTCTCCAGCTGATCGCGAATGCTCGGGTTACGCAAGCCAAGCTGCTCGCCCAAACGCCGCGCAGCCTTCTCGGTGGTACCCGGCAGGATCGCGCCCGGCGCGATCAGGTCGCCATCCAGCGCCAGCTTCACCCCGCTGGCACGACTCAAGGCATTCTGGAACGCCGCATTGCGACTGGCATACCAACCGGCGTTGAAGTCGGCAAAACGGTACACCTGGCGCTCGTAGTGGCTGGGGTAGCCAAGCAGGTGAGCGATGCCGAAATACATGCCGCCACGGCGGCTGAAGACTTCCTGGCGGATCGTCCCGGTATGGCTGTAAGGATAGTCGCGGGCATTGCGTTCGGCGAAGGCAATGCTGACCTGCATCGGCCCACCGGTACGCACCGGATTCAGGTCGCCCAACAATGTGCGGCCCAGGGGCACACTGCCGATAAGGTCATCGAAAATCGCACTCAGCTGCTTTTCGCTGCGCACGGCGTCGAGCCGTTCGCTGTAGCTCTTGCCGTTGGGTGAGCGGGTCTGCAATGCAGCGTTAACCAGCATTTGCGGGATATGCAGGCTGGCCGCGCGGCGGTCGATTTCCTGGCGGGCGATACGGCCCAGGCCCGGCACCTGCGGGTCGGACTGGAAGGTCGACTCCTGCTCGGTCACCGCCAGCACCGCGCACAGGTTGGAGCGGCTGGGGCTGATCTTCTGCGTGGTGAAGGCGGTCTGGATGTCGCGCGCCCAGCCTTCACGGTCCTTGGTTGCGGCAGGCAGCAAGCGCACAATCTGCGCCCGCACCTTGGCAGGCTCCGCCTCAGGCTCTTCGCGCTGAGTGACGCAGCCCTGCACCGTCAACAACACGGCAACGGCCAAAACTAAACCTCTAACTTGCATGCAGCACCCTCACCTCTTGCGGCAACACCAGCACAGTAGCGAGGGCCATGCCCGACTGCAATCAGGCTGCCACTCAGCAACCCGGTTTGCTCAGCTGGGTACCGATGGTCACGGCAGTGATCGCCACCGGCTTGAAGCTCTGCAGCGCAATCGGATCGAAGCTGCGTTCGCAGTTGTATTGGTTGTCGATGACGAAATCCTCGCCCTTGTGCTTTTTCATCTCCGTGCTCCACTTGCCTGCAGCGTCGATGGCCGCGTCATCGGTGAGCATGGCTTCGACCAGCACCTGGGTAAAACCGATCGCCCGCGGGCCTTCCCACAGCGCATACACCGACGGGTCGTAGGCGTTGCCGCACATCTCCAGGCAATCGGCATAGAACTCCAGCGGGCCGCCAGTGGACTGGTGCAGCGCAGCGAAGGTCAGCGGCTGGTTGGCGGGCGGCGCGAAGTCGCCGATGAAAGAACTCAAGTCAGCCTTGCAGGCAGGCGACAGGGCGAGGCGCAGTTGATGGACAGTGCCACCAGTAGCGTCGGCGGTGATCTCGCAGCCTTGCACCTTGTAGGTATGCGTGTCACCAAAACTGGTACGGGCAACACCGGCAACCGACTCGAAGTACTTGAGGTTGGTACCGAGCATTTCGCCGTTGAACACCTGGGCCAGGCTGGCCTGGGCCTGGGCAACCACAGGCATGGCGGCAACCACCAGAGTAGAGACGAGGGGCAGCAAGGCGCGGGCTTTCATGGGAACATCCTGTCGTTATGAATTTGCCGCGCACTCTAATGCACTTGCCGACCCCGAGCCACCTGCCCGTGCATGCTTCAGGGCTGTTCGCCAACCATGTAGGTCTTGCTGATGTGGCGGAACTGTTCATGGCCCGAGCTTTCCAGCAGTTCGAACAGCACCATCTCGCGGGTGACGATCTGCGCTCCGGCGTCACGCATGCGGGCAATGCCCGCCGCCTGGTTGTGGGCGCCACGGCAGTCACAGGCATCCTCGACCACGAACACCTGCTTGCCCAGCGCGCGCAGACCGAGCACGGTTTGCAGCACGCAGATATGGGTTTCCATGCCGCAGACAATCACCTGTTCACGGGCCAGCAAGGACGCCGGCAGGCATTGAGCGGCAACGCAGGAAAAGTGCAGTTTCTCCACCACTTGTGCCTCCGGCGACGCCTGCTTGAGGGCCGCGACGGTCGGCCCGAGGCCCTTGGGGTACTGCTCGGAAATCACCGTCGGCAGCCCCAGCTCGGCAGTAGCGGCCATCAGCCAGCGCGTGCGCGCCAGGGTACCGGCCGGGTCGCTGACGGCACCAATGAGTTTTTCCTGCACGTCGATGACCAGCAAGCTGGCCTGATTCGGCTTGATCAACATTCCTTGCACCTGCGTCGTGGTTGAACCGCCAAGGCTCGCCCAGCGCTGGCCGTTGCGTCAATGCTTCAGTGTCAGGCCGACAAGCGATGGGGCTCCAGCGCAGCGCCGAGCACACCCAGCACCCGGTCTTCATGCTCATGAATGAAGAAGTGGCCGCCGGGGAAGGTCTCCAGGGAAAAATCACCCAAGGTTTCGCGACGCCAGGCCTGCAGCTGTTCTTCGCTGGCGCGGTCATCTTCGCCACCCAGCACATGCAGCGGGCAATGCAGCGCCGGGCGCTGACGGTAGCTGTAACGGCCACACAGGAGAAAATCGGCGCGCAGTACCGGCAAGGTCAGGCTCATCAGCTCCTGATTGGCCAGTACCTCTTCCGGCGTGCCCTTGAGCTTGCGCAGCTCCTCGATCAACGCGGCATCGCTTTTCGGCTCGCGCCAGTTGCCGTCGTTGTAATCTTCGCGGCGGGTCGGCGCCGCCGTGCCGCAGGCAAACAGCGCCACCGGCGACGAACAGCCCAGGGCCTGCAGCTCGTGGGCCAGCTCGAAGGCCACCAGGGCCCCGAGGCTGTGGCCCAGCAAGGCATAGGGCTGACTGGCGGCCAGGCGCTGCTCACTGGCCAGCTGCCGTGCCAGGAACTGCATATCGGTTTGCAGCGGCTCGCCCATGCGCGCGCCGCGCCCGGGCAACTCCACCGGGCGCAGGTTCAGCCAGGCCGGCAACTTGCGCCGCCAGCGGCTGTAGACCATGGCGCTGGCCCCGGAATACGGCAGGCACAACAGGGTCAGTGACGACACAAGCCGGCCCTCAGTGCGACGCTGCGGTTTCGGCCATTTTCTGGCGCAGGCTCAGCGGGCGCATGTCGGTCCAGACTTCATCGATGTAGGCCAGGCATTCCTTTTTCAGGCCGCTCTTGCCAACGGTACGCCAGCCGGCGGGCACAGCCTTGTAGTCGGGCCAGATGGAATACTGCTCTTCGTGGTTGACCACTACCTGGAACACGATGTCGTCGCGGTCGAATACGGATGTCATTGCCTGTCTCCTGGATTGAATGGGCCCGCCGCACAGCTGGCGTACGGTGGCTACCAAGAGAACGAAAAGCCTGTGCTGGAATTTAGTGTGGTGAGCGGACTCAACCAAGCCGCGCCCGGGCGATGGCGGCCTGAATCGCCGCGCGTGCCTGCGGGCTGTTTTTCCAGCAACTGGAGCCCACCAGGGATGCGGCCTGGGTGACGATCTCCAGGGCATCGGCCTGGCTCAGCTGGGCCAGGGAGTGATAGCCCAGTTGTTCGAGGCGCTCGACCACGGTGGGGCCTACGCCCTTGAGCGCGAGCAGGGCTGCGCGCTCGTTCGCAGGGAATGACATGATGACGTCCTTGTACTGTCAAAAGAGTGCCCAGCAGGCCACAGTTACCGGGCAAAGGCCAGTGCCAGAGGGCTTGGGTACGACTTATAGTGTTGTCCAGACTGGAAAAATTCGTCGCAAAGGGCCATCCTCCCCGCTTTTTTTCACGCTCACCTCGCAAAGGATCCTTTTTATGCAAGCCCAACCTCTCAGCCCCAGCGAGTTCGAGTTCATCGAAGACATCCTGCTCAAGTACGGCGACGACCATTCGGTGCTCAACCCGTCCGAGCTGGACGGCTACTTCACTGCGCTGGTGTCGAGCCCGGTGCAGGTGGACATTGCCGAGTGGTTCCCGGCGATCTGGGGCGGGCAGACGCCGGAATGGCAAAAGCCTGAAGAGTGCCGGCGTTTTATCGACCTCTGTGTGCGTCATCTCAATACGCTGGCGGTCCAGCTGGCGAGCGAGCCACAGGCGTTCAAGGCGCGCTTCGAACAGACCGAGCATCGCGGTCAGCCGCTGACGCTGGCGGAGGAATGGTGCTTTGGCTATGTGCGTGGGGTTGCTGTCGGCAACTGGCCGGAGCTGCCCGAGGGGCTGGCGGGTCGGTTGCAGGTGATCACTGATTGCGCCGAGCAGGATAACTATGAGTTGCCGGTGGATCTGGATGTGGTGCTGCATCGTCAGCGGGTGGCGGCGATTGAGCCGGCTGCGCGGGCTTTGCATGATTATTGGGTAGGTCAGCGCTGATATACCCACCCCGGTGGGAGCGGGGTTGCCCCGCGATGCGGCCCTCTGATTTGTGGGCATATCCATTGGCGAAGGTGGCGCTCAATCACCTTTCCGCCCTTACGGCGGGTCCCTTTGGCAAACGCCGGTGTGCCGGCCCAGCCCAAAGGAACACAAAGGGCTCGCCCCACCAGGGGCCCTACGCTACGCTTCGGGTCCCTTCGCTCCGGTGCCGCTACGGGGCATTGCGAGCTACGAGTTGCAAGCAACTCTACGCTTCGCAACTTCGGCTACGCCGAAGGCGCTGCGCGCTAGCCCCTCCACGACACCTCCTCTCAGCCCTACTGGTTAACGGGGCCGGTGGATCAAAGTCAAAAGCAGATCAAGATCAAAAGCACAATTCGCTTCGCTCTTGCTTTATGCGTTGCCCCCTCTTCAGTGTCTATAGTCATTGGCTGACCCTTTTTTCTTCAGCCAACACACGACTTGTAGAGAGGTGACCCATGTACACCATCGGCTACGCTGCCCAAACGCCCAGTGCACCGCTCGCGCCCTTCACCTTCGAGCGCCGCAACCTGCGCCCCAACGATGTGGCCATGCAGATTCTCTACTGCGGCGTTTGTCACTCGGACCTGCATCAGGCCCGTGATGACTGGGGCATCAGCCGCTACCCGATTGTGCCCGGGCACGAAATCATCGGTCGGGTGACCGAGGTCGGCAGCGCGGTAACCCGTTACAAGATCGGCGAAGCGGTGGCCGTAGGTTGCATGGTCGACTCCTGCCAGCAGTGCGACCAGTGCCGCAAAGGCGAAGAGCAGCTGTGCCGGGAAATCAATACCCAGACCTACAACGGGCTCGACCGCATCAGCAAAGAGCCGACCTACGGCGGCTACTCCAAACACCTGGTAGTGCGTGAAGAATTCGTCCTGCGTGTGCCCGATGGCCTGGACCTGGCCAAGGCCGCGCCGTTGCTGTGCGCCGGCATCACCACCTACTCGCCGTTGCGCACCTGGAATGTCGGGCCGGGCAGCCGGGTGGCGGTCATCGGTCTTGGCGGCCTGGGCCATATGGCGGTGAAGCTGGCTGCCGGGATGGGGGCGTTTGTCACCGTGCTAAGCCGCACTGCCGACAAACTTGCCGATGCCCTGGAACTGGGTGCCGACAAGCTACTGGTATCGACCGACGCCAAGGCCATGGCCGCTGCGCGTTCCAGCTTCGATCTGATCATCGACACCATCCCCGTGCGCCACGACGTCTCACCCTACATGGCACTACTCGACATCGACGCCACTCTGGTGATCGTCGGCCAGGTCGGTCCCATCGACGAGCAGCTCACCCTGCCCTTCATCCTCGGCCGTCGTCGCCTGGCCGGCTCGCCGATTGGTGGCATCGCCCAGACCCAGGAAATGCTCGACTTCTGCGCGCGCAAAAACATCCTCCCGGACTGCGAGATGATCCGCATGGAACAGATCAACCAAGCCTTCGAACGCATGGAGCGCTCGGACGTGCGCTACCGCTTCGTGATCGACATGGCCAGCCTGGACGCCCCGAAGACCTGACAGACAGCGCAATACCTGTGTAGGAGCTGACGAAGCCGGCGATCGACCGCAACGCGGTCGCAACCCGGCCCCCAAATAAACAGCCTGCACAGCCGCTCAACATCTTCATTTTTCAACGCTGGACACCAATAATGGCCAATTAGTAGCATCGCACTCTCGAAACCGCCTTACCCCAACAAAAACAACCAGCCAGGGAGGCTGAATGAGCAGCATTGTCCACCGCCCGATCCACCTCGCACTGCGCCCTGCCCTCACCTGGATCGACACCTGGCAAGGCCCGGACAACGGCCTGATCCGCTGCTGGGAAATCGGTCGCGAACGCGCCCTCAAACACCCCGACATCGCCCGACGCTGCCTCGCCGGAGAACTGCCGGTACTGGGCTGGAAAGGCGGCGTGGAACGCACCCTGAAAAAACGCGAAAAGTACGGCTCGCTCAAATACCTCGCCCAATGGCAAGGCCTGCGCGGCGAAGACCTGCAGATCGACACCAGCGCGGAACTGACCCTCAGTTGCAGCCGCACCGGCATGGTGGTGACCTTTACCCCGGATCAGAGCAAGTACTACAACCCGCAGGTTGAAATCGAGGATTGAGGCGCGACATGGCGGCACAGCGAATCCGCCTACAACGCCCAGCGTCGCTTTAAACCCGCAATCACGCGCACAACAGATTCGATTGCCAGCTTGCCGATAAGGAGATCGTCATGTCACCCAACAAGGCCTGCCCCGTCATCCTCCGCCGTTCGCCTGACCCTTGCATTCTATTGTTCCAGCATCCACTGGCTGGAGTGCAACTGGTCAAAGGCACCATCGAGACTGGTGAATCACCTGCCCAGGCCGCGCTTCGCGAATTGAAAGAGGAATCCGGGATCGACTCGGCCACGGTTGTCAGCGATTTGGGCTGCTGGGATGCCGGGCATCTGGATCAGATATGGTCGTTTCAACTGTGTGAGCCGCAAGTAGTGTTGCCAGATCAATGGGCTCACAACACCCTCGACGACCACGGCCACACTTTCAGGTTTTTCTGGGCTCCACTTGATGACTTGCCATTTGCCCTTTGTCATCCGGTGTTTTGCCGGGCATTGGTGCACCTGACTGACACGTTGGTGGAGCCCCAAAGCAGCCGCCCGCAGATCCCCGGGCCGTTCACGCTCACCCCTGATCCATAACCTCGGCCACCCCCCGATCCTCACCCAGGAACCCGCCACTCTGGTGGTGCCACAGTTGCGCATAGATGCCGTTTTTTGCGAGCAATTCAGTGTGGGTACCCTGTTCGATGATGCGCCCTTCATCCATGACAATAAGCCGATCCATGGCCGCAATCGTGGACAGCCGATGGGCGATGGCAATCACGGTTTTGCCTTCCATCATTTCATCGAGGCTTTCCTGAATGGCCACTTCGACTTCGGAATCCAGCGCGCTGGTAGCCTCGTCAAGCAGCAGGATCGGGGCGTTCTTGAGCATCACTCGGGCAATCGCGACGCGCTGGCGCTGGCCGCCCGAAAGCTTGATGCCGCGCTCGCCCACCAGGGTGTCGTAGCCGGTATGGCCTTGCCGGTCGCTCAGTTGGCTGATGAATTCATCGGCCTGGGCACTGGCCGCGGCGCTGCGGACTTGTGCGTCGCTCGCATCGGGTCGGCCGTAGGCGATGTTGTCACGAATGGAACGGTGCAACAGTGACGTATCCTGGGTGACCATGCCGATGGCGCTGCGCAGGCTGTCTTGCGTCACCTGTGCAATGTCTTGTCCGTCAATGCGAATCTGACCGCTGTCGACGTCATAGAAGCGCAGCAGCAAGTTGATCAGCGTGGATTTGCCCGCGCCGGAGCGGCCTACCAGGCCGATTTTTTCACCCGGGCGAATGTGCAGGCTCAGGCCATCGAGCACCTGGCGCTCGCCACTGTAATTGAAGCTGACATTGTCGAAGGTTACTGCCCCGCCGGTGGTCACCAGCACACCCGCATCCGGCGCATCCTTCACCTTGGGGCCGCGGGTAAGGGTTGCCATGCCATCCTGTACGGTGCCGATGCTCTCGAACAGCGACGTCATCTGCCACATGATCCAGTGCGACATGCCATTGATCCGCAACGCCATGGCAGTGATTGCCGCCACGGCACCTGCGCCGACCTCACCCTGGTGCCATAGCCACAGGGCATAGCCACCGGCCGCCATGATCAACGCCACCACCAATGCCTGGTTGACGATCTCGAACTGGCTGACCAGACGCATCTGGCGAAAGCCGGTTTGCTTGAAGTCCTCCATCGCGGCACGTGCGAAGTGCGCTTCACGATTGGAGTGAGAGAACAGCTTCACCGTCGTGATGTTGGTGTAGGCGTCCGAGATTCGCCCGGTCATCATCGACCGCGCATTGGCCTGTTCCTGCCCGACTTTTCCCAGACGCGGCACGAAGTACAGCATGGCCAGTCCGAACAACACCACCCAGGCAACGAAAGGCAGCATCAGTTTCAGCGCGAAACCGCCAGCCAAGGCGATGATCGCAATGAAATACACCCCTATCCCGGGGGCGATCTCGATCAGGGTGAATAGCAGGTCGCGCACGGCCAACGCCGTCTGCATGACCTTGGTGGTAACCCGGCCGGAAAACTCATCGGAAAAGAACGACAGGCTTTGCCGCAGCATCAAACGGTGGAAGTCCCAACGCAGTCGCAGTGGCAGGTTGATCGCCAATATCTGGTGCTGCACCATGGTGCGCAAGGCTACCAGCCCGATGCTACACACCATGACGATCCCCATGCCCCACAACACCCGGCTTTCCTGCGCCGCCGCCTCACCCCCTGCCTGCCAGGTGGCGAGCAGATCCACGACCTGACCGAGGAAGGAAAACAGCCAGGCTTCGTAGATCGACACACTGGCACTGAGCAGCGCAAACGCAAGAATATAGCCGCGGGCGCCGCGTGTGCAGGCCCACAGGAACCGAGCCAGCCCCTCGGGTGGTGGCGGTACCTCGTCAGGAGGAAAGGGGTCGAGCTTCCGCTCAAATGCACCAAGCATGGTGGTCTCCAAAACGATCAAATTCAGCAGATTCTGCCATCGAACTGTTGCTTTGAGGGATTTGCGAAGTTGAGGTATGGCGCTGTTAACTGCGGGCTCTGAGTGTTGGGTTGCCGGATGCTGGGCTCTCATACCTTGCCAGAGACACGATTGGCAGGGCTAAAAAGGGCCGTTGTCGGGAAGGGTTATGGCCGATTGCTGCCTGTCGCGAAGGGCAGGAAACGACCAGAAGCAACCGCGCGGGCACGCTTTGAGCCAACAGCTATCCCGCTCACCGATATCCAAATCTAGCGGTTCGGAATTCTGTTCCGAGGGAAGAAATGTTGGCCACGAAAGTCATCCTTTCTTCCCAGGGCGCACTCGGTTCTGCTGAAAAGCCTCACCCACCGAAAAATCACCGCAGATTAAAAATCAATTTGCCTGCCACCGATTTGAGTTTCCGTATCATTCTGACCGGCAACCATAGCCGATGCGCTAATTGCATTTTGATTCGCCCAATCACGTAGTTTTATAAACTCGTCTCTACGCATTTTGCTCATTGGTACTAAACGCGAAATGGTAGTTTCAAAATCAGCCATATTCAGGTCGCTTACCTCACCAGAGCCATTCATCCGCCGTGAGAACGCTTCAATCAGCGAGTCCCCAACCCACGCTTCGATTTCGGCACCAGAGAGCACAATATCTTTACCAAAATTCGGCTCACCTCCTAGAGCAGCCAATCGATCCAAATCAAATTTTTCTGGGTCACGTTTCAACTTCTTGAGATGTATTTCAAGAATCTTCTTTCTTTCTAATGTCGACGGGAAGTCAACGAAAAATATTTCGTCGAATCGCCCCTTTCTTAACAACTCCGGAGGTAAGCTGTTGATGTTGTTTGCGGTAGCAAACACAAAAACAGGCGCCGTTTTTTCTTGCATCCAAGTCAACAATGTGCCGAATACGCGTGAGGCCGTGCCACCATCAGATGCGCCTCCGGAAGAGCCGGAAAGTCCTTTTTCAATTTCATCGATCCATAGGATGCAGGGCGAAATAGCTTCGGCCGTACGTAGTGCGGAACGAATATTGGATTCTGAAGAGCCAACCACCCCTTGGAAAATTTTTCCCATGTCCAAACGCAATAATGGCATGTTCCATGACGACGATACACATTTCGCCGTTAGAGACTTACCGCAACCAGGAACGCCAGTTAAGAGCAAACCCTTCGGGGTTCCGACACCGAACTCCTGAGCCATCTGCCCAAAACACTGGCTACGCAAATTAAGCCACTTCTTAAGCGTTGCCAGCCCACCAACATCCTCAAGATTTAACGTTGAGTCGATGTATTCCAAAATACCTGTTTTCCGTATGATTTGTCTTTTTTCGGAAAGAAGGTCTTTTACGGTATTTTCATTTACACTCAGGCTGGATACCAATGAACGAGACAAGCTATTATCAATCTCTAACCCCGTGAGACCCAAAGCGGCATCAATGAGTTTATCTTTGGTTTCGCTGGAAAGATCAATATTGACGCTACTGTTGCCTTGCCATGAATTAACAAAATTATTTATCTGATCTTTAACTTCATCTCTTGATGGCAAAGGAAAATCAATCAACGTGATTTCCTTTTGAAGATCATTGGCAATTTCAAAGCTGGGCGCCACGATAATGCAATTGCTTCGATAGCCTCGTGAGCGGATATTTATGGCTAAATCTCGAAGTCGACGACGATAGACGGGATTTGATCTTGTGGTAAGGTAGTTATGAGCATCACAAAAAACAAATATATTTTTGCTGCCTTCATCCTTCGCCTTTTCTTCGCAAAAGTCCAAGGCCACTTTCAAATCAAAGGTTTTATCCCCGGCCACGACGCCATTTATCTGGACGCCTAGCGTCGAGTTCCAAACAAACAAACGATGGCTAAGTGCCTTGGCGATTTCAGAAATTTCATTGAGCGCACGCTCTTCCTCGAACGTTTCAATGACCAAAATAGCATAGCGCGCTTTGAGGTAATCTGTTATCTGCTTGGTACGGTTCATGCTTGTTATCCCTGCGCTTGAACTGAGTTATACACTCATCGGAAGACCGGTTTTAGTAACGCCAGAATTTGAAACTACAAACTCGACAACTCTTCTAGTGCGAAAAAAGTCAATGTCGACTCTGTCGCTGGTTTTGATAATCTGTTTGTGCTGATAGGGATGGCTCGCGTTATGCCGATACCGCCCAGCCAGCGTCAAGTCTACGGCTTTAACAACACGAATCATGGCTTCGTTCTGGAATATCTCTTTTGGCGTATAGCCTGTGTAAAGTATCCAGTTTTTCTCGCCATTGACTGCATTTATTAATTGCTCCAAGGCTGACGCCTGGTCGAGAGGTTCCCCTCCAGAGAGGGTAACGCCAGCGATGTCCAGTGCATTTATCTTCTGTGCCAATTCATCAATAGACATCAGCGTACTCGCTTCGCGAGCGTGGGTGCTCTGATTGAAGCACCCCTTACAATTCAGCGCACAACCCTGCACCCATAATGTCAAGCGCAACCCGGGGCCGTTAACGCTGCTCAACTCCATATGGTGTACATTGATGTCCATTTAGAAGTTCGCACTGAGAACTTGAAGGGTTTGCTCTTCATGGACTACGGTATATTCCGGCTTCCATTCAGTCACAAGTTCCGCAGTAGGGCTAGAAAGTAGAGACTCAAGCTCTTCAGTAAGCTTTGTGCAAATGTCGCCTTTCACGCCATGCACTTCCTCCGTAATTTCATCGCCCGTAAAGGTGACATGAATGCCGTATTCGTAGTTAGGTCCGAATTCAATCTCAAACCCTTGTGAAGTTTCTTTGACTCTTGCAGGAACACCTGTTGCGTCTATGCGCTTAATAGTTTCATCGATGGCGACACTGACGTACGCCCTCTGAAAGCTTAAAGCCAAATCAGCCATTATTGCTTCATCGCCGGCCGAAATAGTTTCTCGTTCGATGAGGAGCTTGTAGGAGCCCTCCTCAACCTGGCAAACAAATAGATTGAATTTATCAGGCGTTTGGCCACAAACAGCTCTAAATTGCTGCTTGCCCATATAGCCTATTTTGCTCAACACCTTTTTACTGAAGTCGCTGGCAAATATGGAAACCAGACCCGTCGTTGGGCTAAGGTCCAATTTACCGAAGGCTTTGGCAATGGCTTCTTCATTAACATAAGAAAATTCAAACTTTGTACAATGAGACACTGTTAAAGCTCCAGCTTGCGACCGGGAACAACTTCTTCTGCGTCGTGGATAGCATTTAATACGCCAGGGTCAACCTCAATGTTGCGCACAGGCGCCATGGATGCAGGCGCAACGTTTTTCGAACTCTCGACTGGAGTTCCAGAGTTGACAACTACCCGACGTCTTTGGGTTGTCTGTGATGCACCACTACCACTCAGGAGACTTGCATCAATCGTTTCCAACAACATTCTTATTACCAGGATGGGACTTGACGTGAGCTTTTCATAAAGTCCAATTCGCAACAACACATCGGCCCCATCATTGAACTGCAATTTAACGAAGTAATTTTGATTTTCATCGCCAATGATACCAATGTGCGAGATCTGATTCAGATCCCGTGACAGTTTCCTCCAAAGATGCCCATCAAACGACGCCACAATTAATTTGGTCGCTGATGCGGCAAAAGCGTTGCTACCAACATCAACTTCATCAGCATCAAAATTCTGGTAGCTAACCTGAATTTTCTCCCCTACAGGAAATCCCAGCTCGGTTGCCAAATATTCATTTGTCGAATAATCGATATCGGCGTGAAATTTTAAGCTTTTTGATAGTACATAAAGGCCAAAGATGCCTGCCACCCCATAGCCTATTGCGCTTAGTGCGTTTTTCGGTGCAAAAGCCACAAAAACTGCGGAAACAAAAACAATGATTCCGTAACCGTAATTAATGGCCGTCTGCGAACTGAGTTTTTTATTTCTATAGCCCTGAAATGTTTTGCCGGGAATATATTTTTTTGAAGGTGCAAAGAGCAGGGTGCACGCACCAAAAAAAACCACACAGAAAAGCCCCATTGCAGCCTGGCGATTTTGCCCATTTTGCAACCCTTCAAGAAACATCCACGCGCCACCAACGATGAAAACAGGTACGAATGCCAGTACTACAAGTGCCGTTACCTTACCTTTGGTGGCCATTGCCATTTTCCACATCGGGATAGTCTTTATCATTCACAAACCTTCTAGAGTTGGTGCAGAAGCGCGTAGTGAGGGGATGGCTGTAGAACTACTCATGGGTCTATGCTACATGACGATTTTTGGTTTATCACGCGCCAAGGTTCGTCTGCAGTAGCCAGGCAGAAAAGTCCCAGGCGGTGAAAAAACGCGGACACATTCTTGAGGGCTGCGTTGCTATGTAAACTCTGTCAGCGTTGGTTGATCACCAGAGCAAAAAATTGCGTAGAAACGCGATTTTCCGGGATCAAGAACACGCCAAGTGTGGCGTAGATGCCAACGATCATCATCGGGTACACGCTACTCTCCCCGGTCGCTGCCAATTCAGCGATCGGGTGTGCAAGCCCGACAGATATGGAGCAAAGTGTCCCGTCCTGAACGACTCGGTTCAGCGTATTGGCGCTCAAGCGAACCACAGACTGGGTAAGCTCCAGCTTCCCACCCATAGCCCGCCATAGGCTTTCCTGAAGGTTTCCAACACGCCAGCTAACGTGCCGGCATTGAGTAAAACACTCGAGTTGATGCGCTTTATCCGGGCGTCCGCCACGAGAAAATTGACCCGCTTCGATTTCAAAATTTCTTCAGCCACTACAGCGTTTCAATGACTTGAGTATCAGTCCAAATATCAAGGCGCCGAGCCTACTGTTGCGCGGTCCAGACCGCCAGCTCATAGCCATCCGGGTCAATGAAATGAAACCTGCGCCCTCCGGGAAACGCAAAGGTGTCGCGACTGATCACTGCGCCCAGGCCTTCAAGACGCTGCTGCACTGCCTCAAGATCATCCGCATACAGGATGATCAATGGCCCACCCGGCCGAACGGCCTCGCCTGTGGTGAAACCACCGGTAAGCCGGCCATCACTGAACTCGGTATAGCTCGGGCCGTAATCGACGAATGTCCAGCCGAACGCAGCGCCATAGAAGGCTTTGCTGCGAGCGATGTCGCTGACGTTGAACTCAATGTTGTCGATCTGACGATCATTCCCTCGAACACTCATGCCTGGCTCCTTGCTGATTGGTGTTTGGCTGCCATGTGTTCATACCCCATGGCTGGCGGTGACTACAACCCACGGAGTGAAATCGACGGATAACCAGGCAAGCAGTGACAGCACCCTGATTTCAATCACCGGCATTTCCGACATCTTCAGACTTCGTTAAGGATTGCCGCAAATACTCCTCCCAAGACCCTTCCTGGGAGGCATCACGTCATGCCCGATTTCGACTGGAACATTCCTCTGCCCTTGCACTTCGGTGCAACGCCGGACGCTCCCCTGACCCTGGCCAGAGCCATACCCGGCGAACACCAGCGCAACACCTACGAAGCGTTCATCCAGGAGCGTTTTCGCAAGGCCCATGGCGCGCGTATCCAGCAATTCATGCCCGAACTGTTCGGGGTCAGCGATGCCCGCGGGACGCTCTGCGCGGTGGCCGGCGTGCGTCTGGCCGGCGCCGGGCCGTTGTTTCTCGAACGTTACCTGGATGAACCGATCGAGCCGCTGCTCAGCGGTGCAAGTGGCGAACCGGTGGCGCGCACGGCAATCGTCGAAGTCGGCAACCTTGCAGCTGCCGATACCGGCAGCGCACGCCTTAGCATCATTGCCATTACCTACCTGCTGGCCATGGGCGGGCTGGAGTGGGTCGCGTTCACCGGCAGCATCGGTCTGGTGAACAGCTTCCATCGCCTGGGGCTGAAACCGCAGACCCTCTGCGCAGCGGACCCGCTACGGCTCGGTGAAGATCGCCACGACTGGGGCAGCTATTACCAGAGTCAGCCAAAGGTGCATGCCGGCAACATCCGCGCCGGCTTCATCCACTTGCGAAATGCCGGCCTGTTGAACCGCCTCGGCCTGCCGACCTGCACAGCGGAGGCCAGCAATGTCGCCTGAGTTGAGGCATTTCCGGCAAACACTGCACCAGCACGCCGAACGTAAGCCGCACACCATTGCCTTGTGGGGCGACAAGCTGAAGGTCGACTACGCCACCCTCTGCGCCGAGGTAGCGGCTCGGCAACAGCGGTTACGCGATGAACAGGCGAAGGTGGTCGCCCTGGCGCTGGACAACGGCGTGGACGCGCTGCTCTGGGATCTGGCGCTGTTGTTCGAAGGGCTGACCTGCGTAACCTTGCCCGCTTTTTTCAGCCCGTCGCAACGCAAGCACTGCCTTGAACGCAGCGGCGCCAGCCTGGTGATTGCCGAACCGGCAATGGCATCGGAGCTGCAGGCAGCCGGGTACCTGCAACGGGGCGATGTCTGGTATTGCCAGGAGCTGGCCGACACCGGCATGCCCGAAGGTACGGCCAAACTGACCTTCACCTCCGGCACCACCGGCACGCCCAAGGGTGTGTGCCTGAGTGCCGCGAGCATCCTCAGTGTCGCCCGCGCGTTGCACCAGGCCAGCAAAGCCACGGATCCACAGCATCACCTGGCGCTGCTGCCGCTGGCGATACTGCTGGAAAACCTGGGCTGCTATGCCGCGTTACTGGCGGGCGCCACCCTGAGCCTACCTGGCCCGCAGACCCTGGGTATCCAGGGTGCCACAGGTATCGATACACCACGGTTGCTGGGCTTTCTGGCCGAACGTGCGCCGCACAGTGTGATTCTGGTGCCGCAGTTGCTGTTGCTGCTGGTCAGCGCCGCCGAACAACACGCCTTCAATCCGCGCGCCTTGCGCTTTGCCGCGGTGGGCGGCGCCAGGGTCAGCACAGCGCTGCTCGCCCGTGCCCAGCAGGTTGGCATGCCCGTTTACGAAGGCTACGGGTTATCGGAATGTGCTTCGGTGGTGTGCCTGAACCAACCCCAGGCTTGCCGTCCCGGCAGTGTCGGGCGGCCGCTGCCCCACCTGCAGGTACGCCTGGCCGAAGATGGCGAAGTGCTGGTCAAGGGCCCGACCCTGCTCGGCTATCTGGGCGAGCCTGCGCAGACCTGCGAATGGTGGGCCAGCGGCGACCTCGGGGAATTCGATGCCGACGGCTATCTGTACCTCAAGGGGCGCAAGAAGCACCAGTTCGTCACCAGCTTCGGCCGCAACGTGAACCCGGAATGGGTCGAGGCCGAACTCACCCAACGCGGCGTAATCGCACAGGCCTTCGTCTACGGCGAAGCCATGCCCTGCAACCATGCGCTGCTCTGGCCGCAGCGTTCTGACTGCACCGATGAGCAACTGGCGGCCGCCGTGGCGCAAGCCAACCAGTCGCTACCCGACTACGCCCGGGCCCATCGCTGGACCCGACTCGAGCAGCCCTTCACCCCCGACAATGGCCTGCTGACCGTCAACGGCCGCCCGCGCCGGGATGCCATCGTTGAACGCTACCGCATGCTCCTGAGCACAGGCGAATTCTCCGAGGACACCGCACGATGAGCTTTTTCGACACCTTGCAACACTCGACCGCCGATGAACGCCAGGCATTGTTCAGCCTGCCGATCATCCGCGATGCCCTTGAAGGCAAAGTCAGCCTGGACAGCTACCGGGAATTTTTGACCCAGGCTTACTATCACGTGCGCCATACCGTACCGCTGATGATGGCCTGTGGTGCACGTTTGCCGTCGCGCCTGGAATGGCTGCGCCAGGCCGTCTGCGACTATATCGAGGACGAGTACGGGCACGAGGCCTGGGTACTCGACGACATCGAGGCCTGTGGTGGCGATAAGGAGGCCGTGCGCAACGGTCGCCCGGCACTGCCGATCGAGCTGATGGTCAGCTTCCTCTACGACCTGATCGCTCGCGACAACCCGGTCGGCCTGTTCGGTATGGTCAATGTGCTGGAGGGCACCAGTATTGCCCTGGCGACGCATGCTGCCGGCAGCATTCAGGCCGGTCTGAAACTGCCGGACACTGCCTTCAGCTACCTCAACTCCCACGGTGCGCTGGATATCGGGCACATGCAGACCTACCGCCGCTTGATGGACCAGCTCGACGACCCGCACGACCAGGCCTCTGTAATCCATGCCTCACGGGTGGTTTACCGGCTGTACACCGATATGTTCCGTGGTTTGCCACGGGACGGGGAGCAGACGCATGCGCCTGTCTGATGCTCGTGTGGTGTTGACCGGTGCCAGCGGTGGAATCGGCCTGGCAATCGCCGAAGGGCTGTGTGCCGAGGGGGCGCGAGTGATTGCCGTGTCCCGCCACCGGGACTCGCTGGAATCGCTGTTGTTGAGCTACCCGGAGAACATTTCCTGGATCGCTGCAGACCTGACCACCGCAAGCGACCGGAGCAAGGTGCTGCTGGCAGCCCAGGCAATCGGTGGCATCAATTTGCTGATCAACGCAGCGGGCATCAACCGTTTTGCGATGATCGAACAGCTCGATGACAGCGAAATCAACGCCATGCTGGCAGTCAATGTCGGCGCCCCACTGTGCCTGACAAAAAGCCTGCTGCCATTACTGCGCAAGGCCAAAAGTGCCATGGTGGTGAATGTGGGCTCGACCTATGGCTCGCTCGCCTATCCCGGCTACGCCACCTACAGTGCCAGCAAATTCGCCTTGCGCGGATTCTCCGAGGCGTTGCGCCGTGAACTGGCCGACACCAGCGTCAATGTGCTGTACGTGGCCCCTCGTGCGACCCGCACGAGCATGAACAGCGTGGCGGCACAGGCGCTCAACGACGCGCTCAAGTCCGGGGTCGACGAGCCACAGCAAGTGGCGGCGGCAGTGCTGCGCGCCATCGCCAATGATCATCGCGACCTGTACCTGGGCTGGCCGGAGCGCTTCTTCGTACGTTTGAACACTCTGCTCCCCAATCTTGTCGACCGTGGCTTGCGCAAGCACCTGCCACTGATCCGTCGTCTGAGCCAGAAACCCGCGAAGGAAGACCTCAAGCCATGAACAAACCAGCCATCTGCATGCTCATCGGGCTGCTCAGCCAGGGCGCCTGGGCGGCGCTGGATACCGACGATCAGCAACGCCTTGCCGAGATCCAGCAACGCTGGGCAACCATTCAGTATCAGTTGCCAGCCGCACAACGTCCCGCGGCGTTCGAACAACTCGCCGGCCAGACGGCGGCGCTTACCCATGATCAGCCGGCGGCGGCGGAAGCGTGGATCTGGTCGGGCATCGTCACCAGCAGTTGGGCCGGCGCCCAAGGCGGGCTAGGCGCGTTGAGCAAGGTCAAGGCGGCCAAAGCCGACCTTGAGAAAGCCTTGAGCCTGGACTCCAAGGCATTGCAAGGCTCGGCCTACACCAGCCTGGCAGCGCTGTATGACCGGGTACCGGGCTGGCCGATCGGCTTCGGCGATGCCGACAAGGCTGAGCAGTTGCTCCAGCAGGCGTTGCAGGTCAACCCCGACGGCATCGACAGCCTGTACTTCTGGGGCGATCACCTCTACCGTCAGAAGAAATACAGCGAAGCCCGGACAGCCTTGCAGAAGGCCCTGCAAGCAGCACCACGACCGGGTCGGGAAAGCGCGGACGCAGGTCGTCGTGACGAAATCAAAGCGTTGCTGGTCGACATCCACAAGAAAGTTGACTGACAGGAGTTCCGGTGCGGCTATTACTGATCGAAGACGACGTAGCCCTCGGTGAGGGCATTCATCAAGCCTTGGGGCGCGAGGGCTACACGGTCGACTGGCTGCAGGACGGCAGCAGCGCCTTGCATTCGCTGCTCAGCGAAACCTTCGACCTGGCCGTGCTCGACCTTGGCCTGCCGCGCCTGGACGGGCTGGAAGTGCTGCGCCGCCTGCGCCAAAGCGGCTCGGCGTTGCCGGTGTTGATCCTGACGGCCAGAGATGCAACCGAAGACCGCATTGCCGGGCTGGACGCCGGTGCAGACGACTACCTGGTCAAACCCTTTGACCTGAATGAACTCAAGGCCCGGCTACGCGCGCTGCTGCGACGTTGCGCCGGACGCGCCAGTGCGCTGATCCAGCATGCTGGCATCACGCTGGACCCCGGCAACCAGCAGGTCACCTACAACGGTCGGCCCGTGTCCTTGACCCCCAAGGAATATCAGTTGCTGCACGAACTGCTGTCGCCCCCCGGCCGGGTGATGACGCGCGAGCGCCTGACCCAGTTGTTGTACGGCTGGAATGAAGAAGCCGAGAGCAACACCCTGGAAGTCCACATCCACCACTTGCGCAAAAAATTCTCCACCGACCTGATCCGCACGATCCGTGGTGTCGGTTACCGGGTAGAACAGGGCTCATGACTTCGATCCGGCGGCGCACCCTGACCTTGATCATCGGCCTGATGCTGTCCGGCCTGCTGGTGATCAGTCTGCTCAACCTGCACGACAGCAATCACGAAATCGCCGAGGTTTACGACGCCCAACTGGCGCAGAACGCACGGCTGCTTCAGGGCGTCATGCGCATGCCTGTGGCGACACGCGAACATAACGAGCTTTATCAAGCCTTCAACAAAGCCCTGGGCGAAGCCATGCCCAGGGTCGATGGCCATCCCTATGAAAGCAAGATCGCTTTCCAGGTGTGGAACCCGCAAGGCGATGTGCTGGTACAGACCGCCAGCGCCCCGTCTTTCGAGCGAGCACCGACAACCGCAGGTTTCAGCGATGTGACCGACCTCAAACAGCGCACCTGGCGTGGGTTTCTGCTCGAAGACAAGGAAAACCATCTGCGCATATGGGTCGGCGAACGCGACGATGTCCGCTCGGACCTGGTAGGCCGCATCGTGCGCCATACCCTCTGGCCCAATGTGCTCGGCAGCCTGATCCTCGTTGCATTGGTGTGGCTGGCGATTGGCTGGGGGCTCAAGCCGCTGGCGGACATGGCGGCGACCTTGCGCGCACGGCATGCAGGCTCGCTTGAACCGCTGAAGATGATGCCGTTGCCCACGGAGCTTGAGCCCATGCAGTCGGCACTCAACCGGATGCTGGCGCAGATCGAGGATGTATTGGGCCGTGAGCGCCGCTTCATCGCCGATGCCGCGCATGAAATGCGCACACCCCTGGCGGTGCTGCGGGTACACGCACAGAATCTGCTGGAAGCCGGAACACCGGAGCAGCGTCGCGAGTCGTTGAACTACTTGATCAGTGGCGTGGACCGCACCACCCGGCTGGTCAATCAACTGCTGACCATGGCCCGCCTGGAGCCCCAGGCCAACACCCGCAAAGCGTTGCAGACTGACCTTCAAAGCACCGTTCGCGACAGCCTTGCGCAAGTCACCGCCTGGCTGCTGGACAAAGGCCTGGAGCTGGAGTTCGACGTTGAGCCAGGCGATTATCGGGCGCAGGTAGACAATGCGGCGATCACTATCGCATTGCACAACCTGCTCACCAATGCGGCGAACTTTTCACCGGCCAAGGGCCTGATCACCGTGCGCCTGGCCTGCCGGGACAAGCATTTCGAACTGTCGGTCGAAGATGACGGACCGGGCATCGACGAGGCAGAGCGTGAGCGGCTTTTCGAACGTTTCTACAGCCGTGGCAATGACCAGGGCGCAGGCTTGGGCTTGACCATCGTGCAGACCATTGCCATGCGACTCGGTGGCCAGGTCAGGCTGGAAAACCGCGCGGTAGGCGGGCTGAAGGCTACGCTGGAAATCCGCCGGACTTAGGCTTGCAAAGGGCCAGACTGCAGAGGAGTTTTCGGTAAATTTCTAGCGTTTCGCGAAAACTGTAATACAAAACCAGCTTCCACAGCACTTTTCGCCAGATATGACTGCCTATACAGTCAAAACAACTACCCCACTCTTCCTATACTGCGCCTGGCGTCGGCATGCCTGCACGATCCAGCGAGCCAGGGTGCTTGTTGTGCTGCCATGCAGATCGTCGCTATGCGGAATGGCGCGGACAGGAGTTACCGCGCTATTCCATGCAACTAATAAGTCTAAGAACGAGATTAAGTGTAATGAATAAACAATCTATCCAGATTGCGCTTGCTTACATGTCCGTGGTGATTGGCGGCGGCTTTGCCTCCGGGCAGGAGGTACTGCAGTTCTTCACCGGCTATGGGCTGATAGGCATCGTCGGCACTCTGGTGAGCGGTGTGCTGTTTGCCTTCCTCGGCATGCAGATCGCCCGGATGAGTTCGCAGCTGCAAGCGAACTCGCACAAGGAAGTTCTCTACAGATTGTTCGGTAGCCGCATCGGGCTGCTGGTCGATGTTGTGCTGTCGTTCTTCCTGTATGGCGTCGGCGTCGTGATGCTGGCGGGCAGTGGTTCGATCTTCACCCAGGAGTACAACCTGCCACCGCTGTTCGGCGGCGTACTGATGACCGTGCTGGTGATTGCCACCCTGTGCCTGAACGTCAAGCGCATTATCAACCTGATCAGCGCGGTCATGCCTTTCCTGCTGGCCATGGTACTGCTCATCACCACTTACTCGATCTTCAGCTACAACGCTTCGGTCGAGGCCCTCGACGCAGCTGCCCGCGAGAACAACGAGACGGTCACAGACAACTGGTTCGTCGGCGCCTTGCTGTACGCATCGTTCAATATCGCCGTGGGCTTCCCGATGCTGGCAGTCATCGGCGGCATGACCAAACAGCCCAGGGCTGCAGCAGTCGGCGGTGTGCTCGGTGGTCTGGGCCTGGGTGCGTTGATCCTGCTGCTGAACATCGGCCTGTTCGCCAACATCAACCAGCTGCAGGGCATCGAAATGCCGGCCCTGGCACTTTCCGGGCGCATCTCGCCAATCCTGTCGGTGGTGATGTCGATCGCACTGGTTTGCATGATCTACAGCACTGCGGTGGGTATGTTCTTTGCCTTCAGCGCCCGCTTTGCCAAGCCTGATACGCGCCGCTTCAAACTGGTCAGCGCAGCGACTGTGTGCGTAGGTCTGGTCTTGAGCCTGGGCGGCTTCAGCAAGCTGGTCGGCACCGTCTATCCGCTGCTGGGCTACGTCGGTTTCGCACTGATACTCGCCATTGCTTTCAGCTGGTTGCGCAGCCGCTCCGCAGCCAAGGCACAACAGGCCGGACTGAACGCCATCTCCTGACGGATAACGCCAACCCTGGAAAAAGCCATGGGGTATACACCCCATGGCTGGCATGGCCGCTCAGAAGATCAGCGCGAAGCCCAGGCGTTGAAGCGCTGCTCCAGGTGTTCACCATGGTCCGCCCAGAACAACGCATCTACCGGCACCTGCTGCGCGAGGTTCTCTGGCGCGGTGGGCAGTTCGGCGATGCGTGCCTTGTCGAGCAGGTCCATCGCCTGCAGGTTGGCGGCGCCGTAGTCGATGTGCTCGGCAAAGCTTTTCTGTTGCACAGGATCCAGCGAGAAGGCGATAAATTCGCGGGTTTTCTCCTGGCGTGAAGCACCGCGCGGAATGGCCCAGGAGTCGAACTCGTAGAGCCCGCCCGACCAGACGATTTTCAGGTCATAGGTTTTGCGTTGCTCAGCCGAAAGGCGGCCGTTGTACACCGAACTCATCACCACATCCCCGGCCGCGAGGTACTGCGGCGGCTGTGCGCCGGCTTCCCACCACTGAATGTGCGGTTTGATCTGGTCGAGCTTGGCGAAGGCGCGATCCTGACCCGCTTCGGTCGCCAGCAAGGTGTAGACCTCTCCAGGCGCTACACCGTCGGCGATCAGGGCGAATTCCAGGGTCGACTTGGCCAGTTTGCGCAGGCCGCGCTTGCCCGGGAAGCGCTCGACATCCCAGAAGTCTTGCCAGCCGGTGGGCGCTTCTTTCAACTTGCTGGCGTTGTAGGCCAGCACCGTCGAATACACCAGGAAACCTATGCCGCATGGCTGGATGGCACCGGGTACGAAGTCTTTGCTGTCGAGGCCGATCTGCGCCGGGTCGAGGGTTTCGAACATGCCTTCGTCACAACCGCGGGCAAGCTCGGCCGATTCGACTTCCACTGCATCCCAGGAGACGCTGCGGGTGTCGACCATGGCTTTGACCTTGGCCATTTCGCCGTTGTATTCACCGGAAATGATCTTGCTGCCGCTGGCTTGCTGCCAGGGTTTGTAGAAGGCCTTTACCTGGGCCTCTTTGTTGGCGCCACCGAAGGAAACGATGGTGAGATCGGCCGCAAGGCCGTGACTGGCAGTCAATAACCCGGTTGCCAGCGCTGCGAATTTCAGAGTCCTGATCATTATTGTTATCTCCTACTGTTCATGGGTGATTGCAAATCACTCAAGACACCGGGATTAACTAAGCCTTCCCAGGCGAGACATCCGGGTCTCGTTCCATTCGATGCCGGACTGGCCACTCGGGCAGCCCCCGCAACGAACAATAATGTTTTCCTGTGGTCAGTTTTTCTTGCCGTGTAAGGTGGCACGGAAGTTAAGGTAGTTAGACTCTGCTTTTCTAACGCTCAGGTTGGTTATTACTAAACTAACGGGAGGTACTACCTGCTACGCCCTCTTCTGCACCATCAGCAGTTCCCTCTCGTGCAGGCAACGCACATTTGATCGGCTGCTCTCGCCAGCGCTGCCAGGCCTGGTTCCATCCAGTCTCATGGCTGACACCCGGTATCACGAGGGTTTCCAGGCATGCGGCCGGCCCTAATTGTCGGCGGTAAAACCCTTCAATCGCGCTCGGAATCACCCGATCCTCACTGCCAAACAAGTGCCGTTGCGGGATCGAAGCCAGACGTTGGCGATACTGCAAGGGCTCAAGTGAACCGCGCAGAGGTGAGAGCTGGTGTATCCGGACCCACTCCGTCGGGCTGAGGTTACCCGCCAGCGTTTGTATCTGGGCAATGTCGTCACGCCTGGCAGCCAACAGCAGTGCCACTGCGGCGCCACCGGAGTAGCCGACCAGTTCGAAGTCCTGGTTGCGATAACGCGCCTTGAGCAGATCCAGCGCCTGATCAAGACTGGCAATGACCTCTTCGGAGAAGCGCCGGTTCGTCCACATTTCAGGCGTACAGGTCGAGACGCTGAGGAACTGACAGGGACGGCCAAGATAGAGTGCCGGTGTGGGGTCATCCAGCGCCAATTGCGCCACCAGCAGTTGCCGGGGACTGGGGTCGATACTCGGTTGCGTCGGCGTGGCCCAGGCGTGGCCATCACCTTCCAGATAGATGCGTAATCGCGCGGCATTTTGCTGCTTGTGCGACGCGATCATCGCCAGGGGAAAGGGGGTAGTGGCCAACACTTCGAGGTGCTGGCCATGGGAGGATGCCAACGCTTGCAGTGCCTGCCGAGGCGACTGGCAACCGCTCAGCGCGGCACTGAACAACAGTGCCGCGCCTTGCAGGCAAACCCCGGCCCACCGTAGCGGGCTGAGACTTGCAGCGGTCATCAGAAGTCGTAACGCACTTTGGCGGTGACCGTATCGGCATCAAAGTCGGACTTGCCGACATAGTCGTAGCTCAAGCCAACCGTCACAGCGCCCAGGTGGTAATCAGCGCCTACACCCGCTTCATAGCTGTTTCGTACGGCACTGGCACCGCTGGTTACGAACGGCGTGTTGCCCGAAATGAAGGTGGAGGTGCTGCTGACTTCATCACCGATAAAGTCGTGGTACGCCATGACTTTGGCCTGCGGCTCAAGCGTGCCACTGCCCAGCGGGAAATTGCCGGCAACGCGCAGACCTGCACCCAGTTCAGCCACTTCGAAGCGCTGATCTTCGACTTTCAGGGCGGCAGAGCTACCTTTTTCACGGTAACCGTCGATATCAACCCTGCTGTAGCGCGCGGCTACGCGAGGCTCGACCAGCACCGATGGCGAGACGTGGTAGGTGTAGCCACCGACCAGGTTCACACCAAACAGGTTGCTGTCGTAATCGCCTTTGGCGGTTGTGCCGGCAATGCTGCGCTTGCTTTCGTTGTTGTTCAGACCATAGGTCAGGCTGCCATCAACAAAGTAGTTACCTTGCTCAAAACCGCCGTACAGCGTGAACGCATGACCATCGACCTTGGTTTTGTCACCGCTCTTGCCGTTGACGTCGGTGTTCAGGTAGCTGTACGCCACACCCAAGGTCAGCTGATCGTTGAGCTTACCGTCGGCACCCACCGCGATGCCGCGGCTGTAGGCGTTGTAACCGGCGACATTGTCACGCAGGTCCTGGCTGGCATCGCTGTACAGGGTCTGCACCCAGACACCCGCCTCCTTGAAGCCCTCGCCCGAAGACATGCCGCGCGCCCCGGAGGTGCGGCCACTGGTGACGTTGCTGATCAGCGTCTGGCCGGTGGTCGCGGCCTGAGTCGCACCGCCATTGACCTCTGGAGTCAACTGCTCAGCCAGCGCGCGCAGCGCTTGAGCGTCCTGCGATGCATTGACATAGGCCTGGAAGACTTTGTCCTGCGGGTTCAAGCTGGCCAGTTGCGTGGCAACACTGCTGAATGCCGAAGCGGCGCGCTGGGCGTTGCCCGAACCGCCGATGTCCTTGATCACCTCACCGACTTGCGACGACGACTTCCCGGTAACGGTCGCAACGACCTGATTACCTTCGACGACATAGGTATCGACGTTCAACAGCGAGGAGCGGCTGCTGACCAGCTTGCCGGACTCGGTCTGGTTATCCAGCGAATCAGCCTTGACCAGGGTGTAAGTGCTGCCAGCGGCGGTAAAATCGTTGCCCTGGGCGGCCAGGGTGATTTGCGAACCCTTCTTGAAGGTTGCATTGCCGTCGACGCTCAAGACTGCCTTGCTGGCATCGGTCGCGCTGCTCAGGTTCAGATCCAGCGATGAGCCATTGGCTACCACCAGGTCACCCTGCAACGAGGTGTGGGCATTAGCCAGCTGCAGATGCCCTGCGCTGCTCTCAGTACCGACATTCAACGGGCCGTTGTCGTACATGCGGATGTTGTAGCCATCGACATCGGCGCTGGTGCCCTTGAACACTGCATCACCGGTAACAGTAATGCGATCCAGATCGATCAGGTTGCCGGTGATCGCGCCGCCTTGCCAGTCCAGAACTACCACACCGGATGCGTCGGAGGCATCGATGGCTTCGTCTTCAGAAACCAGGGTGCCACGGTTGACCAGCGTGAGCGGGCCATCTTCGCCCTCACCATCGATGTCAAAGCCACCGATTTCAATTGCGGCGTCGGTAGCCTGAATCAGGCCATTGTTGACGAACTGGGCAGACGAAGTGGCAAAGCTGACGCCGTCCAGCTCCACGCCAACCGCATCGTCACCCGTTGCGATGATGCGGCCATTGTTTTCAATGCCGCCAATGTCAACACGATCGGTGTAGCCGAAGTATTCATTGGAAGTGGCATCCAGAGCAGTGGCGCCCTCGCCGCTGACCTGAATCAAGCCATTGTTGATCAGCTTACCGTCAATCTCACCGCCTTCGAGCAAGATCCCCTTGGCGTTCTTGCCGTTCGCCAGAATCCGGCCAGTGCTGGCGTTGATCAGATTGCCGTGCAATTCCGACTCACCGGAGAATTCCAGGGCACGGATACCGTCACCTTCGAACTCATCGCCGTTGACACTCAAAGTGCCTTCGTTGACCAGGTTGCCGTGGATGATAGCCGGGTCAACCAGCATCGCCGACACACCACCGCCACTCACCGCAATGCTGCCCTTGTTCACCAGGTTACCGAAGATTTCGGTCGCCGGGCCGAACGACGATGGGTCTTCGTCCTCACCCGCCATCGACAGGTCCAGACCATCAGCGTTAGTGCCATTGGCATTAACGTTGGCATTGATGATCAGGTCCTTGTTGAAGGTAACGCTGTTGAACTCGATGGCGTCCAGGTCACTGTTGGTCGTAGCGAACGCGCCATTGACTTCAACATGGTCGGCATAAGAGACGTTTTCGATCTGCACGCCCGCGTTGGTCAGCGCCAGGGTTTCAGCGTAAACGGGATGTGCTGCTGCGGTGATAGCAAGCGCGATAAGGGTTTTTTGTAGGTTAACGACAGCCACTTTTTCTTCCTTTGAAATCGAGGTGAGAACGCGTCCTTGCGTGGCTTCGTCTAGAAGTGATGTCAAATTGCCACGCTGGAGGCGCGGCGAGTATAGATACTCTTGTTTAGCGTGGGTATTTATTTCTGGCGCCAGTGCAATGGCAGCTAGCGCCTATCGTGCTTTGGCTAGCGCCGTTAACTGGACAACGCCGCCACTTTGGCCCGCGCTGCATGCAGTTTCTTTCATCGCCTCGGTTACTACCAGCCACGCCCTCCTTCACCTCTGCCAAATAAAAATGGCTCTTCACGGAATCCCGAGGGCTATGATTCTTGGGTTGGGTTGGGTTGGGTTGGGGCTGGTTCCGGGGCCACGCGGCCTACGACTTGCTTCGCCAAGTCTACGGCTCGCGCTCTTCGGCTACGCCGAAGGTGCTACGCACTGGCCCCTACAGGCACCTCCGCTCAGCCTCCTGAAGTCGCACTCCGCGGCGCCTGCACTTGCGTGCATGAAGATCAAAATCAAGGTCAAAAGCGAGAGCAAGAGCAGGAGCGGGCCGTTACCGGCTTTACGCGGGCTTGTCCCGCGTTGGCATCAGCTTGACTCCGCCGGAATCAGATTTCGAAGATACACCAGTGCAGGCGCCGCCCGTAACTTAGCGACTTCAGGAGGCTGAGCGTAGGTGTCTGGAGGGGGCTGGTGCGCAGCACCCTTCGGCCTAAGCCGAAGTTCGCGAGCCGTAGACTTGGCGCAGCAAGTCGTAGGCCGCGATGCCCCTGGAGGACACCGGAGCGAAGGGACCCGGAGCGCAGCGTAGGGCCGTATGTAGGAGCAGGCGGTTTTGCCTACTTTTTCCAAGAAAAAAGTAGGCCGCCGTAAGGGCGGAAGGGGCCATCAGCGGCGCCGCAGGGAATGGATAAACTCG
>Ga0247827_10000046_pt1 | contig 60945 bp, 107 predicted proteins | sample 12C_Control_Day2_FD_194414 | JGI IMG/M metagenome (GOLD analysis project Ga0247827, IMG submission 194414) | Soil microbial communities from agricultural site in Penn Yan, New York, United States - 12C_Control_Day2 | ecosystem: Environmental > Terrestrial > Soil > Agricultural land | place... | reverse complement strand
GCCGACCGCCCGGCGGGATGTCGCGACCCCGCTTGGAGTCGTCCGTGTTGCCCACGCCGTAGCCTTCGTGTTCCTGAGCCATCCGTTGGCCCCTTTCTTCCGTGCTGGGCCAGGCGGCGCCTGGCCTCGTCCCCACCTCGGGGCTCGAACCCGAAGCGCTCCACCAGCGGTGGGGTAGAACCAGGGGCCCGCTGAGCGCGGGCCCCTGGGTTTCGCTCACTCCGCCAGTTCCTCTTCCATCTCGGCGATGGTCGTGGAGGCGTACGTGTCGATGATCCGCTTGGCCGCGTTGCGACCAATACCGCCTGCCGCTGCCAACTGGGCGACGGTAAGACCCGGGTTCGCCGCGTAGAGGCGGCGCGCGTTCGCTGCGTTGATCCGAGCCTGCTTGGCGCGAGTCCGCTGGGCGGCCTCGCTACTGGCGCTGCTCTCGGTCGGGGTGGACACCTGCTGAGTGATGCTCAACTCCAGGGCCTCGATCTTGGCGAAATCGGGGTTCTGGGACGCGACCCGCACCGCCTGGCTCATCGGGATCAGTACGACAGCGACGCCGAACAGAACTCGAATCAGAACAGGCGCGGGAGCCAGGACGTTGACCGCCCCGCTCACGCCAACCGGGAAGAGCATCACGCTGAACGCGGTGCGCTTCGCGGTCCTGGACGCGGCCACAGCGGCCATCGTCCGGATGCAAATCAAGATCAGGTAGTCCACTGCGACCGGGATGCCGAAGGCACCAGCGATCAGAGTGAGCGACTCCAGCCAACCGATCATTACGGCAGCAGCGCCGCCGGTGGTCGGGAAGTGGAGGGGAACCAGACCGAGGATGAACGCGATCTGGTGAGGCATGCTTACCCCGAGGGCGATCTTGGTGACCGTCTCGGCGTTCCGCGCGTTGCGTCGGATGTTGCTAAGCGACTCTTCGGCGGCCGTCTTCGCGTGCTCAGCGGCGAAGATCGAAGCCTGCGTGACGTGCTGGCTCATGACGACTCCCATTCGTCTTGAGTGCCGATCACCCCGGTAGGTGATCGATCGTGACCTCGGCGGGACTCGAACCCGCTCCGCTGTCTCGCCCGCCCCGCCGGTACGGGGGGCTTGATTACGGGCCTGGCGCCCGACTGACGTATCTGTGCGGCTGCAACCTGCTGCCGAAGCCTCGGGCCCGGGGGGAGTTTCCCGGGCAGACCGCGTTCTCTCAGTGGCGCCTGGTGGCTGCTCTCGTGAGGTGGGTGCGGTGACCCCTGCGACTGTGAGCGTCGGATCCAGTTGTCAAGATTCAAGTTCCCCCGTTTTGCTGTATACCCTAAGTATACAGCCTCCCCATACGCCTGTCAACCCAGACCAGACAAGGAAGTGTCCAGTTCTGGACAGAACGGTTGCGGCGACCTTGGGGGTTACGCTGCTGGTCAGCACTTAGAACCGAGGGGGCCGCCCGGTGAGTCTGTCTGCCAAGATGCGCCTGGCCCTGCTGCCCCCGGCGCTGCGCCGCGCCTGGCTGTTGGACCAGGAGGAGTGGGTCTTCCTGGACGTGGAGGCTGACGCCTGGTGGTGGACGGCCCGGCCCGAGCAGATGGCCCCCGAGGGTGACTGGTTCATCTGGCTGCTACTCACCGGCCGAGGGTTCGGGAAGACCCGCTCGGGCGCCGAGTGGCTGGTGGAGCAGTTGCTGCGCTATCCCCGCGACCGCCACGGCAACCCGACCGAGTGGGTGGTCATCGGCCACACCCTGACCGACGTGCGGGCGTTCTGCATCGAGGGCCCCTCGGGGATCCGGGCCTGCCTCAACCGGCGCAAGATCGTGCACCACTACCAGAAGGCGCCCAAGCCGGTCATCCGCATCGGCGGTGGGGAACAGGTCATCTGGTTCGAGGGCGCGGACAACGAGGACACGGGCCGTGGCTACACGGCGGCGGGCGCGTGGCTGGACGAGTTGGGGAAGTGGCGCTACACCGAGGCCGTGTGGCGCGGCGGCATCATGCCCTCACTGCGCGCCGACCTCCCCGGCGGCGGGCGGCCCCGAGCGGTCGTCACCACCACCCCCAAGTCGATCAAGCTGCTCAAGACGTGGGTGAAGCGCGCACGCGAGGGCGACACCACCATCCGGCTCACCACCGGCTCCACGTTCGAGAACTTCGCCAACCTCTCGCCCAGCCAGTTGGCCGAGTTCCGCAAGGAGTACGAGGGCACGACCCTGGGCCGGCAGGAGTTGCACGGTGAACTGCTGGACGAGGTCGAGGGCGCGCTGTGGTCGCACGCCATCATCGAGAAGTACCGCGTCAAGCGCGACGAGGTGCCCGGGCTGCACAACATCGTGGTGGGCGTAGACCCGGCCGGCACCGGCACCGGCGACGAGATGGGCCTGGTGGCGGTCGGGCGGGCCGAGAACGACGAGGACTACGTGCTGGCCGACTGGTCGATCCGCATGGCGGGCCGACCGGCGGCGCGGCGCGCGTGGCGCCTGTTCCGGGCCGTGGACGCCGACCTGCTGGTCTACGAGGACAACCTCGGCAAGGAGTGGCTGACCCAGGTGCTCAGCGACGCCTACAAGGAGATGCAGCACGACGGGGAGTTCCCGCCCGGCGGCGCCCCGCCGATGAAGGCGGTTGTGGCCATGAAGGGCAAGCGGCTGCGGGCCCAGCCAACCGCCATGCGCTACGAGCAGGGCCGCGTGCACCACGTCGGGACGTTCGCCGAACTGGAGGACCAGCAGGCCACCTGGGTGCCCGACGACGACCCCGACAGCCCGGACCGGGTGGACGCCCTGGTCCACGCCCAGGCGTACCTGCGCTCCCGGGAGCGCTTCGCCTCGGAGATCCACGAGCCCGAGGGAACGCTGGAGCGCGCGGGCGCCTACATCGGCGGCTGATACCGCCGGCCCCGCTTGATCGCTACCCTGGGCCCATGCCGCTGTGGGTTTCGCTCGTCGTCTACGCACTAGCGGTGGCCCGCGTGACCGGGCTGATCACCGCCGACCAGGTCACCGCCGATGTACGCGCCTGGGCCGTGAAGCGCCTGATGCCCGAAGCGCAGGCACTTGAGGTGGGCTGGCGGCGCGAGGTGGTTTACCTGCTCACCTGTGCCTGGTGTGTCTCGATCTACGTGGGTGCAGCCGCCGCGCTGGTGTGGTACACAGTCGGCAACCAGCCGGTCCTGATCGTGTGCGCCGTGGCACTGGCCTTCAGCCAGGTTGCCGGGATGCTGTCTGGGGTGGGGAGGGACTGAGTGGCCCGTGCTCGCACCAGCGCCATCGCCGTAACGGAGGACCCGGCCCTCACCGCCGCCGCCACCCCGATCGCCCTCGACGGGACCTCGTGGCGCGCGTTCAAGCTCGGCGACCAGCGCTGGCAGGAGGAGGCCTGGCGCCACTACGACATCTGCGGCGAGTTGCGTTACGCCTCCAACTGGCTCGCGAACGCGGTGAGCCGGTGCCGCCTGTACGTGGCCGAGGTCGACAAGCGGGGGCGCCCCGGCGAGGAGACCAAGGACGCCGAGGTCCAGATGCTCGCCGAGTCGATGTTCGGCGGACCGGCCATGAAGGCCGAGGCGCAGCGCCTGCTCGGCATCGGCCTGTACGTGCCCGGTGAGAGCTACATCGTGGCCGAGGACGTTGCCAGCGCCAGCAAGGACATCTGGTACGTGTGCTCCACGTCCGAGGTGCACCGCGACGGCACCGAGGGGATCTCGGTGGACCGGTCCAACCTGTACGGCGGCGGACGGGTCAAGCTCCGCAAGGGCAAGGATCTGCTCATCCGGTGCTGGACCCCGCACCCGCGTCGCTACGACGCGGCCGACTCGTCGGTGCGCGCGGTGCTCCCGGTGTTGCGCGAGATCGAGCAGTTGACGAAGAAGGTCTTCGCCGAGATCGACTCCCGGCTGGCCGGGGCCGGCATGGTGTTCGTGCCCGAGGAGATGAGCTTCCCGGCCGGCCCGAAGGATCCCCCGGGCGTGGGCGGGCTGGCCGCCAAGATGATCCGCGCGGCCCAGCAGTCACTCCAGGACCAGTCGTCCGCCTCGGCGCTGGTGCCCCTGTTCGTCACCGCCCCGGGCGAGTTGCTGGACAAGGTCAAGCACATCACCTTCGCCACGCCCATGCAGGCCGAGACGCTGACCAAGCTGGACAACGCTATCCGCCGCCTGGGCCTCGGCCTGGACATTCCGCCCGAGGTGCTGCTCGGCCAGGGCGACACCAACCACTGGTCGGCGTGGCAGATCGAAGAGTCGACCATCAAGATCCAGGTCGAGCCGATCCTGGTGCGCATCTGCCAGGCGCTGACCGAGGGTTACCTCCAGGCCGCCCTGAAGATCGCCGGCAAGGACCCAGAGAAGTACGTCGTCTGGTACGACGCGGCGGCCCTGGCCGTGCGGCCCAACCGCGAGGCCGACGCGCGCGAGTTGAACGCCATGGGCGTCGTCTCGGATGAGACCGTGCGCACCGAGGGCAACTGGGGCGACGAAGCGGCCCCGGACGACGAGGAACGGGCCCGCAAGCTCGCCGAGAAGCTGGTGCTGGCCCAGCCGGCCCTCATCTCCAACAAGGACATCCAGAAGGCTCTCGGGGTGGACTGGGAGATCCAGGACCCCAACGCGGCTCCGGACCAGGGCCTCGGGCCGGACGAGTTCGGGCCCCCCGGGGAGGACAACGGCCGGGCACTGCCGCAGTTCCCGGCCGACGAGACCCCCGCCCAGGAGGCGGCGCTGCTCATCGGGGCCGACTTCATCGTGCGTCGCGCGCTGGAGCGCGCGGGCGCGCGCCTGCTCACGCGCGCGCGCAAGGCTTCCGGTCAGTTCACCTCCACCCCGGCCCTGGAGGTCCACCTCCAGGTGGCCATCCCGGCCGAGGAGGCGCCCCGCCTGCTGGACGGTGCGTTCGTCTCGGTGCCGGACCTGGCTGGCCGGGTCGGCATGGAGGCGCCCGTCCTGGAGGACATGCTCACCGTCTACACGACCGCCCTCCTGGTGCGCAACCAGCCCCACGACTACGAGGGGTTCTGTACCTACGTGGACCAGGCGCTGGAGTTGATCGGCCACCAGCGGTGCGGCCAGTTCTGTCGCAACCCACTTCACCCCGGACCTTGCAAGGGGTGGCGGCATCAGATGGACGTGGCCCCGGCCGACCGCCGGGACCACACCCCCGACCGCACTCGCCAGCGCGACCGCAACCGGGCCATCCGCGAGCAGCGGCGTTCCCAGCGTCAGCAGACCACTACCTCGCCACCCGCCAAGAAGGCTCCGGCCAAGCGTGCGAGTGAGTCGGCCCGTCACGCCCTGCCCTCCGGGGAGCGGGGTAACGACGGCTTCGAGCCGGCCACCGAGGGCCGCAACCTTGGTGAGCCCGACCGACTGGAGCAGGTCTCCCGCTCGATGCAGTCGCTGATGCAGGACTGGTCGCGGGCGGAGCGCGAGCGCATTGATGCGCTGAGCCAGAACATGAACGAAGGCTGGCCGCGCACCGACGCTGAGCTACCGCCCGGGCCACCCAACAACGGCTACCAGGGCAACGCGGCGATGGCCGCCCAGCAGGGGTTCGACGGACTGCCCCTGGTGGCTACCGAAGGAGACCTGGACCGGGCGGTGCAGGCCGGTGGCGTCGAGTTCTGGCGTGGCGTGGGCGACGGCTGGGGGGGCTTCGACCAGCGCTTCTCCCAGCAGGGCCAGTCCACCACCGGCGAACAGATGATCGAGCAGTTGCGCACCGGCACCGCCTACTGGGGCTACGGCGTGTACGGCAACGGCATCTACGGCGGAGACGACCAGATCGTGTCCCGGGAGTATGCGGCCGGCACCCGGTTCGGCTACCCCACCGGCGGCCCGGCGACGCGCAACGGGGCCGTGGTGCGGATGGTGCTGCGGCCGGGCGCGCGCGTCATCGAGTACGACGACGCCAAGACGGCCCGCCAGGAGTGGATTCGGCGCATGCGCGACGTTCCGGCCCAGCGGCGCATGACCCCGTCCGAGCGAAGCGACTGGGACACTCACATCCAGCGCACCTCCACCGACCTGGGCGTGTGGGCGGCCATGATGGGCTACGACGCCATCTATGCCGATGAGGCCCAGTACGTCCGTTCCGAGGGCGACAACTCACGGCATTGGAACATCCTGAACCGTACGGCGGTCCTGGTGTCCGAACACACCGAAGTGGTGGAGCGCGGCGTGACCCGCACCCCTGAGGGCGCTAGCCAGCGACGGAGAAGGTACTGATGGACGTTGCACTGTCGCGCCGGCTGGCGCGAGCCCTCCAGCACGAGGCCGATATCGAGGAACAGGACTCGGTGGTCGAGGAGGCCCAGCTTGTCGACACCTGGGAGCAGTTGCCCCAGGACATCCGCGAACTGATCGAGGACCTGGAGGACCGCCCCTACCGGGAGGGCGTGCCCTACGCCTGGCTGGGCGACCCGCGCGAGACCGAGAAGGCCTGGGCGCTGGAGGCCCAGTCGCACAACCGAAGCATGACCGCCTCGGCGGGTGACTACCACGAAGAGTTCTGCCGCAACCCCTTGCACCCGGGCCCGTGCAAGGGGTGGAGGCAGGCGCTGCCCGAGGGCGACTCCCGGCGGCGGCCCCGCAAGGACGTGGCCCCGGCCGAGTCGTCTCGTCGTCGCAAGCGTGAGGTCACCCAGCGCCTGGACACCAAGGCCGTGGAGGACGAACTGCGGCGCATCCAGGACACCGCGCCACCGAGCGTGCTCCCACCCGATGCCGCCCAGGCCGCCTATGCCGACCTCCAGGCCGCCGCCGGGGGCGACACTGGCGCCCAGGAACGCATCACCGCCCTGGCCCGGACCACCTATGAGTACCAGGACGATGGGGTGGACGGGCTCCAGGCAATCGTGCGCAGTGTCGTGCCGAGCAGGGGGACCTCCAATCGCGGCGCCGGCATGACGGTCAGCGTGGAGATCCTGGACCGGCAGGGCCGCCACGTCGGGATGGCCACCCGTTCCTGGCGCGTGCCGCCCGGCTCGGACAAGGTGCAGGTACGCCACTCGTCCTTCAGCCTCAACGACAACGTGCAAGGCGGCGGGTTCTCCCGCCGCTACAACGCTCGGGCCTACCAGGCCTACCGCGAGATGGGCGTGGGCCGAGTCGGCCTCACCGCCGACGATACGGTGGGCGGCGCGGCCTGGGCGCTGGAGGGCTACGACTGGACCGACCAGGCCGACCTGGAGGCCGTCGCCAACCGCTGGCGGCGCGTGCACGGTCGGCTCCAGCCGGGGCCGATCCGTGACCAGATCAACGAGTTGCTGCTGCGCACCCGCCGGGAGGACTGGGATGCGGGCCGGCACCCTTCGCCGTATGAGTTCGCCATGATCGGCTCCGAGTTCACGACCCAGCGGCCCATCCGGGGCACCAACCGCACCTACACCTCGTGGATCGGCAAGGAGGTCATGGCCCAGACCGAGTGGGAGGGCGCCCTCGGCATCACCGAGCCCAACCGGCCCGAGGCGAACCCACCGGGGCGCACCGCCGCCGCCGAACCCGACATGGCCGGCTGGGACGAGCGCACCGAGTTCCTGCAAGCGGTCAACGAGTTGGCCCTGGCCTACGCCAACACCGTGGCCGAGGACGTTGCCGCCGAGGACCTGTATGACCCACCGGGCGACTACCCAGAGCACCACCACCTGTTCGCCGCCGACGAGGAGACCTCGGACGTTTACACCGACCTCGCCGATGACCTGATGTCCGAGTGGGGCCGTGACCAGCCGGACACCGAAGAGGACGACCCGGATGCCCTGGTGGCGCACGCGGGCTGCGCCGAGTTCTGTCGCGCGCCCTTGCATCCTGGCCCGTGCCGGGGCTGGCGCTCCCGGCTGCGGCAGAAGAACCCCGAACGGGCCCGCAAGCTCGACGAGCGCGACCGGGCCCGGCGGGAAGGCCGCACCCCCGCCAAGAAGGCACCCGCCAAGAAGGCCGCCCCGGCGGCACCGACTGAGACTCCCCAGCAGCGCCAGGCGCGGCTGGACCAGGAGCAGTTGGAGACCGCGCGCCTGGGCGCCGAGGCCCAACGGCAGCGCGAACTCCTGCGTACGCGACCCATGGAGCGGGTGAGCCCGGAGGGTTACAGCACGGCGCGCTTCCAGGACGACCTCTATGTGGCAGCGCGCGCCCAGAACCCCCGAGGCCTCACCCAAGAGGAACGCACCCGAGCGGCCGAGGCGAACCAGCGCCTGACCGCCTGGGCGCGAGCCGTCTGGCAGCACGATGACCCACAGAGCGGCCTGCGGGCCGAGGTCCAGTACGTCACCGCAAGTGCGCCCTACGGCCAGCCGGACCGGCCGAACATGCAGATCAACCTTGTCATCCGCGATGCTCGTGGCCGACAGGTGGGCACCTCTACGCGCCAGGTCGGCGTCGGCGTGCTGGCCAGCGGTGGGCGGGACACCTTGCAGGCCTATCACGCCTTCTTGCGGCTCGACCCAAGTGTCCAGGGCGGCGGCTTCGCTGACCGTTACAACGCGCGCGCCTACCAGGCGTACGCCGAGATGGGCGTCACCCGCGTCGGTGTCCACGCGGACATCGACGTGGGCGGTTACACCTGGGCGACGCAGGGGTTCGACTTCGAGACCAGACGCGACTTGGATGGGTTCGTCAGCCGAGCCACCTCGGTACTGCGTTACGGCAACCCGGACCCGGCGACACGGGCCGAGGCCCAGCGGCTGATTGACCGTTCGACCGAGGCGCACTGGCGGGCTGGCACTCACCCGACTCCGTACGAGTTCGCCATGTTGGGGCGGGAGCAGGTCAGCCTGCGCCAGGCTGGGCGGAACCCGGACGGAACGGTGCGGCACATCGTGACGTGGCCCGGCAAGGACATGCTGCTCGGCTCGTCCTGGCACGGGGTTCGGCCGATCACCTTGCCGGTGCGCCGTGGCGGCCCGTCGCCGTTCACGCGCGCAGGTCGGCCCCGTAAGGCCGCCAAGAAGGCTGTGACGGCGGCGGCGGAGGCACCCATGGTGGAGGAGTTCCCAGAGGACCCGAGCGGACCGGGCTGGGACGACCGGGCTGGGTTCCTGGACGCGGTGGGCGAGTGGGCCTCGGCGTGGGCCAACACGGTCGGCGACACCGTGCCGGTACACCAGGAGGACGCGCACCCGAATCGGGACGGGGAGACCGACTACTACGCCAACCAGCACCTCATCTCGGCCAGCCCGGCTGAGCAGCAGGCGTTCCTTGACATCGCCGAGGAGGTGCTGGCCGAGTGGGGACGCGACGATCAGGGAGAAATCCCGCTGGAGCCCGAAGCCGATGAGCAGCCCGGAGGGGTGACGGCTTCGGGCGAGCCCACGGCCCCGTTTCCCGGGCCACCTGACCTTTTGCCGTAATCCTCTCCACCCGGGCCCGTGCAAGCGCATCTTCGACCGGATCAAGTACCGCAAGCGGCGGCCCCTCACGGGCCATTACACCTTCGGGCGCAGTCGTTGGTGGGATGCGGTTCCCGAGGACGACGAGCGGCCGACGCCAGTCAGGGACCTGACCGTGCAGTTGGCGACCCGGGACTACACGATCCGCAACGGCACCGCGTACAAGATCGACGGCGTGGCCTACCTGGTGGAGCACGACGACACCCCGGACGGCATCCGGGTGGGTCACGAGGTGCTTCAGCACGTGTTCAACTTGCACCGCGACAGCGTGGGCCCGCACGACCCTGGCTACCAGCGGGCCTACCTGGTGGCCGAACGGGAGAGCCCGGCCGAGGCGTTGTACCGCCAGGCAGGCCGGTTCGGCAACGACCCGGACCAGCACCTCGCCGCAACGGCCGGTGACGGCTCGTCGTCGATCTGGGGCTACACCAGGTCGTGGTTCCGCCACGACCGCCTGGGCCCGGTGCTCCAGCACGAGTACGGCCACAACGTCGGCGCCCTGGCCCCCCGCATGCCCAGTGGTGAGCGGGTGGACGATTCCCCCGAGTGGCACGCGGCCGGTATGCAGGACGTGCGCGGCGGCGGCCCGTCACAGCGGGTGAGTAACGGGCGCATCATCCCCGGCACGGCGATGGGCAACCGGGGGCTGTATATCAACGCGGGCGCGATCCCGGGCACCAAGTATGAGATCGGGGTCACGCCCTACGGGACCAGCAACCAGCGCGAGGACTTCGGCGAGTCCGTGATGATGTACCTGCACGGACAGATCGGGGTGGGCGTGCCGCAGGGGCACTCGGGTGAGGTGCCGATCTACTTTCGGGACTTCTTCCCGCACCGGGCCGCCATGCTCGACGCCCTGTTCCCCGATCACGCTACTGAGCAGTTGGCTCAGATTGCACGAGAGCGGACTTCCCCGACTCAGGGAAGTAGCTGATGGAGAACGCCTCGTCGTCCTCGACCTCCACCGACGCGGCAGGCGCGGCATCGGTGACCGGCAGGCCGGTCTCGTCGTGGTACTGGACCTCTTCACTCATGACCCTGAGTATGGAGCGTGTCGGTGATCCAGAGCACGCACGCCTCCTGCACTGAGCAGTTCTGCCGCGCGCCGCTGCACCCCGGCCCGTGCAAGGGCTGGAAGCGCCAGCTTGACGTGCCCTCGGCCCAGCGGCGGACCAAGAGGCACGAGGCGGACGTGCGGGTGGTTCCGCTGGGACGCGGCGCGGGGCGGCGCGTGCGACCGCCCAGCGGTGTGCGGCGGCGCCCGGACGCGAGCTACCGCGACCTCCCCGCCGAGGCGCAGGCCCAGGAACGCCAGCGGGTAATCAACGCGGCGCTACCTCATGCGGACCTGGCCGCCCAGATCGACCAGATGGTCCAGAACGGCGGTAGCGCCCGGGCGCTGCGCCACACCCTGTCGGGCGCCCTGGGCGAGCACCTGAGCACTCGCCAGCGCAACGCGCTGCTCGCGCTGGTGGACCGGCCCGAGGACCTGCGGGCGGCGGTTCGGGCCCAGGCGGCCCGGGAGGGCGTGGAGGTGCTGGGCCGCACCGAGGACGCGGCGCGGTTCGACCAGCGGCTGCACGAGTCGATCGGACCAGCCATCGCGCCCGGCGCACCCGTTACCGTGGTGAGACCCGGAGCCCGCCTGTGGATCGGGGAGGACGTGCTGATGCACAGTCGGATGCAGGTGCAGGAATGACCGACCCGTTCGTTAAGGACCAGTGGCTGCCGGACCGCATGGCCGCCCTGGGCATCCTGCTGCCCGGCGAGCGCGACATCTTCCAGGACTATGTGCGCCTGCTGGACGGGTTCTTTGCGGTGGTGCGGGGCGAGGTGCTCAAGCCGCTACTGAAGATCATCGACCCGTTCGGGGTGTTCCATGGCGTGGCCACGTTCAACCGGCTGCTCACCGACTTCCTGACCGGCGGCATCTCCAAGATGCTGGAGACCTCCTACGGGCGCGTCCTCGGGGAGCGCTACCCGTTCACCAACCGGCCCTACGTCGCGCGCCACCTGGAGGAGGTGCGCAACCGAATGGTGCGCATCCCGGAACAGGTGTTCGACCTGGTCCGCACCGAGGTGGACGAGGGAATCAACGCGGGCGAGGGCGTGCCCGAACTCGCCAAGCGCATCGACGCCACCCTGCTCAACAGCGGCTCGGAGCGCTGGAAGAACCGGGCCGTGGTGGTCGCCCGCACCGAGTCCATGGGCGCGTACAACGGGGGCACCCTCGACGCTTTCAAGGTCATCCAGGAGGAGACCGACGAGAAGCTGGAGAAGGTCTGGCTGGCGACCATGGACACCCGCACCCGGGACACCCACTTCATCGCGGACGGCCAGCGGGTGCCCTTCGCGGCCCCGTTCATCGTGGGCGGCTTCCCGGGCATGTTCCCGGGCGACCCGACCTTGCCGGCCCAGGAGGTCATCCAGTGCCGGTGCACGTTCCTGGTGGTGGAGCCCGGCGAGGTCACCGACCTGTCCCACCGGGGCTGGAAGCCCAACGCCAGCACCTCGGCGGAGGTTGCACGCAGGGCCGCACGTGGGATCATCCGTACGAGCGATCAGGAGGGGACATGACCGAGGCGCTGGTAGCGGCGGCTGTGCCGGGCCACATGCCCGAGCGGCTGGCCGAGTACTGGGTCCATGGCAAGGGGGCCCTCAAGATCCGCTGGGGCACCCCGGGCGACTTCAAGCGGTGCGTGCGCAACCTGCGCAAGTACTTCCCGACCAACCCCGAGGGGCTGTGCAACCGCCTCCACACGCGCGCTCTCGGCGTGCCGCCAGGCCAGGAGCACGCCCTGGACGGGCTGGAGCCCGGCGGCGTGTTCCGCAACGTGTCCACCGAGGAACGCAAGCGCCTGGCCGAGAAGGGCCACGCCATGCCGGACGGCTCGTACCCGATCGAGACCGAGGCCGACCTGGCCAACGCCATCCAGGCGGTGGGGCGGGCCAAGCCATCCGACCGGGCCGCCGTGCGTCGGCACATCATCAAGCGTGCGCGGGCCCTTGGGGCCGAGGACAAGATCCCCGAGGCCTGGCTGAAGCGCTCCGCCCTGGAGGCCAGCCAGTTCGCCTACTACGACGAGATGGCCGAGGACGACCTTTTCGACGAGACGCTGTACGAGGAGGAGGCCGCCCTCGTCCCCATGAAGCGGATGTGGCGCGGTCGCCTGGCCCCGATCGGCGCCCCGACCGGCGACCGCCGCCGCTTCGCCGAGGGCGGCATCAGCCACCGCGACCTCCCGCTGGCCCTGCTCTACCAGAAGATGACCGGCGAGGGACACTCCTCCTCGGTGGTCGTGGGCCGCATCCTCGCTGTAGACGTGCGCCCGGACGAGGCCTACGGGTGGGGCGACTGGTTCGACACCGACGATGCGCGCGACGCCCAGGCGCTGACCGACTCGGGCGTGGGCGGGCCCTCAGTCGACCTCGACGACATCGAGTACGAGTTGCGGGTGCCCGGCACCGACCAGCAGTGGCTGGCCAACGAGCAGTGCTCGGCGGACACGGGCGAGTGCAGCGTGCACGAGTTCGTGGTCACCAAGGGCCGCATCTCCGCCGCGACCATCGTGGCCATCCCGGCCTTCGCCGAGGCCAAGCTGGAGACGTACGACGCACCCGACGAGGAGGGCCTGCTGGCCGCCTTCGACGCGATGCCGATGGCCGTGGAGGACGACTCGTCGTGCGGGTGCGGGATGGCCGCCTCGGCCATCGAGGCCTACTGCGTGCCGGCCCCGGCGCTGACGGCGGCGGTCGCCACCACCTTCGCCCCGCCGGGTGCCGCGTTCACCGACCCCGGGTTCACCGAGTTCGCTGAGGCGATCCGCCTGGACGAGCACAAGTTCCCCGGGTACGTGGCCATCTACGGGCACGTCGCGCCGTGGCGCCTGCCGCACGTTGGCGTGCGCCAGGAGGCGCCACGCTCCCGTTCCGGGTACGCCTACTTCCACGTGGGCGAGGTCTACACGGCCGAGGGCGACTCGCTGGCGGTCGGAAAGATCGTGTACGCGGGCAAGCACCCGAGCCTCGACGTGGGGCTGCGCGCGGCGGTTCAGCACTACGACGACACGTCCAAGGCGGTCGCGGTCGTACGCGCCGGGGAGGACCGGTTCGGGATCTGGGTGGCGGGCGTCCTGCTGCCCTGGGTGGATGACCACACCAAGCTGGACCTGGGTTTGTCGCCGCTGTCGGGCGACTGGCGCCGGGTGGGTGGCGCGTACGAGATGATCGCCGCTCTGGCCGTGAACTTCCCGGGCTTCCCGGTGGTGCGCGAGCGCATGGAGGAGGGGCGCGGCGTGGCGCTCGTGGCCTGCGCGGGCACGTACGGGATGTTGGAGGACCCGGGCGAGTGGCGCATCCTGCGGGCCGAGGCGGGCCGTCTCGTGGTGCGTGACGGGGGGGGCAAGGAGTACCGGCTGGCGTACGAGCCGGTGCCGGTGGAGCCGCCGCCGGTGGACCGGGTGGCGGAGTTGTACGCCCTGTTCGGGGCGGGCAAGGAGGACTGACGTGGGTTGCGGATGTGGGGCGGGTGCGGCTGCGGCCGACACGCAGTGGATCATCAAGTTCACTGACGGGTCGCAGAGCACGACCAAGTACGCGAACGAGACCGAGGCCCGGGTGGCCCTGGCTCGTACCGGAAAGACCGGTATCGTGAGGTCGGTGCCCAAGTAAGGGTGCCCTCAGACCAGTGACCGCGCGAGCTTCCCCCCGTTGCCGCGCGGTCACTGCTGTATGGTGGGCGCAGACATAAAGGGGGGCGCATGGACCAGGCTGAGCTAGTGCTGGCCGACCTTTACCGCGAGACGATGCCGCTGGTGCACCGCATCGACGTGCTGACGGGTGGGAGCCTCTACGCCGACACGGTCCTGCTCGCGCGCCTGCGCGGGCTCGCGCGCGCGCTGGCGGACGTGAACCCCTCCCCCGAGGCGGCCTCATGCGTCATGGCCGCCCTGTTCCCATACGCCGACCCGCCACTGTCCTGGTGGTCGACCAGCGCGGGCCAGGCCGTCGCCCAGGCGATCGGCTACCACCGCTCGGTCTGCCCGGCTGGCCAGGCGGCGGCCATCCTCAACGTGAGCCGCCAGCGCATCACCCAGTTGGTGGCCGAGGGTCGCCTGGTCGAGGTGGCCTGGTCGCGCATGGCAGTGGCCGCGCCTTCCGTCCGGGATGAGTTGCTCCGGTACGGCCGACGCGGCCAGGGGTTGGTCGCTAGATCCTCGTGATGGTGGTAGTGGAGCGCGGGGTGTCCTGCGCCCAGTCGCATGCGACGACCGACAGCAAGATGACGCCGACGAGCACGGCCGTCTGGCACCAGGCCGCCAGGATGCGTGTGTTCACGGTCCTAAGCATGGCTCAGGCCAGCCCCGGGAGGCGTGCCTTGACCCAGGCCTCAGCCTCGGCCTCGGAGATGTCCGGCTCGACCTCCACGCGCAGGTACCGAACCTCCTCGTCCTCCATGTGGAGCCAGGTGGCCAGCCGGTAGCTGATGGCCGTGAGGGCCGCAAACGGGCTCTCGTGCATCTCGGGTGCGGCGTGCGCGTGGACCCTGCTCAGGCCCTCCCCGTAGCTGACCACCGAGCCGCCCACGGGCTGCATCCAGTCGTGGAGCCGGCTGATCTGTTCCCCCGTGAGGTTGAGCCGCACCTCGATGGTGACGGCCCAACCCCATGGCGCCTGCTCGTTCATGGTCACTTCCCCTTCCAGGTGAAGCCGGCCCTGCGGAGCACGGCGATCGCGTTCTTGAGGCTGCGCCAGTCGCTCGGGCTGGCCGGCAGGGTGGTGACCACCTTGCCGTCTGGTCCCCAGACCAGGTAGTGGCCGCTCCCGGTTCCCCGGTAGGTGAAGCCTTGCCTAGCCAGTTCTCGGAGCAGCTTGTTGATGTCGCTCATGTGAGCCCCCTCGGTCTCGGAACCCCGGTAGGTTCCTGTATGATCCGAGTATACATGTACGGTGCGACAACACAAGGGAGGGCCCGATGGCACGGCGCGTGGTGCTCGGTGAGGCGGACGAGCGCGAGATGAAGTTACCCGCCTGGGCGCGGGCTGAACTGGCTGCGCTGCGGGCGCGCGTGGGCGCGCTGGAGGCGGCCCGGCTGGAGGAACGGGCCAAGCTCCCCGTGAACTCCAAGGTCATTCTGGACCGCTACGGGGACTGGGGGCTCAACCTCCCGATCATCGGCCTCGACGAGCGGGCTGAGGTCACGTTCTGGCTCGGCCGGACCGGTTCGCCCGACTGGGCCCACCGGGGCGTGGAGAACGAGGTCTCGGTGCGCCTCCAGCGCGACCACGAGGACGTCCCGTACGTCAACGTCATCGGCTCGTCGCTCATCACGCTGGAGCCTGCGGCCTCCAACGTGATGCGGGTGAAGCTGGTGGCGCGGTGATCGCGGGGGCGCGGCGGCTGCGGTTCTGGCGCTACCGCGAGACCCGCAACAAGGTTGTCTTCCAGGAGGAGTTCCCCCGGGGCGACCGCCCGGTGATCGGGCAGATCTACGTCGACAAGGACGCCCTGGCAGCGTGGGGCGACCCGACCGAGTTGGAGGTCACGGTGGCCCCGGCTCCGGCGAGTGCGGCGCCCGTGATGCGGGGCGGGCTGAGCTAGCTGTATCGTGTGATGTGACAGCGTGGGCGTCTGGCTCCCAGACTCCCGAGCGGGCTGGCCGGCACCGGCGGTTACCTGATCTCCCTTCGGTCGCCGCCGGGCATCAAGCCCGCTGATCGCGTGCTCTGGCATGGGGCGCGCGGTCCGAGACCCCGAGGTCCGGTAACCTCGGGGTCTCGTCATGTTCGGGATCTCTCTGTTACGCTGCGCGTGATCGTCGCGGGTGCTGTGCTGTGGGCCGACCGGGCGGATTCTGTCCGTGTCGCTGCCTTGGAGCACCCATGTTCGAGTTCCCACTCCCGGCGGACTTCGACTTCGCCGCCCTGTCCAGTGTGCAACTGGACGAGTTGGAGGCTGCCGCTCGTGAGGCCGCGCAGCCGATCACCCAGACCGAGCCAGGCGAACTGACCGACGAGCAGGTCACCCTGCTGGAGTCGCTGGGCGCCACGGTTCAGTCCGTCGCCGCCGCCCGCACCGTGCTCGCCGAGCGCGACGCCGAGGCTGCCCGCGCGCTGGCCGAGCGCACCGAGCGCATCTCCAGCCTCGCTACAATCCTGGCCGTTCCGGCCCCCGAGACCACCACCACGGCCAGCGCCCCCGGTCAGACCCTGACCGTACGGGTCGGCCAGGTCGCCGCCGTGGCCACCCCGGCTCCCGTGCCGGCCCGCACCGGTCCGGCGCTGCTCACCTTCGGCGAGCACGTGTTCAACGCCGACGTGGACCGGGAGTTCACCGGCTGGGACGACGTGGCCAAGTACGCCGAGCGGAAGCTGGCCGCGTACTCGGGCATGTCCGGCTCGGGCCGCTCCAGCATCGCCACCCTGCGCCGCACCTTCGACGACGACCTGCGGCAGTCCTCGGGCGCCTCGGAGGACGACCGCCTGGTTGCGTTCGCCACCGACCCCTCCCGCCTGCCCGGCGGCGCCCTGACGGCTGCGGCCGGCTGGTGCGCCCCGTCGCAGACCATCTACGACCTGTGCGAACTGGAGACCACGGACGGCCTGGTCGACATCCCGGAGATCCAGATTTCACGCGGTGGCCTGCGGTTCACTCCCGGCCCGGACTTCGCCACCATCTTCGGCGGCGCGGGCTACTTCCACCAGACCGAGGCCCAGGTCATCGCCAGCACGACCAAGCCGTGCATGGAGATCCCCTGCCCCGCCTTCACCGACATTCGCCTGGAGGTGGAGGGCGTCTGCATCACCGGCTCGATCCTCCAGCGCCGGGGCTACCCCGAGTTGGTGGAGCGGTTCATTCGGGGCGCGATGGTCGCGCACGTGCACAAGCTGAACGCCTTCGTCATCGCCCAGATGGTCGCCGGCTCCACGGTGGTCGACCTCAACCCGCCGACCGACATCCCGCTGGACGTCTCGGCCACCTCGCACACGCTCTCGGCCGTGGAGATGCAGGCGTGGGACCTGCGCTACCGCAACCGCCTGCGCCAGGACGCCATGCTGGAGGCCGTGTTCCCGGCCTGGAGCAAGGCCCTGTTCCGGGCCGACCTCTCGCGCCGGCAGGGCCTGCGCGAGTTCGAGGTCACCGACGCGATGCTGGAGGCCTGGTTCAGCCTGCGCGGCGTGCGCCCGCAGTGGGTGTACGACTGGCAGGACACGTTCAGTGGTCTGGCCACCGGCCCGGGTGGGGCGGTTCCGCTCACCCTGTGGCCCAACTCGTTCTTCTTCCTCATCTACCCGGCCGGCACCTGGCTGCGCGGCTCGGACGACACGATCCGGCTGGAGACCATTTACGACTCGACCAACCTCGCCACCAACCGCTACACCGCCCTCTTCACTGAGGAGGGCGTGCTCGTGGCGCAGGTGTGCAACGGTGGATCGCGCATCGTCGAGGTCCAGGCCTGCCCGAACGGCATCACCGCCGCTCCGGTCGCGTTCGTCTGTGCCTGATCCTGACGGACTGGTGCCCGGGCTCGGCCCGGGCACCACGACCCGAGGGAAGGAGGGTCGATGACTACACCGCTGGTCCCCCCGATGTTGATCGACCCGCCGCCGCCCCCGGGCGTCAACTACGGTCTGCTCACCGTCGCCACCGGGCCGATGGAGTTGCCCGTCCATGCGGCGGGCGGCGGCCTGGAGTGGATTCCCGACTCGTGCGGCGTGGTGCGGCTGTACCAGAACGTCTGCGACCCCACGCCGCAGGTCAAGACCTTCGACCCCATCGACACCAAGGCGAACGCGACCCCGTACAAGATCTACTCGACGATCAAGTGCGGCACGCTCGGGTTCTCGTTCGATGAGTTCGAGGGTCGTGTTCGGCGGCGTCTGTCCTCTGTGGAGCAGGCCGGTATTGAGGCTGCGTTCTGGGGCGCCGAGGTCGGCGACAACCAGGGCTACCTCCAGTCGGCGGCCATCACGGTTACCGACATCGGTGCGACGACCACTCCGGTCCAGGCCATCGCGCGCCTGGAGCAGCAACTGGCGACGTGCTACCCGAGCAAGGTGGGCGTCATCCACGCGCGGCCGATCATGGCCGCGTACCTGTCCAGCAACCGGCTCATCTACTGGCGCAACGACCGGTGCTACACCTACCGGGGCAACCTCGTCGTCTTCGGTGACGGGTACTCGGGCCTCGACCCGGCGGGCGTCGCGCCCGACGCCACCCACGAGCACATCTTTGCCACCGGGCGCGTGCTGATCTGGCGCTCCCCCGACGTGTTTGTGCCCGACCCACGCCAGACGCTGGACCGTACGCTGAACCAGCAGAACCTGCTCGCCGAGCGGGACGTTGCGGTGGCAGTGGAATGCTGTGCCGCGTTCACGAGGGTGACCCTGCCATGACCGAACGCATCTACCTCGGTAGCGACGAGGACCCGGGCGAGGTCCTGCGCGCCCTGTTCGACATCCTGGGCCCGGAGGCCGACCAGCGTTCCATCGTCTGGGTGCCCGAGGAGTACGCGGTGGACGTGCCGGACGAGGTCGCGACCGAGTACACCAAGCCCAAGAAGGCCGTGAAGGCCACCAAGGCGGCCAAGTCCACGCCGCCCCCGCCCCCGGACAAGGAGGAGTGACCTATGAGCACTGAATGCCTCCAGCCGGTCGGCGGCACGGTCATGCGCGCCCTCAAGCTGGACGCCTGCGGCAACCCGCTCACGGGCGTCGGCTCGTGCAAGGTCGTCTCCGAGGGCTTCATCTCGGTGGAGCGCACGGCCGAGTACGCCGACCCGGACCAGTTCATCCAGAAGAACGCTGCCGGCAAGGTGTGCCTCAAGCACCGGACCGCCCCGCAACTGCTCTGGTACACCTACAACATCATGTTCTGTGAGGTCGACGTGGACCTCTACACGATGCTGTCCGGCTCCCAGGTCGTGCTCGACGACACCCCGGTGACCCCCAACCACATCGGCTGGTCCACCCGGACCAGCCTGATCGGCACCACCAACTGGTCGCTGGAGTTGTGGCTGCCGCTCTCCCAGGAGGCGTGCGTCGGCGCGAACGTGCCGTACCTGTACTGGGTCTCCCCGTGGATCCACCAGGGCACCATCAGCACCCCGCTGACCGTTGAGAACGGGCCAGTGACCTTCGGGGTCAGCGGCGCCAAGACGCAGTTTCCCTCGCCGTGGGGCGTGGGGCCCTACAACGTGCAGTACGACCAGTTCGCTGCGCCCGAGAAGCTGTTCACCGCTATCGTCTCGGACGAGGCGGACCGCTTCTTCCGCACCGAACTGGCGCCACCGACTGCGGCCTGTGGCTGCACCACCGTCACACCGGACGCCTGAGGAGGATAGCGATGGCTGGTGGCACGATTCGCGTCGAGGTCGACACCTACGGCCAGTTGACGGCTGTGGCGCAGCGCGTGCTGTGCTGGGCGCTGACCGACAAGGGCAAGGTCCGCCTGGACACGCAGGCCAACGTTCCGGCCGTGGTCATCCCCGAGGAGATCATGGGCGGCAAGGGCGCGCTGCTGCTCAAGCGGGGCGGCACCGACCTCACCTCTGGCTACGTGGCCGGCACCAACGTGGTCTTCAAGTTCGGCAACAACGTGCTGCCGATGGGCCAGGACGTGAACACCTGCCCGTCCTCGGCGGCCATGCCGAACTCGACCTCCATCGCCACCAACGTGGGCGGCAACCCGCTGGCAACCACCCTCACCTACGCCAACGTTGGCGCGGCGGGCACGGTGGACATCTTCTGGGGCGACGGCACCTCCACCCTGGGCGCGGCCGAGTCGGGCACCTCCAACCACACCTACGCCTACCCTGGGGAGTACACCGTCCTGGTGCGCGACGCTTCCGTCCCGACTGACATCGGGACGGCGGTCGTCCGCGTTCCCTGACCCTGGGAGGCGCCCGTGACTGAGCCCTGTGACTGGACGCTCGACACGACGTGCTGTCCCGAGTGGGCTACGACCGACCCGGGGATTCAGGCCCTGGCCACGTCGTGGTCGAGCTACATCCTGTGGGCCCTCACCGGCCGTCAGTTCGGCCTGTGCGACATCACCGTCCGGCCGTGCTACCGGCGCTGCACGCCACGCTCGTACGCCACCTTCGGGGTCTGGATGGAGTCCCCGTACGGGTCGGGCAACGGCTGGCTGCCGTTCGTGGACGACGTGGGCGAGTGGCGCAACTGCGGCTGTTGCGGCGTGTGCTGCTGTGGCGCCTCGTGCGAGGTGTGGCTTCCGGGCCCGGTCGCCTCGGTGACCTCGGTGCTGGTCGACAACGTGGCCGTCGCCCCGGCGGCGTACCGCATCGACAACATGGACCTCCTGGTGCGCCAGGACGGGAGTTGCTGGCCCGAGTGCAACAACATGGACGTGCCCCCGGCCTCGACGGATGGCACGTTCGTGGTCACCTACAAGCGGGGCAAGGCGCTGCCCGTCGCGGCCGAGATGGCCGTGGGTGAACTGGCGTGCGAGATCGCCAAGGGCTGCTCCGGGGGCGCCTGCGGCATTCCACAGCAGGTCCGCTCCATCAACCGCGCGGGCGTGTCCTTCGAACTGGTCAACCCAAGCGACATCTTCCGCTCGGGCCTGACCGGGCTGGACAATGTGGACAAGTTCATCCGCGCGGTCAACCCGTACGGGCTGGCCCAGGAGGCCACCGTGCTCAGCCCCGACCTGGTGCAGCCGCGCCAGCAGACGTGGCCGTGACCCGTGCCCGACATCATCGCCGAGGTCGCCGAGGACCTGTACGCCTGCGTGTGCGCACAGGTGGCGCTGCTGGCTGACCCGCCCAACCGCTGCTGCCTGCTGGCGGGCGCGACGTTCGAGTTGGGCGTGGCCATCAACGAGGACATGTGCCGGTGCGGCACCGCCTGGGTGCGGGTCGCCTCGGTGGCGCCCTCGGTGACGTTTCCCTCCGTCCAGGAGGAACCCCGTAACTGCCGGCCTCCGATGTACGCGGTGACGCTGGAGATGGGCGTCGCCCGGTGTCCGCCGATCGGCACCACCCAGGACCTGCCGACGTGCCCCGACTGGCTGGCCTACAGCCGCAAGGTGCTCGACGACGCGGCGGCCCTGCGCAAGGCCGTGTTCTGCTGCTTCGGCCCGATGCTCTCGTCCCGGGGTCTGAAGTACGTCCTGGGGGCCTGGGAGCCGTTTGGGCCCGAGGGGCTGTGCGGCGGCGGCATCCAGAGCGTCACCGTGCCCGTGATGGCGTGCGACGAGTGTGGCTAACATCCGCGTCGACATGAACCGGGCTACCCTCCAGCGGGTGGCCTCGACGGCGGCGGGGAAGCTGGTCCTGTCCACGACGCGGCGCGTGCTCAACCGGGCGAAGGTCCTGTGCCCAGTGGACACCGGCACCCTGCGGGCGAGCCAGACGATGGAGGTCCGCACCCTCGCCAGCAAGTCCACCGGGCGCGTCTCCACCTGGATCAACTACGCCCTGCCGGTGCACGAGGGCGTGGATCATCCGGTGGTCATCCGGCCCCGCCGGGCCAAGGCGCTCCGGTTCGTGATCAACGGCCGGGTCGTGTACGCCAAGAAGGTCACCCTCCCGCCCCGGCGCGGGCGCCCGTGGCTGCGGCGCGCGCTGATCGAGGTCGCGATCCCAGCCGGGTTCACGGTGACGCGGGTCTAAGCTGGCCTGTATGGCAGAGACTGACGACCCCAACGTCCGGAAGATCACCTGGCGCGACCGGGAGTGGCGGGTGTCCGAGCCCAGCCCCGAGCAGATCGCGGTGATCTACCGCATGAGCCGGCTGCGCCCTGCCGCCGAGACCTCGATGCCACGCCAGTTGGCGACCCTCAACCGGGTGCCGACCCTGCTGGAGGCGCTGATCGTGGACGAGGCCGACTGGGACGACATCGAGGACGACCTGGCCGCCAAGCGGGTCACGGTCGGCGAACTGATCGAGCCCATCACCGAGGCCATCCGCGTGTGGGCTGCCCCGGCCAACCGGGCGACCAAACGGGCCGCCGCCAAGAAGACCACGGCCCGCGCGCTGTGAGCGTCGACCCGCTGGCGTCGCTGCGCGTGCGGCCCATCGGGGTCGCCTGCGGCGGGCGCGAGTGGGTGATCCCGGCACTGCCAGCCGCCGACTGGTTCGAGGCCGTGCTGGCCGGTGGCTCCCTGCCGATCGTGCCCGGCATGCTCGACCCGGGCGACGAGGAGGAGTTCCTGGACCTCATGCTGGCCGGCACCATCACCGAGGCGCAGGCGCTGCGCGCGAACCGGGACGCCCTGGGTGTCGCCTCGGGCTGGAAGTGGTGGGAGGCCGAGCGGCTGATCGTGTCCATCGCCCACGACTGGAAGGTGGTCGGCGGCCTGCTGCTCCAGTCGGGCATCGACTTCCAGGCCTCCCCCATCGGTGCCGTGCTCGCCACCACGTACTCGCTGGCCGTGCAGAACCTGAGCAAGGAGGACCGCTTCCGCCTCGATGCCCAGTTGACCCGGGCGCCAGTCGAGGCGATGGCGGGCGCCGACTGGTTCGAGCAGGGCGGATTCGCCGAGTCGTTCCGGGCCCTGGTCTCCTCGGCTTCCACCGGCGGGTAAGCGGCTGCACTGCTGGTGGTAGGCCTCGGCCGGCCCGTACGCTGCCGCTGTGACCAACCCGCTCAACCGGGTGGCCAAGGCGTACGTCGAGATCACCGCCGACTACGACAAGTTCCGCGACGAGGCGACCACAAAGATCAACGCGGCGCTGCGCGATGTCGGGCGGAACCTCCACACCGACGCGGTGCGCGACAAGCTGGGCGACGCTGGGCGCGAAGCGGGCCAGGTGTTCAGCAAGGAGTTCGACGACACCATCCGCAACGAGTTCCGCACCTCGGCGCGCAACGCGGTGCGGGTCATCTCATCTGAGGCGAATAGTGGCGGCAACCGGTCACTGCTGCGCCGCACGTTCGGTGACATCGGCCGCTTCGCCGCCCTGGCCCTCGGTTCCGGGATCGCGGGCGTGATCGGGGGAGGCTCGGGCGTCGGCAAGGTGTTCGAGGCATTCAAGGCGGGCGGCTCGATTCTTTCGGCCGTGTTCGACTCGCTGGGCTCGGGCTTCGGCCAGTTCCTGATCAAGGCGGGCCTGGGCATCGTCATCATCCCGCACCTGGCGGGCGTGATTCTGGTGCTCGTCGCCAACCTGACCTCGCTGATCGGCCTGCTCAACGTCCTGCCCGGGGTGACTGCGCTGGCCCTCGGCGCGCTCATCCCGTTGATCATCGCCTTCCAGAACTTCGGCGGCGCGCTTCAGGCCGTGATGGAGGGTGACCCGGAGAAGATCAACGAGGCGCTCAAGAAGCTCGCGCCCTCGGCGCGCGCGGTCGTCAAGGAGTTCCAAGGTCTCCTGCCAGTGTTCCGCGCGATTCAACTCGCCACTCAGCAGGCGTTCTTCGGCCCACTCCAGGGCGTGCTTTCCGAAGTCATCAGCGTTATCGGCCAGGGCCGCATCACCCAGGGCCTGGTCAACGTCGCCGACGCCTGGGGCAAGTTCCTGGCCGTCATCCTGCGGGTCGGGGAGAGCCCGGCCTGGATGCGGCTCAACGAGACCATCTTCGGCAACTCGGAGCAGGCGGGTGCCATCGCTCGGGCGCTCGGCGCTATCGGGCCGCCGCTAGAGCACCTGCTGGAGGCGTTCGCCAACGCGGCCACCACCTCCATGCCAATCATCGAGAAGCTGGTGGCCGCGTTCGGCCAGGCCATCGACAACTTCGCCGAGTTCATCCAGGGCACCGTCGAGGACGGCTCGTTTAACCAGTTCCTGCGCGACGCGCTTCAGACCACCGGCGACTTGAAGGATCTGGTGCACGAACTCCTCGCCCTGTTCTACGCGATCTTCCAGGCGACCGACGACGGCGGGGAGCGGTTCCTCCAGAAGGTCACCAAGGCGATCCACGAGTTGACGGAGTTCTTCCAGTCGGAGGACGGCCAACGGGCCATGGAGGCGATGGTCTCGCTGGCCGAGGCGTTCGCCTACTTCCTGGGCCTGGCCGCCAAGGCCCTGGCCGGCATCCTGAACCTCCTGGGGAAGGTCAACGAGGCGAGCGGTGGCCGGCTCGGGCCGGCTGCGCTCACCGGGACGCTTGGCGCCCTTGTCAACTACGGCCGGCAGGCCTTCGCCGAGGGCGGCGTCATCAGCCGCCCCACGTTCTCGCTGATGGGCGAGGCTGGACCCGAGGCGGTCGTGCCGCTCAACGACCCGACCCGGGCCGCCCAGGTCATGCAGGAGGCGGGCCTGGTGCCGCTGGCCGAGTCGATGGGCGGCGCGGGCGGGCTGATCGTTCACGTGTACCTGGGCACGCAGGAGATCACTGACATCCTGGACGCGCGGGTTGACCGCAAGCTGGTCAGCACCGGGCGGGCGATCTTCAACCGGCCGAGGGGAGTGGGTTACTGATGCCGACCGTAAGCGCCACCCCGTTCCCGGACTCGGGCCACGTCCTGGTCCAGGTGGTGGCCCCCGACGATGGTGTGGCGTCCTGTGTGCAGGTGCGCCGCGTGGTCGACGCCACCGGCGAGACCACGCCCCTGCGCCCGTACGTGTGGCCCTGCGCCGAGGCGGGAGAGTACCTGCACCTCTCCGGCGGCCAGGCCTGGTTCTGGGACACCGAGGCGCCCCTGGATGTGGCGTTCCACTACGAGTTGACCGTGCTGGACGCCCTGCTCAGCCCGCTCATCGTTATCGACACCTTCACCCGCTCGGTGGCGGGCGGGTGGGGGACGGCCGACACGGGCCAGGCCTACGACGTTAACGCCGACACCAGCGTGACGAGCAATCAGGGCAGGCTCACCCACTCGGCGGTCAACACCTTCATCGAGCAGCACCTCAACACCAGCCTGGGCAACTTCGACCTTGAGATCACCCTGGACCCGATCGTCTCGACCGGTGCGGGGACGGGAGCCTACGGTATCCGGGCCCGCATCAACACAGACGCGGCGGGCGACGACTACGTGGAGTTCCGGGTCTTCGATAACCCCGGCTCGGCCTACACGGTCAACATGCGCGAGGTCGTCAACAGCGTCCAGACGCAGTTCGACCCGAACTTTCCGAGCGTGCCCAACGTGGCTGCGGGCGGGCAGATACGGATTCGCCTCCAGGTGGATGGGGCCCTCGCGCGCGCGAAGGCGTGGGCCCTGGGGGCGGCGCAGCCCGACGCCTGGATGACCCAACTCACCACGGTCGCCACGACCATCCCGGGCCGGCCAGCGTTCAACTCGTCCGTGCCAGCCGGCTGGACCAACGTTCCGCCGTTCAGCACCATCTGGGACGACCTCCAGATCAGCAGCCTGACCGAGACCGACGCGACGATCGCCGTGTCTGGCTCCATCACCCTGTCCAGCGAGGGCGGGTTCTGGCTGCGCGACCCGGTGCGACCCTGCAACGACGTGCGGCTGGGGCTGTGCTTCGATGACCCCGAGTGCGGTGCCAACGGCGGCGTGTTCTTCGCCGACATCGGCCAGCAGGAGAGTTACGCGAGCAATTCGGTGCTGGCCCTGCCCACGAACGCCAGGCGGCCCATCGCCCTGTCCCGGGAGCGGCGCGACGCCAGCGCCACCCTGACGGTGGTCAGCGCCACCTTCGCCGACCGGGACGCGGTGAAGGCCGTCAACCAGCCGGGCTCACCGCTCCAGTTCGTTGCCCCGCCCGCGTATGGCGTGGAGGACCGTTATATGAGCGTGGGCGGCGTGCTCGTATCGCGAGGGCTGCCCGACCACACCTTCCAGCCGCGCCTGATTCAGATGCCCTACGACGTGGTGGACCGACCGGTCGGCCCGAGTGAGGGCGTGTGCGGGGCGCGGTTCGCCGACCAGTGCGACCTGTACGCCACGTGGGCCGCCGCCGACGCGACGGACCTGGCGTGGGCGTCGCTCATCATCGGCACCCCGGGTGCGGACGGCTTCCGGACGTGGGGTCAGGTCAACTCGACCTTCGCCAACTGGACCGCCGTTCTCGCTGCCGGCACCTGGCAGGTGATCCGCAGTGCTTGAGGGCGGGCTGGACCTGCTGTACCGCCAGGCCCTGGCGGCCCCGCACGAGCCGTACATGCGCACCGAGGTCTGGTCGGGGGGCACCCGGATCATCGACGACCTCGTGCTTCAGTCGGGCAACGTCGGGGAGACCCTGACCTCTCGCGTGTCGCGCGTGTATGACTTCACGGTCACCGAGGATCTGTACCCGGTGGACCCGGGCGATGCGCTGGCCCCGTTCGGCAACCATGTCCAGGCCTACCGGGGCATCCGGTTCGCCGAGGGCACCACGTACTCGTGGCCCGTGTTCCGGGGAAAGATCGACGAGGTGCACCTGGACGACCAGGGCCTGGTAACCGTGCACTGCGAGGACCGGGCCGCCGAGGTCATTGACGATACGTTCGAGGTGCCGCGCAACTCGGACGTGGGCGACCTCGCCACGACGCAGGTACGCACCCTGATCGACGAAGCCCTTCCGGATGCGCAGTTCGGCCCGTTCGATGAGTTCTTCAACCGCATGCCGATCCTGACCTGGGAGCACGACCGGGGCAACGCCCTGGACGAGATCGCGACCTCCCTCGGCGCGTTCTGGTACCCGCTGGCCGATGGGCGCTTCGTGCTGCGGCGCTACCCCTGGACCGTGCCGGGCACGCCCGTCGTCACGCTGGCGGACGGCCCGGGCGGGACCATCACCGGCTCATCGGCGGTGCGGGACCGGCACCGCATCTACAACTCGGTGACCGTGACGGGGGAGCGCGCGGACGGCACGCCACCCTCGTTCGCCACCGTCCACGACGACGACCCGACCAGCCCCACGTTCATTGACGGCCCGTTCGGGCGGCGCAACCTGCTCCGCAAGCTGCGCACGCCGCTGAACAGTGAGGCGTGCCGGGCAGCGGCGCGGCAACTGCTGCACCGGGCGACCGCCCTCACCGAGGCGTGGACGTTCTCGGCCGTGCCCGACGCGGCGCTGGAGTTGGGCGACGTGATTGCGCTGGACGTGCGGGGTCGCCAGGGCGTTGTGCAGGTCGTGGCGTCAATCTCGATGCCCATGGACACCAAGGGGATCATGAACGTAGGCTGCCGGGCACTCGTGGTAGGCCAACTGGAGGAGGTCGGATGACGCTGGAGACTGCCATCTACGGCCTGCCCTACCAGGAGGCTACCGATGCACCCTGCGACGCGCCCGAGGTCTGGTGCGACCTTGCCAGCCGGGTCAACGAGGTGATGACGGGGTCCAAGAATGTGATCGACCGACTGGAGCCCACCGTGCCGCTGGCGGTCGTAACCCGCACCACCCAGCAGGTGTTCGACACCAACACGGGCCCGATCGTCTGGGACACGGTCGAGGCCGACACGGATGCCATGGTCGACTTCGACGCCTCGGCCGTGTTCGTCTTCCCTCGCCGCACGGGCATCTACGAGGTGAGCCTATGGGCCCAGGTGTTCAGTTCCACCACCCCGATCGACACCCTGCTCCAATTGTTCATCGTCTCGGCCCTGACCAACTTCCCCACGCCCTTCTCGGCGTCGGGTTCCGCCAGCCTGTCCGGCCTCGGCCAGGACGACTTCGGCTCGTTCGCCCCGGGCGCCAACAACCGCTACCACATCCGCGCTTTCTCCAGCGTGCTGGTCGACGACTCGTTCCTTAACCAGAGCGCGTTCAACAGCGGTGGGTTCGGGGCGGCCATCAGCCTGGCCAACGGCGTCACTGTCGTCGAGGCGGCCCGGCTGTCCGCGTACTACGTGCGGGAGGCGCTCTGATGGACAGCACCGGCCCGAGCTTTGACCTGCCCTGCCCGAGCCCCAACGACTACGCGGCGCTCCCGCTCTACATGCAGCGCCTGGCCGAAGAGGTTGAGGCGGACCAGGTGGCCCTGCGGTCACGCATCTCGGCGGCCTACCGTCCGCCCATCGCCATCTGGCGCAGGGCCCCGGCCGGCACGGTCGGGTTCGGAAGCTCCGGCATGGAGATCAGCTTCTCGGCGGCGGACCTGGTGTTCTACAACTACCTGAGCCTGATCAACCAACCGCCCCAGATGGACACCTTCGCCCTCAGCGTGACCCGGCCTGGCCTGTGGCGCCTCGGGTGGTTCGCCAACACCCAGGCGACCGGGGCCGTCACGGCCGGCTCGACCCGCATCCTGGACGTGGGCGTCGGTCGGCAGGATCCGACCGGGAGCAGCAAGACCATCGTGGGCGTGGCCAGCCGCTACGTGCGTGAGACGCAGTCCTTCTTCGCCTCGGGCGAGTTCTTTGGTTCGGACACGGGGTTCGTGGTCGACACCGATCCGGACCGCTACAGCGCGGTGTTCCGCTTCACCCACGGCAACGCGGCGAGCACGGTTCAGGTCGTGAGCATCACCGCCTGGCTGCGGTTCGTGGGCGCCCCCGAGCCGATCGAGGTGACGTGATGGCCGGCACCACCCCCGTGTTCGGGCTGCCGTATCCGCACATGTCAGATCCGATCGACCCGGCGGCGTTCGCCGCCCTGGCCAGCGCCATCGAGGCCGTGCTGGCCGGCACCCAGCAGTTGCTCGATCTGCGCCTGCGGCCACCCACCGTGGCGCTCCAAATCTCCTCGGTTGCCGTGATCGCCCCGGCCACGCCCACCACCCTGTCGTTCGGCAGCGAGTTCTACGACTCGCACGGCATGTGGTCGTCCGGCACGAACGTGACGGTCCAGCTAACCGGCATCTACCACGTGGGCTTCACTGACGCGGTCATGGCCGGCTTCGCCACCCACACCAGCACCGAGTTCATCATCCGCGTCAACGGCGTCAACACGCTCACCGAGCGGCGGTTCGCGTCGCTGGCCTCCTCGGAGAACCTGTCGTTCGGGGGCCTGCTCATTCTCAACGCGGGTGACGTGATCACCGTGCAGTGCCAGTTCTCGGGCACCGGCAACAGCAACTTCCAGGTCGGCCACTTCTACGCTGACTTCATCGCTCCACTGGTCTAAGGAGGACGGCTATGCCAGTGAACTCGGCCGACCAGCAGATCACCACCCCGGTGCTCGGCGACCCGGCCAACATCGTTACCGCCTTCGGCGACTACACCACCGATGTGGAGCCACGGCTGGTCAAGAAGTACGCCGACGCGGCCGACCGTACGGCCCGCAACGCGGCGCCCACCAACGGGGAGGTCAGCTTCCTGACCAACCCGGGCCGCTACGAGGTCTGGATGGCGCCGGTGGTTTCGGCCTGGTGGGAGATGCGCAAGCTCTACATCACCAAGGCGACGGAGACTCAGGTGGTCAACAACTCGACCGCCCTGGTGAACGACTCGCACCTGCTGCTGCCGTTGCAGATCAACGCCCGGTACGAACTCAAGGGCATGATCGTTCTCGACACGGGGACCACCTCGGACTTCAAGTGCGACTGGACCGGCCCGGCCGGCTTCTCCATGCCGCGCTGGCTCACCCAGGCGCCCGACACGGCGGCCAACGTTAACCGAGGCTCGGCTGCCGCCAGCAACGTGCAGACGGTTAACGGGGCAGGCATCGGCACCTTCCTGTACGTTCCCATCACAGGCATCGTCGTCACCGCCGGTACCGCCGGCAACCTCCAGTTCCGCTGGGCCCAGAACACTCTTGAGGCCGTCAACACCCGCGTGAAGACCGACTCCTACATCGCGCTCACCCGCGTGGGGTGACTCCCGTAGGGGAGGACCATCTGCCATGATCGCTACAGGACTGCGGCGGGTGGGGAGATGGTGCATGGATGTCGAAACGGTCGTGGTCGCGGCGTTGAGTGCCATCTTTGGGGGCGGCACCGCTTCGGCGATCACGACAGCGGTCTCTCGCCGTCGCCTGACCAAGGCCGAGGCTGCCGACTCCCTCACCGACTCGGCCATCGAGTTGCTGAACACCGTCAAAGCCGACGCCCGAGCCGACCTGACCGCGATGCGCACCGAGGTGGCCGAGGCCCGGCGCGAGACCGCCGAGGCGCGGCGGGAGGCCTCGGAGCTACGCCAGCAACTGCGCCAGGTCTCCATCGACGCCGAGGTGCTGGTCAAGTACCTCAACCGGGTGGTGAGTGCCATCCACGACCCGGACATGACCATGGAGCGGCTGCGCCTGCTGGTCGGTTCCGGGCCGCCACCCAACGGGCGTAGCCTGCCAGCATGAGTGGTGATCTTCTTTCGGTGCGGGCCGACGCCCAGGACCGCAGTTGGCGCACGTTCCTCCAGGGCCTCGGCATCGACCTGGTGACCGCCGCCGTGATCGTGCTGGCCATGAACATGGCCGACCTCCAGTGGACGGCGGCGTACTGGGCCGTGATCGGGACGACGGTGGCGAAGAGTCTGGTCCAGGCGTTTGTTGCCTACTGGATGCGTATGTTCGTCGCGCCCAAGCCGCCCCGTTGACCAGGGCAACCCTGTATTGTCGTCTGTGACAACGACTAGGCTAGGAGGGCCGATGCAGGATCAACTGGTCGACCTTGCCGGCATTGCTGACCTGCTGGGCGTCGCCTCGGTGACACCGCAGCAGTGGCGCCAGCGCAACCAGTTGCCCGAGCCGGATGTGCCCGACTTCCCGGACAAGCCCCTGTGGAAGGCTTCCACGATCGTCGCGTGGGCTCGGGCCACCAACCGGTGGCCACCGGGTCGAGCGGCTCGACCGGCCATGCAACGTCGCGAGCGACCGCAGCGCAGCGTCGACTTGATCGACACCAACGAAGTGTGACGCCCCACGTCTTGAGAGGGGTAGAGGAAATGAAGCTCAGAACGAGAATTGGCGCGGTGCTTGTCGCCGCGCTCGTCGGCCTCGGGGTGGCTGCGTCACCGGCCTACGCCGGCTCGTACCTGCACGTGGTGCGGCACTTCAGCAACGGGTGGTGCCTGGAGGTTCCGTTCGATCCAGCCACCGGCGGCGGCTCGATGGTGATGGGCGAGCAGTTGCGCATGGGTGTCTGCGGTCCGCAGACGACGTGGTACCAGAACTTCTGGTTCGAGGACGCGGGAGCGCCGTGGCTGTACTTCCTGCGGCCGGGCCACAACCTGTGGTGCGTGCAGCCCGGCGTGGTCAGCCTGCAACGCTCAACGCTCATTCAGTGGGCGTGCACCTGGGGCAACGAGCAGAAGTGGCTGCTGGAGCAGGTGGCCCCCGGGTCGTCGGGCTATACGTTGAGGAACGCCCAGTCGGGAATGTGCCTCACCGTTGAGGACGACAACCTCGGGCAGTACGTCCGGCAGAGCCTCAACTGTGCACACGGGCTCGATCCACTGCGGAGCACTTGGCGACTGCCGCTCCCCGGGCACTGAGCCACCAACCCAGCCTGTTACAGCCAGGCTGGGTTGGTCTTTTTCCGGGGCCTACCGCCTGGGCGGCACCGGCGGTATGGTCTCGCCACCAGAGACAGTGCAGCGGCCCCCGGGGGGGCTCGGGGGCCGCTTCGTGGAAGGACTGACGGGTCACTTCGGCATTGACCATACCCTCTGCCGTCGCGGCCCGTGTAGGACACGACGAGGAGGGGCGCCTTGCAGTCTGCGTGGACACCGCGTTTCAACGCGCTGGAGCATGGCCTGTTCCGCTGGGTGGTGGAGCGGGTTGCGATCGACGAGTATCAGTGGAACCGGGCCCGGGCCGAGTCCGGGCTGGTCGGTACATGCCGCCTCTGCGGCGGCCACCTGCGGCCCCTGCCCACCGAGCCTGAGGGAACCTCGGCCATCGCCTGGCTGGAGGCCCGGTGTGTCCTGTGCGGGCACGAGATTGCCTCCCCCGGGGGGCGGGTGCTGCGCCGCTCGTCTCGCCGCTCGGAGCAGCCTCCCGGCTGGTGGGAGTGGCGTGAGTCCCAACTGACTGACCGGGACTGATCAGTGCCGCGCTCCCGTGCCATGATCCTGACCACCATCTGGGCAGACGCCGACTTCGTGGCCCTGTCCCCGGACGCCAAGCTGGTCTACCTGCTGCTGCTCTCCCAGCCCGACCTGAGCCACCTCGGCGTGCTCTCCCTGGCCCAGCACCGGTGGGCGCGGGCGGCGGGTGGCACCCCCGAGTGGGTGGAGGACTGCCTCACCGACCTGGCCGCCGCGCGGTTCATCGTCCTGGACGTCGAGGCCCAGCAGGTGCTCATCCGCTCGTTTCTGCGCAACGACCAGGTGTGCCGCCAGCCCAACGTGCTCCGGGCGGCCTGCTCGGCCATCGCCATGGTCGCCTCCCGGCGCATCGCGACCGCCTTGCTGGACGAGGTGGCCCGGATCAGTGCCGAGGAACGCACCGAGAAGACGGGCCCAGTCCTCGACGAGATGAAGGCGCTGCTTGGAACCCTCGGCGAAGGGTTTCCGGAACCGTTCGGCGAAGGGTTCGCCAAACCCCACGCGAAGGGTTCGGAGAACCCTTCGGGGAACCCTCTAGGGGATAGGGGAAGGGGTAAGGGGGTTACTGGAGAGGTTGCGGTTCGCGCGCGCGCGCGAGGCAGCCGCATCCCCGACCCGTTCCCGATCACCCCGGAGATGGTCGCCTGGGCCCGGGAGCGCGTGCCGCAGGTCGACGGCAAGCGCGAGACCGAGAAGTTCGTGAACTACTGGACCGCCAAAACCGGCGCCCAGGCGACCAAGCTGGACTGGCCGGCCACGTGGCGCAACTGGATGCTGGGTGCCGCCGAGAGGTTGCGCAGCCCGGGCTCGGCCCCGTTGGCTTCGACGACGGACGCGCGGGTGGCGGCGGCCCTGGAGGTCGGGGAGCGCCTGCAACGGCAGATGGAGGGCGGCGGTGAACCTCGCTGAGGTGGCCCAGGTGCTCGCCAAGGCGGCGGCGTTCGACCGCCGCACGGTGGGCGAGGCCGACGTGATGGCCTGGTGGGAGGCCATCAACGACCTGGACGTGGCCGATGCCCTCGTGGCGGTCACCCGCTGGTACCGGGACCGACCCGACTGGCTGATGCCCTCGCACCTGCGGGAGGCGGTGCGGCTGGTCGAGGCCGACCGGGCGAAGGCCGAGCGGCTGGCCCAGGCCGAGGCCATGGCGGAGTCGGCCATCCTGCCCGCCCAGCGCCCCGCTGGCGGCCCGTTCGCCGAACTCCCGCCGGATGTGCAGGCCGACCTCTCCGAGGCTTCTAGGGGGCTTCTCCGGGCGGTCCTCGACGAGCGGTTCTCCGAGCCGCCACGTCCGGCGCCCTCCGTCCTCGATGTGTATGCTCGGCCGAGACAGGAGGGGGAGCGATGAGCAGGGCAACTGGACTCACGTACGAGCAGCGCACCGGCCGCATGGAGGCCGCGATCGTGGCCGGCAAGGGGTTCACACCGCGCCAGTGGCGCCGCCACGAGAAGAAGCTCGCCAAGATCATGCACATGGACCGCCCCGGGTGGCGACCGGCGCGACCCGAGGAGACCCCGGGGCAGATGGGGCCTGAACTGGTCGTGCCGGTGGAGGCCGACACCGTGTACCGGGTCGAGACCCGCTTCGGTGGCCGGCAGGGAGGGCGGAGCCGGTGAGCACCGATGTGGTGCTGCGCCGCTCTGACGTGCCGGGCGACTTCCAGGCCCAGGTCGAGATGGCCAAGTACCTGGCCGGGTCCAGCCTGCTGCCGGCCCACCTGCGCGGCCAGCCGGCCAACGTGTTCGTGGTGCTCCAGGGGGCGCGCGCGCTCGACGTGAGCGCGTTCTGGGCCCTCCAGTCGATGCACGTCATCGACGGCAAGCTGAGCATGGCGGCCGAACTGATGCGGGCCCTGGTGAACCGGGCCGGCCACCGTGTGCGGGTGGTCGAGCGGACCAGCCAGCGGGCTGTGGTGGAGATCCAGCGCTCCGACCGGGACGAGCCCTACCGGGCCGAGTTCACCTGGGAGGATGCCAAGGCGGCCAAGCTGACCGGCAAGACCAACTGGCAGGGCTACCCCAAGTCGATGATGGTGGCCCGGGCGACCGCTATCGCGGTTCGGGACGAGTGCCCGGATGTGCTGTTCGGAATGGTCTACACCCCGGACGAGTTGGGCGCGATCACCAACGAGGACGGAGAGCCCCTCACCGACGCCGAGGGCAAGCCGATGGTGGACGCCGTGGAGGTCGTGCCGTTCAACGACGACGAGGCCCTGGAGGTCGCCGCCGCACTGGCCAACGCCGACCTGGCCGAGGTGGTCGCCACCTGGCAGCGCACCCTCGACCGAGGCTCGGCGCTGGTGCGCGTGCCCGAAAGCGATCAGTCACTGGCCGACTACTTGTACGCCCGCCTGGCCATCGAGGCCCAGGTGGCCGGCACCAAGGCCGAGGCGCGCGTGTTGTGGGACGTGGCCAACCTGTGCAAGGTCGACAACACCGTCACCGTCACCATCGGAGGCGAGGAGTGGGCGTTACGCGCCTACCTGGTGCAGGCCGGCAAGGCCCTGCCCGAGGTGGCCGAGCCGGAACCGGAGCAGCCGCCCGAGACCGATCACGCGCGCAAGCTCCGGGAGGACGCCGAGGCGTCGTGGGCGACCCAGGAGGCGGCCAACCGGGAGAAGGCGTTCGACGATCTGGCCGCCCACCGCAAGGAGGCGGCCGAACGGCTCGGGCGCAACCTGCCCGAGCCCGTTGTGGAGGGGGAAGTCGTTGAGTGAGCCGAGCCTGCGCACCCTCACTGAAGAGGCTGCCATCTGGTCCGCCGTGAAGGACGCGGTGCTGAAGCGCTACGCACACGCGCGCAGGGCCGTCGAGGAGGCGATGCGCGACGTGGGGGCCGAGAAGATGCGCGCCCGGGACGCGGGCGGGGAGGAGATCGGCACGCTCACGATCGGCGAAGGCCGCTACGTGGCCGAGATCGAGGACCTCGATGCCCTGGTGAAGTGGGTGGTCCGCAACCGACCGGACGAGGTGCACCAGGTGGTTACGGACACCATCCGCCCGGCCTACCTGGCCTGGATCATCACGCAGGCCGAGTCGAACGCGGCCGACCCAGAGGGCCCTGGCCCGGTGGCGGTCGACCGGGAGACGGGTGCGGTCATCCCGGGCGTGAAGGCCACGTGGCGAGACGGCAGTCTGCGGGTGCTCGCGACCGGGGGCGCCAAGCAACGGGTGGCGGCCATCGTCGAGCGCACCCGTCTCGCCATCAGCCCCGCCCCGGAGGACGCTGGTGTATGGTCGGACGAGACAACCGACCCCGAGGAGGGACCGTGACCAGTACCGACCTGGCCCAGAACGGCAACGTGCGCCTCATGCCCCAGCACCCGCTCGGCCGTGGCGTGGGCGTGTCCTACGAGGAGGCCGCCGACTTCGGCGCGCTCGCCGCTGCCGCAGGCCTGGAGCGGGCCGAGATCACCGGCATCTCGCACGCCATCCAGGAGGCCGCGTTCGAGGTGTGCCAGCGGGTCACGCCCGAGATCCTCAAGCGGGTCAACGCGGCGGCGGCCCGTCGCCTGGACCGGCTGGCCCAGGCCGTTCGGGTCCTGGCCTCGCCGCAGACCGGCGCGGTGAGCACGCTGTTCAGCGGCTACGCGCGCGACGCGCTGGTGTCGCGCCAGGAGGTTCTGCTGCTCATCGAGCAGGCCAAGGCGGCCAGTTCGGTCTGATGGAGTGGTACGCGGCCAAGGCCCTGGCCCTCGTGCGGGCACACCAACTGTGCGAGGGCTGCGGGACCGCGTTCGCTGACGACGTGCACCACAGGCAGCCCCGTGGAATGGGTGGAGTCCACGGGGCTGCCGCACGTGAGGCCCACCGGGGTTACAACCTGCTGGCCCTGTGCCGCCGCTGCCACGACCTCACCGAGGCGGAGCCCGCGCTATGTCGAGCCCAGGGCTGGCTCGTGCCCCACCCCATCCAGGTGGCGCTCATCCCGGCGCTCATCGTGCCCATCTACGGGCGGGCCTGGTACTACCTCGATGCCGAGTTCGGCTACCGCCCCTGCAACCAGCACCGGGCGAACGGGATCCTGCGCGGCTACGGCCTGGTAGCGCCCTGATTCCCTTGCGGCAGTGGGGAACCCAACCGGCGGTTCTGTATGTCGAGGGTTGACAACGGCATGGTGAACCTCAATCCTTTGTCTGGACACGACAGACAGGAGAGGGGGGCAACCGTGCTGGCAGAGTCGGCTGGCATCGCGGCGGCCATGGGGGAGCACTGGGCCGAGGTGGGCGTTACGGGATCCGCCGTCTGGCTCGCATACGTAACGCAGTTCCCGTACCACGTTCGGCGGCGCCACGTCGCCAAGGTCAGGCGGGTCTGGGTGGTCATCGTCGACCGCACCGGGCACCGCGTCCGGTGGCTCTGCTGGCAGGTCACCTACTTCATGCCCGGGCGCGAGCGGCGCCCGTGGTTCTACCGCGACGACGACTCCGAGGAGGAGTGAGCATGTGCATCATGGAGGTTCGGCCCGAGCAGCACCACGCGACCATCGCGCAGGCCATGGCCCACAACACGTCCACCATCGACCGCGACCTGGAGATGTTCGTGGAGGTGCTGCGGGCGCGCTCGCACCACGACCCCGAGGTCATCGCCGCCCTGGACAGCGTCCTGTCGGCCCAGAGCCAGGTGCATAGGGCCTACGCCCAGTTGCTCACCGTCTTCGGCGAGATGGTCGCGGCGGGCGTCGCCACCACCGAGGGCCACGTTCACGAGCACGACCACGGCAACGAGCGCTCGTTTGTCGAGGCGGTCCAGGCCGCGACCCGCCGGGCCCGGCGGTTCGAGACCCGCTGACCCACGAGCCAGTAGCTGCGCCCGTGCGGCTGGTCGACAAGCTGCGCTATCGGTGGGCCACACCGTGGTGCGGGTTCCTGTTGATCGACTGAAGCGGAAGGGAATTGATCCCCCGGACGCACGCGGGACAGCCTGACCGGACGGGTACCCGTCCGGTCAGGCCTCGGGGGCCCCCTAGTCGTACGGCCAAGATTTCTGTATGGCGCGGGTTGACAGGGCCCGGATCCTCCCCGTATGGTTTAGGCATACACAACGGGCCGCCGGGGCCCGGGAAGACCGAAGGGAAGAGATCATGGCTCACAACCTGGAGATCCGCGCAGACGGCACCGCCTCGTTCGTTGGCGCTCGCGAGTCCGCATGGCACCGCCTGGGCAAGATCTACGAGGACCGCGATGGCCTGACCATCGCCGAGGTCCTGAAGGACCTGGACTGCGGCACGATCATGACCGGCCCGGTTCACGGCACCCTCATCACCGAAGATGGCGTGGCCCAGGTTCCCGACTCCACCCGCAAGATGACGATGCGTGTGCGCACCGGCGGCGAGATCACTCCGCTCGGCGTGGTCAAGCAGCGCTACCAGGTCGTGCAGGAGTCCGAAGCGTTCGGCTTCATCGACGCGGTCGTGGACGCGGGCGAGGGCATCGTCTCCTCGGCCGGCCTGCTCGACGGCGGGCGCCGCGCGTTCTGCTGCCTCAAGCTCCCCAGCAACATCCTCATCGGCGGCGTGGACGCGGTCGACATGTACGTCTTCATCGCCACCAGCCACGACGGCACCCTGGCCACGACCGCCGCCGCGACCCCCATCCGGGTGGTCTGCCAGAACACCCTCACCTACGGCCTCCAGCAGGCCACCCACGTCTGGAAGGTTCGGCACAGCACCAACGCTCTGGGCCGCATCTCCGAGGCGCGGCGCGCGCTGGACCTGACCTTCAAGTACGAGGAGGCCTGGAAGGTCGAGGCCGAGAAGCTCATCGCCATCAAGATCACCAAGCGGCACTTCGAGCGGATGGCCGGCAAGCTGTTCCCGGCCCCCAAGGCCGACGCTGCCAAGCTGAGCAAGCTGGCGCACGAGAAGACCATGGACACCCTGATGGGCCTGTGGACCGCCGACACTCAGGTGGACATCAAGAACACGGCGTGGGGCGCGTTCAACGCTTTCGTCGAGTTCGAGGACTGGTTCACCGGCACCCGGGGCCAGGACGACGCCCTGGCGCAGCAGTTCTACACCTCGCTGACCTCGGGCCACGGCACGGTCCGCACCAAGGCCGACTTCAAGGACAAGGCCCTGGCCGTGGTCAACGCGGCCACCAAGTAAGGACCCCCGAGGGGGCCCCGGCTGGGGCCCCCTCACTGCATGTGAGGAGGAGTGTGTTGGAACCGGTTCTGGAGCCGTTCATCGGCGACATCCGGGTGCAGGCCTACACGTTCCCGTCGCTGGCGGGGCGGCTGCCGAGGCTGGAGCTTCGCTGCGGCGTGCACCCCGACTGGTCCTCCTCCCTGGGGGAGGTGGTGACGCTGCCCGAGTTGCTGGCGGTCGTCGAGACGCACCTGGAGGAACGGCATGGCTAGCCACCGGCGCCGTTCGGTGCCCAGCGCCCCGCCTCTGCCGTACACGGGCCCTGGCCCGGCCGAGCGGAACCTGCTGGCGCGGCTGCACAGCAACGCCACGTACAAGGCCTCGGCGATGGGCTACCGCCTGCTCGACATGCGGGCCTACGAGATGCTCGACCCCTCTCGGGGGGTGGCCTGGTTCCGGCTGACCTTCGGCAACGTCGTGGTCTGGGCGGACGGGCTGGAGGAGGGGTCGCACTGGTCCGCGACGCTGGAGGCGGGCGCACAGGAGTACGCCCAGACAAAGGACCGGATCGGGCGCGTGGGGCGCCAGCCCGATGTAGTGTGAGGGCAGACAACATGTCACTGGAAGGACTGACGATCATGACAGACCGTGGCACGGCAAGCATCGAAGAACTCTTGCGCGCGCTGGAAGACGCGCACTTCACCGTGACCTCGGTGGGCGCAAGGTACCGGGTCACCCACCCTGACGGTGGGCGTCCCACCTTCGTACCCAAGCGGCTGCCCAAGGGCGCCAGCCTCAAGCTGGTCATGGGGTCGCTCATGGACATCGGGTTCGACACGGACTCGGTGGAGCGGGCCCGGGAGGCGCGGCGTAAGGCGCGCGTCGAGCAGGCCCGCAAGGAGGGCGAACGGCTCAACAACATCGCAGCAGCGGCGGCGGCCCAGCGCACGGCCGAGGCGGCCATCGCGACCGAGGCGGCGCGCGACGAGCGCCTGTACCAGGGCCAGCACAAGCTTCCCGACCTGCTCATCGAGACCCGGCTGCCCCGCACCGACTTCGTGGAGGTCGACGCCAAGTTCGCCGAGGAGTTGCTGCGGGCGAACCGGTTCTACGAGCCCGGGGCGACCCATGCGGGCAAGACCAACCGCAAGTTCCGGCCCGAGTTGGCCCGCAGGTACCGCGACCAGATGCTGCGCGGCGAGTGGGACCAGTTCACTCACCAGGCCATCGGCCTGGACGTGGAGGGCGACCTCGTGGACGGCCAGCACCGGCTGGCCGCCATCGTCCTGGCCGGGGAGGTCAAGCCGGACATCCGCATCCCCATGCCGATCACCTACGACCTCCCGGTGGGCTCGTTCGACCGCATCGACCTCGGGCTGAAGCGCTCCCTGGGCGATGTGCTGGCCATGCACGGCTTCACCGACGTCAACCACATCGGCGCCGTGCTGCGGTGGGTGGCGCTCTACGACACGCTCATCGGCGACCCGCCCGTGCCGTATGACCTCAGCACCTGGAAGCACTTCGGGCTCTCCGGTGAGCAGGCGTTGCACATGCTTCGTGATGAGCCCACCGTCCCGGAGAACTCACGCGCGGGTGTGCGGTTCCGCAAGATCATGCTGCCTTCGGCGGCGGGCACTGCCATCCATCTGCTCAAGCGCTACTGGCGGGCCGACCTGGTGGACGGGTTCGTGGACCGGCTGTACTCGGGCTACGACCTCGCGCCCCGCTCGGCCCTCGGGGCCCTGCGGGACGCCTACGTGACCCAGGCCTCCAACCGGAAGTACAAGCGGACCACGGTGGAGCAGTTGGCCCTGTGGATCAAGGGGTGGAACCTGCACCTCACCGGCAAGGAACGGAGCTTGCTGACGTGGCGGTCGCACGAAGAGTTCCCGCTGATCGACCTGCCCAAGAAGCGCGAGCACGAGCCCCGCTAGGGGTCTGGTTCGTCTACCCCGTTCGGGTCGAGGTCGCACCCCGGCCCGAACGGGACGGGCGGGTGCGCCTGGACGTGTGGTGCTTCCACCGGCGGAAGTGGACGCTGCACGTCGAGGCGGGCCTGGTGGACTACTGGGTCGCCGACGCCCGCAGCAACCCGTGCCGGATGGCCTCCTGCCCCTTGTGGAAGCGGTCTTGATCTGTATAGTCAACCGAGACAGGCGGCTCCCGGGGAGACCCTGGGGAGGGCACGAGGGGCCGCCTGTCTCCGCAGGATCGCGTGGGCGTCCGGAAGATCCCCCGAGGCCCGGACGCTCACCGCGCGAAGGAGGACTGATGGCTTGGTGGACGCGGGCCCTGGCCCTGCGCGGGCAGGACACGACCCCAACGACGCGGCGCGAGCCCTCGCCGGATGGCGTGCCTGACGAGTGGGCCGAGGTGGAGCGCCTGCACAACGTCATCAAGGCCGCCCTGGAGACCGTGGACGAGATGACCGGCCAGGCCAAGATGCTCCCCGGCCTGACCGATGACCTGCTGGACCTGCGCAAGATCCTGATGGAGGGGGAAGCCCATGCGGTACGTCGCCCTGGCCGCTGAGGCCTTGACCGCCGTACGCCTGTCCGGCCTGCTGGCCGGGCTGGGCCTGATGGGCCTTATGTACCTCGGCGCCCTCGACCGGCTCTACGGCCCCGGGCGCCACGCCGCTGGGCCTGGCCGCCCGAGTTGCACCGACCCGCGTGCGTGGGTGCGCCGTGTGAGTGACGAGCCCACTATCAGCCTCACCAAGCCGGCCCCGGGCGCCAAGGTCTACGACCAGTTGGCCCGCACCTCCCGGTTCGCCTCGGCGGTTCGCTCGATGCGCCGCCGCGAGAAGCACTTCACCGAGATTGCCACCAGCCCGGCCCCGTGGCTGGTGCCCAACGACGATTGGACCTGATCCCCAATGACCGTGCGTGCCCTGTTCATCACCGACGCCTCGGGCTCGATGCACCGCCTGGCCTCCGACGTGCGTGGCGGCTACAACTCCTACCTGGACAAGGTCACCGGCGAGAGCCCTGAGGTCCGGGTCACCTCCACCGTGTTCAACACCGAGGTCCGCATCCTCGACGAGGACGTGGCCGTGGGCGCCGCGACCCGGTTCGACGACCACACCTACGACCCGCACGGCGCGACCGCCCTGCTCGACGCCATCGGCAACACGGTGAAGCGGCTGCGCCGCGACGTGGCGTTCATGCCCGGCGACCAGACGCTGCTGTTCATCCAGACGGACGGGCACGAGAACGCCTCCGTTGAGTGGGACCGCGCGGGCGTGGCCAAGCTGCTGGCCGAGGTCGAGGCGGAGGGCTGGAGCGTCATCTACAGCGGGGTGGGCCCGGACGGCTGGGCCGAGAAGGCGAGCCTGGGCCGCCAGTTCGGCACCTATTCGCCTGCCTCGGCGCAGGGGGTGGCCAGCACATACCAAGGGTACGAGGTTGTGACCCGCTCGGCGGCGGGCGGCCAGACACTCAACAGCGGCGTGGCCAACAAGATGTCCCAGGAGGTCATCGACGCGACGCCCGGGGCGAGTGAGCCCGATGTCCAGCCCTGACCGGGTCGAGCACTTCCGGCGGCGCCGCTACGCCTACTGCCCGCACGAGGGCGTGGCGCGGTTCACGGTCGTCGACTACTGGCTGGCCTACCCGCCGCTGTACTGGTGCACCGGGTGCGGCTGGTCCTGGGAGCCCGGCGACAAGCCAGTGCCGCCCGAGCCCGGCCAGGGGGCCGTCGCGGCCCGGCGGGCCCACTCCCTCCTCCCGCCGCTGGACGCGGCGGCGTGGCGCAAGTTCATTCGGCAGATCAGTGAGGACTCAGAGCAGGAGGCAGCAGCGTGACCGACCAGCAGGCCAGCGACCGGGTGACCCACGACCTCAGCGTGGAGTACGTCGACATCGACACGGTGGCCGAGCACCCGGACAACCCCCGGCGCGGCAACACGCAGGTGATCGTTGAGTCGCTGCGCCGCACCGGTCAGTACCGGCCCCTGATCGTTTCGGCTGCGACGGGCTACGTGGTGGCCGGCAACCACACGCTGCGCGCGGCGCGGCTGCTCAACTGGGACCGGATCGCGGTCACCTGGCTGCACGGCCTGTCCGAGGAGGCAGAGCACCGCATCCTGGCCGTGGACAACCGGGCTGCCGACCTCGGCGACTACGACACCGAGGCACTGATCGCCCTGCTGGACAACCTCGGCGAACTGGAGGGCACCGGCTACTCGGTGGACGACCTGGAGACCTTGCAGGCCCTGGCGGGCCGCGAGGTCACGTTCGCGGCGGGCGACACCGACGCGCACTACTCGGGCACCGACGCCGAGCGGGCCGAGCGGGCCGAACAGATCGGCAACTACCAGCCGCTCAAGGCGCAGGGTCTGGCCGAGGTCATCCTGGTGCTCACCGAGGCCAAGAAGACGCAGATGATCGACTGGCTCCAGGTGCTCCGCGCCAAGTGGGGCGACCAGATGACCAACGGGGAGTTGGTCTACGCGGCCGTGGCTCGCGCGGTGGACGCCGAACAGTGACCTCGTACGAGATCGGAGAGCGGGCGGGGCGCATCGCCAAGCTGTGGACCCCGGGCGTGATCGACGACTACGCCCGGTTCCACTGGCTCGCCCTGGAGACTGGCGACGTGGACCCGGTCTACCCGGTGCTGCGCAAGCTGGAGATGGGCGTCAGCGACCTGGTGTGGCTGTCCTTCCTGCACGTCGCCTACTACGACCTCGGCTCGGCCCTGCGCGCCTTCGCCCGGCTGTCGTGGCGCCCCACCGAGGAGGTCCCCAACGCGGTGCTGCACTACCCGTGCGGCACCGAGCGGCGGGCGCACCGCGACCCGAGCCAGTTGCTGCGCCACCTGGAATCCCTGCGGGCGCTGGCCGATCACTTCCAGGGCTTGCACCGTTTTGTGACAAGCGCCACCAGCTACGGGGACCTGTTCGGCAGGGTCATCTCCATCTGGGGTAACGGCCGGTGGGCCGCCTACAAGACCTGTGAGTTGCTGGCCTACGCGTTGGACCGGCCCGAGTGGGAGCCCACCGACATGGGGCACGCCCACTCCACCGGCCCCCGCAAGGGGCTCGCGCTGATCTACGGCGGGCGCCTGCCCGAGGGCAACGGGCCCGCCGCCATTCACACCCTCAACACCTTGTCGGGCTGGCTCGTCAACGAGTTGGGCCGCCGCGACCTGGTTGCCAGTCAGGCGACCGCCGAGACCACCCTGTGCGACTTCCACTCCCTGGCTGGGGGCCGCTACTACGTGGGGCACGACATCGACCAGATGGGCATGCAGATCCGGCGCGGGCTGGAGACGGAGCGCCTGCACTACGAGGAGGGCCAGTCCGCCGCCCTGCGGTTCCTGCTCGACGCCAACCAGCGTGCGAGCGCGACGTTCGCCCATTGGGGCAACGACATCGACAAGGGCCGCCGACAGGTCTACAAGTTGACGGGAGAGATCCTTGATCCACGTTGAGGGGATGGGCTGGTTCGGCGCGGTGACCGCGCTCGCGCTGGAGCGGGCCGGCATCGAGTTCACCTGGTCCGACATCGACTCGCCCACCCAGGCCTGGAAGGCCTCCACCGGCATCGTCTACCCGGCCGGAGACGACCGCACCGAGCGGGAGCGCCTGTCCTGGACCCGGTGGTGGCTGAGTGACGACTGGCTGCCCGACCACACGGTGCGGCCCGTCACCTACGGCTTCACCCACAAGGCGCCACCGCATGGCGGCAAGTACGAGTGGGCCCGCTGGTCCTACGTGCCCGAGGTGAAGATCGCCGCCAAGCACGCCTTCGCGGTCGATGTGCAGGCCATCGTGGTCGAGGCCCGTTCCCGCTTCGCCGAGCGGCGCTGCGAGTACGTGGACCCGGCGCGGTCGAAGATTGTCGCTCACGGCGCGCGCCGAGCGGTCGGCTGGGTGTGGGGCTGGAGCCGCAAGGTCAACCTGCGCTGGCCCGGTGGGGTTGAGGCGGACGGCATGAGCCTGTACGGCAAGGTCCACCGGTTCGGCCTCTGCTACGCCTACCCGGTGGGGGCCCAGCCGGGCTGGTGGTGGGCCGGCTCGGCCCTGGTCAACGAGAGGCGCCCCCGGGAGCGCGACGGGCGCGAGTTGGCCGACTACTACGAGCGCTGGCGCTCCGACTTCGCCCGGCTCTACCCCGGAGTGGACGTGGTGGAGTCCGGTCATGAGCCCATCCGGCAGGGCTGGCGGCCCAAGCCAAGCGAGAGCGATCCGGCGCTGCTGGGACTCACCGACACGCGGTGCGTCTTCCCGGCCCTGTGGCACTCGGGCGTGCGCTGGGCGCCCTCGTTGGTGGAGGGAGCGGTGCAGTGGGCAACTCGCGTGACCTCTTCTACGTCATCGGCCCTCCAGGCGTAGGCAAGTCCTCCCTGATGGCCGCCCTCACGGTGCGCTGCCACCGCTGGCCGAACGCCAAGCCGTTCCGCTACGACCTGCTCCGGGGCCCCTCGGGCTACGAGTTCGTCGAGTTGGGCGGTCAGCGCATCGGCGGGTTCCCCGGCACGGACGGCATGTCGATGTCGGTCCAGCCCCGGGTGGAGGAGTGGCTGCACCAGACCCGGGTGCCGCTCGTCCTCGGTGAGGGTGACCGCCTGGGCAACACCAAGTTCTTTGAGGCGGCGGTGCACGCAGGGTGGCGCCTGAACGTTGTCGCCCTGATGGCCGACCGTAAAGAGTTGGATCGGCGCTGCCGGGAGCGCGGCTCGGAACAGTCCGAGACGTGGCGCAAGGGCCGGTTCACGAAGGTGGCCAACGTGACCAACTGGCTGACCACGGCCCATCCCGGCAGCGTCCGGCTGGTCACGGCCGACCGAACCCCGGGCACGCTGGTCGCGGCCCTGCGACCGAGCTACCCGGACATCTTCGCCCTGCTGGAGGACTGATGGAGCACTGGGGATTCTGGGCCCGGGCCATGGTGATCGTGCTCGTCGCCTGGGCGACCTGCGTGGCGCTGCTGATGGCCATGGTCCGCGTGGCGATGCTCGGCGCGGCGCTGACCTCGCTGGCCGCCCGGTCGGTGCGCGTCTGATGGAACGCCTGCTGCTCGGCCTCGTCAACGCGCTCATCGTCGTCATGCTGCTGGCCGTCATCCTCATGCTGGGCCTGGCCGTCCACTTCGCCTACACCGAGAGTTGGGGATGCTCGTGACCACCGTGTTCGTCATGATCGGCAACAGCGACGACAAGCTCTCCCAGGACGACTGGCACCAGTTCTGGGGCGAGACCTCGCAGGTGCTGCTGCCGGTGATCAAGGCCACGTACGGCGTCTGGTTCTCCGACCCGGTGGCGCGCTACCAGAATGCCTGCTGGGCGTTCGAGCCCTGGCCGCAGCACGAGTCCGAGGCCAAGGTCCGCCTGGCCCGTCTCGCCAGCAAGTGGGGCCAGGACTCGGTGGCCTGGGCGGAGGCCGAGGACACTGTGTTCCTCGGGCCCGCGTGGCTGTCCCACCTCGACCCCGAGGAGGCCGAGGCCCTCGACGACGGGCACGCCTGGGCGGGCCTGGGGACCGAGGAGGGCAAGTGAGCCCACTTCAGGACTTCGACGAGACCACCCCGAGGCCCGTGATCATCGTCTGCGAGACCGGCTCGGAGATGGACGGCATCCAGCGGGCGATCCTGCTGCTCATGAAGTACCCGGGCGTGCTCGCCGAGTCCGCCGCCGGCTGGATGTTGGTGCCCCGCCAGGCGGCCACCCACATCTCCGTTTCACGTGAAACCAAGGAGGAGAAGTGAGGCTGTTCCATCTGGAGCGCACCGAGGACGTGACGGGCGTGTCGGGCACGGGCGTGGTCGCCCAGGGCGTCGAGTTCGACGACCTCACGGTGGTCATCCGCTGGGGAAGCGCCACCCCCTCCACGGTGGTCTGGGACCACATCGGCGACGCGATGGTGGTCCACGGCCACAACGGCCTGACCAAGCTGGTCTGGGACGACCGGGGCGACTGGTCGTGACCAGCGAGTTCCTCGCCCGGTTCGGCGACGCCCTGGCCGAGCAGGCCGCCAAGCCGCCCAGCGACCCCGTGGCGGCGCTCTCCTACGTCGCCTTCGCGGCCCTGGCCGTCGCGCTGGGCTGCCCGCCCGAACGGGTCGGAGACCTCCACCGGGACATGCACGCCCTGGCCCTGCCGGCTGGACCGCAGGCGGCGGTGGACCAGTTCCGCACCCACATCGACCTGTTGAGGGAGGACGGGCTGTGACCGAGCCCGAGGAGGAGTGGGTCCAGTTCGCCAAGGGGACCGTACTGTGCCCCTGGTGCAACGCCGAGGTGCCCGTGCCGGTGCTCGGGCGCATGTTCAACGACGACGAGGGCCGGCTGGCGATGGCCACCAAGCCCGACCTGACCGAGGTGTGGGCGCACGCCTGGACCCACGAGGAGGACACCGATGCCTAGCCCAACCGAACGGCTCACCGCCAACCTGACCGACGCCCTCGGGGCAGACGGGGCCCGGAAGGCGGCCCTCGTCATGGCGGACCTGTTGCTGGAGTTCGCCCAGCACGCCCTGGACCGGGGCAAGGCCTTCGCCCCATTCACCCAGGAGGCGGCCACCTTCGCCACGCTGTCCGGTTCGTACGTGGGCATGGCCGAGACCATTCACCGAATTGGGTGCGACGCCACCGACTGTGACTTCCTGGTCAACCTGGGGGACCTCCTCGCCCTGGCCCGCATGTGATGCAGACCCCGTTTCGGGAGACCGACGCCCTCCTGGCCGCCCTCGACAACGACGACGAGGCCCTGCTGGGCCACCTGGCGAGGATGCACGACGGCGAGGTGAGCAACCTTCGTCGGGCCGCCCTCAACATGGCCTTCGCCGCGCGGGAGGAGTTGGACCGCCGCTGGCAGCAGGCCATGCAGGTCAAGCGCGCCATGCAGGTTAAGGCGCTGGACGACGTGGCCGATGACTGACCCACTGCTGGCGGCCCTCGACCGGTGCGAGCACGGGCGCCACCGGGCCGACCGCTGCTTCGACTGCCCGGACCAGTGGAGCACGGGCAACCTGTTCCTGCCGCCCGGCACCCGGATCGGCACCAACCTGTACGGCGACCCGATCGTGGCGCCCGAGCAGGACAATCACGAGCGCGGCCAGCCAGCGAACTGGGTCGAGGGTGGGGCATTCAAGTGACCGACTGGGAAGCGCTGACCGCGCTCCAGATCATTGACCGGCTGCGCGACACGATCGTGGCCATGGGCCAGTACGTGGCCGGCCTGGAGTCCGAGGCACTGGAGACCGAACGCTCGGTGGCGTTCTGGACCGAGGAGGCCCGGCGCTACGCGGGCAACGCCGACTACTGGCGGGCGCGGACCACCGAGGCGGAGCGGGTCATACAGGCCGCGCGCGCCATGCCGGGGCACGAGCCGACCGAGGGGGAGCCCATGTGGTGCTGCCGCCTCCAGGACGCCCTGGCGACCTACGATCAGTGGCGGAAGGGGGGTAGCGATGATCGAGTTGCGAGTGCGGAGCCGACTTCGCCAGGAGGACCTGCTGCCCAAGACCGGCAAGGTGCTGGGCCCGGCTGACTACGACGTGCTGCTCACCGGCCCCGCCAAGGTGCTCAAGCCGGACGGCAAGCCACTGTGCGTCTACCTTCCCGGCGCCCTCCGCGAATGGTCGCAGAGTGACACCATCTACGCCATTTTGCACGGGCTACGCACACACACCACCAACAACCGGGGCATGAGCGGCGGCGCAGGCGTCGACACCTCCCCCAGCGGCAAGCGCTACGCCCAGACCACCGCGTCCACCATCATCGGCGCCTTCGACCCGAACAGTTACCGCCGCTACTGCCGCCTCACCGCCTGGACCGGGCGCAACCTGCCGCAGTGGGAGGCGCTCCAGCCGTTCCTCGCCGCCATCGCCGAGCGGATGGCCGAGCACGTTCCCGACCGGCACGGGGCCCAGATGGCCGAGGTCATGCGCACCCAGCCCGAGTGGGTCGTGCCGGGCACCCCGTTCACCACGGTCACGGTCAACAACACCTACCCGACCGGGATGCACACCGACAAGGGCGACCTCGATGCCGGGTTCTCCACCCTCGCCACACTGCGCCGAGGCGGCGCGTATACGGGCGGCAACCTGATGTTCCCCGAGTACCGGTGCGCCGTGGACATGCGCGACGGAGACCTGCTGCTCATGGACGCCCACGAGTGGCACGCCAACGCCGACATCGTCTGTGCCTGCGGAAACTCCATCCGGGCGATCTGTCCGACGTGCGGGGCGGAGCGCATCTCGGTGGTGAGTTACTTCCGCACCGACATGGTCAACTGCAAGGACGCGGCCACCGAGGAACGGCGGGCCGCCGAGTGGTGGGCGAAGCGGTGAAGTGGCGGGGCTATGTCACTCGGGGTGGGCTGACCATCGGGTTCGCGTTCCGGGGTTGGCCACGGAAGCGGAGGCGGAGGCGGCGGTGAGAGACTTGGGCCGCGCACTGTGGGTCATGGCCGTGCTGGCCTACCTGCTGGCCGCCGCCTGCCTGACGGGCGTGCTGGCGCAGGTTCGGCCATGAGGGGCTACTGGCCCGAGCCCGGCGACGAGTTGTACTCACCGCTGACGGACTACTGGCTGAACGGGCCCGGCCGGGACCGGCTGGCCTTCCACTGGTCTCGCTACATGCGCAGGGAGCACGCCGCCCGGCTGCTGGGTGAGCCGGCTGAGCACGTGGCGGTGGTCAACATGGCGGGCGAGGTCGTGCTGGACACCGCGCTTCCGCCGCCGGATGGGCCCTCCTACTCGGCCCGCTGGCGGGCCTACCTGACCGCTGAGGACCTTGACTGGCTGGCGCGGATGTGGCGTGCGGGCGTAAGACATGAGGTGTGATCGCTGACATGAGGTCATACGTGAGTTGGGACGGCGGCGGCGCCGAGGTCTGCCTCAAGTGGCTGCCCCGCCACCACTGGGTGCGGGCCTTCATCTCCTGGTCAGGAAACTGTGAGCCCGGTCGGGCGTGGATGTACCACGGCATGATCCGCCGCGATGCGTGGCGTGTGGGCCGGCTCGGGTTCGGCCTGTTGCGGATGCCGCGCGTAAGACATCACGTCAGCAATATGATGTAACGTCTGACACGTGAGCCTGGAGAAGTCGAGCCCGCTGGACCGCCAGTCTGGCGTCGAGGTGACCCGCGTGACCTTGTGGGTGCCGACCGAGTTGGTGGAGGAGGTCGACGCCCGGGCGAAGCGGCGCGGCGTGACCCGTTCCGAACTCATGCGGCGCGTTCTCGCCTACGGGCTCGGCGCGACTCGGGGGCAGTGATGTATGGTCGGGCGAGACTGACGAGAGGGGCGAACGTGACCGCCAGGCGCCGCCAGCAAGGCCTGTACTACGTAACCCGCAGTGGGCTGGAGATCGACCTGCTCGAACTCGACGCCCTGGACCAGATTCCCTACCCGGAGTGGCCCGGCCTCCAGGCCGCCGCCCGGTGGCTCTCCGACGAGGTGAAGCGGGCCGAGACCGAGCGGGTGGCGGTGCGCGACGCGGCGTGGAGCGCGGGCCTGCACGACGCCCAGGGCGCCATGGCTCGCCGCCGCCAGCGCCTCGACCCGCTCAACGGCAACTACCCGACCGACACACCGAAGCCGTCTGGCTACTACTGCGAAGACTGCCTGGTGTTCGTGCCGGACGGCATCACCCACCCCCGGTGCCAGCCCGAGCTACCGGCCGAGGTGGGACCGTGACCGAGAGCACCTGGCAGATCCGCCCCAAGCCGGGAATGCCCTCGCTGCATGCCGTCATCAACGACCAGATCTACGACCTCTCGGAGAACGCCTGGCCGACCGACCCCATGGAGCGCGCCCTGGTGCGGGCCATGGTGATGGAGGTCGCCTCCCGCGCGTCCACGATCCACGTCACCCGGACAGCCTGATGGGCGACGTGCTGACCGAGGCGGGCCTGGTGGAGTTGCTGGCCTCCCAGGGCATGGACACCTCCCACCGCACCCCAGCCTGCCGGTGCGAGGAGTACGAGGAACGCATCGCGGCCCTGGAGGCCGCCGAGGAGTCCTGGGACATCGCGCTGGACGCCAAGGACGACGAGATCAAGCGCCTCCAGGACCGCCTCCAGGCGGTGGAGAAGTCGCTGCGCGAGATGGCCGAGGCGGCCCGTGGAGACTGACCGGCCCATCACGTGGGTTCGGGCGGGGCCGTTCACCTACAAGGGGTTGAAGCTGAAGATGGCCCGAGACATGCAGATGACCCATCGGTGCGCGCGGTGCGGCCACGGCACCCCGGCGGGAAGCCTGACCGAGTTGCTGTTCGAGCCACCTACCGAGTGCCCCAACTGCGGTGGGACGATCAAGGTTCAGGCCTACGTCGGCAAGCCCATCGAGGAGGTGGAGGGGAGCGATGGCCCGGAAGCCACCGGAGTATGACGACTCCGACTTGCCCGACATCGGCACCTCGACCACGTCCGAGTTGCGCGGCGCCCTCGGCCTCGTAGCGCAGCCGGACGGACGGACCGACAAGGCGTGGCGCAAGCCCAACACCATGAACGCCCGGGAGCTACGCGCGCTGGAGTTGGTGACCGCCGGGGCCACCTACGCCCAGATCGGCGCGGTCATGAACATCACCCGGCGCAGCGCCATGGCGCTGGTCGACCGGGCCCTGGGCAAGCGCGCGCTGGAGATCGACTCCCAGACCCGCTCCCAGACCCGGGCTCTGGTGCTCGACCAGCTTGACCAACTGTGGCGGCGCTGGTGGCCGCTGGCCCTGGGCGACCCGCGCGCCGGCACGCCGCCCGACAAGGACGCGGCCGACGTGGTGCTGAAGATCCACGACCGGGTGGTGCGCATCCAGGCCCTCGATGCGCCGATCCAGGTCGAGGTCAACGCCGACATCGTGGTCTCCCTGGAGGACCGGGCCAACCGGCAGGCCAAGATCCTGGCCGACCTGGCCGAGGTGGCAGCCCGCCAGCAGGCGATCGAGGGCGAGTTCCGGGAGGCGTCATGAGCACCCCGATGTCGGTGCGCGGGTTCTGCCCGCTCGGCTGCGGCGAGACGCTCGTCCTGCTCGGCGAGGAGGTCATGTGCTTCCAGGCCGAGTGCCCCAACCCGTACGCGGTCACCGCCATCCTGGGCGACCAGGAGACAGAGCATGTCGTACGGGTGGACGACGGTGGGGCCACCATCCGCCACCCGATCAGGGAACGCATCGAGGACGCTCTGATGGACTGCCACCTCACCCTCAACTGGCGGGCCCGGCTCAAGCCGTACGGGCTCTACCGGGTGACCGGCGAGGGCACCGGCTGGGAGCGCATTGAGGGCGTCCACCGGGAGGGCACCGATGACTGAAGCCCTGGCCGAGGCGACCGTCACCGCCCCACCGGCCAACGAAGCCAACGTGCGCATTGGCGTGGTCGCCGATGACTCGCCGCTGACCATCACGGTCCAGGACTCCCCGATCGCCTCCCCCGGGTTCCTGTCCGACTGGCGCCCCGTACTCGGCGACAACGTGGCCGTGCTTCGCCAGGACGAGACGTGGCTGGTCCTGGGGGCGATCCACTCGAACGGCGCCTCCCTGCTCGGACGCGGCGGCACCATCATCGGCGCCAACATCGGCATCGGCGGCGGCATCCCGGCTAGCTCCGCTGGGGCCGAGGTCGCGTTTCCCTCGGCCAGTTGGGCGGTGGAGTCCACGTACGTGTGGCTGCCTGGCCAGATGTACCGGCTGGACTACCAGATGTCCCCCAACTGCTCGGGCGCGGGTGCCCAGTGGGGTGTCTACCGCATCCGTCTTGGTGCACAGTCCACCACCGGCTCGCTGGTCGGTCAGCACTACGCCCAGTACCCGGCGGGCTTCGCCGACTTCGGCAAGAGTGAGTGGGGCCACCTCTGGCTGTTCAACGCAGGCTCGGTGGCAGTCTCCAGCAAGCTATCCCTCACAGCCGACTTTGATGTGGGCGTGGGCTCGCTTGGCATCTACGGGGGCGATTCGGACGCCCCCACCTTCATCGTGTGCACCCACGTGGGGGCTGTCGCGGACAGCCTGTTCAACGTGGGCTTCCAGGTGGGGTGAGACACATGGTCGCGTACACCGCAGTTGTCCAGGCCGAGCAGTGGACCGGCACCCCCGCCGCCCAGCGCGCCATCGAGGACCTCGTGGCCGCCCAGCGGCGAGGCGGGTCCTATGACCAGGTTCAGGTTGCAGGCGAAGACCTTTGGCTGACGTGCTCGAACCCAAAGCCCAGCGGCATACCTGTCCCGGTCAACGTGCGCATCGGCGAGTGGCTGGTCTATGGGGATGCGCCCCAGCCGGTCGGTCACCCGGCGATCTACGACGACACGACGTTCGTTGCCCGCTACGCCCGGGTGCCAGGCGCATGAGCGGCCACCGCCCGTTCCGCGACCTGCGGCTGGACTGGCCCCAGCCGTTCGAGGTCCTGGAGCAGTTCTACTACGAGCACGCGCGGCGCATGAGCGTGCTGGCCGACATGGGCTGCACGGTGTGCGGCGACCCGGCCACGGTGCTGATCGAGTGGCCCAAGCACGTCTTCTCCGTCTCCCTCGACCCTGGCGCCCTGCGCGAGACCCGGACCATCACCATCACCGAGGAGGTGCGGTTCCTGTGCGAGATGCACGCTCGGGCCTGACCATCCCGGACGACCAGGCCTGGCACGTCCGGGGCATCCCGACCACCCACCGGGGCCCGTTCAACGACTGGGCCGCCCGCCCGGATGGGCGGCGCCTGCGGTGCGGGCTGATCATCAACGCCACCTACGTGGCCGGCCCCGCTCCGAGTGGTGAGCCGTGCCCGGAGTGCAGCCGGTGGACCGATGCGTGAGCGTTCGGGTGTGCGCCTGCGCTACCTTCCCCTGGAGGAGGCGACGAGGCCGCCTACGGGCGGGGTGGTCGAGGTCTACACCGACCGCTGGTGGGCCCATCAGCCCGGCCTGGGCCTGCTGATGTTCGGCAAGGTGCCGCAGTGGACGCCGAACTCATCTACAACTGCGGGGACTACGTATGACCGACGATCGCACCCTTCCCGAGGGCCTGACTCGGGCGATGTTTGACGCCATTCGGGACCTGCGCGAGTGGGTCACCCCGCCGCCGGCCCCGGACGCCGAGGTGCAGGCGTGGCCGCTGTTCAGCGGCTGGGAGTATGGCGGTGTCTACTGCGCCAAGGACGAGTGCGGCTGCGCGGCCGAGGGCAGTGAACTGATCCGGGGCGACGACCGGATGGGGGACGAGGCCGAGACCTTCACGTTGGCTGACCTCCACCGCCGCATCGGTGGGGCGGGCCGAGGAGGAGGGGGTGTGATGGGGCGCGGCCAGACCACTGCCGAGTTCGCGGCCAGCCACGGCCCGAACTGGGTCTACGACGGCGGCCTGCCCGGCGATCCCGGCTGGGTGAGCGACGCGGCGCGCGAGTTCGGGGACCTGCTCGGCCTGGACGCGGAAGCCCTGGACGACGCTGCGGCGGAGCACGGGTGGGAGTTCCATGACCCGGGCTACGACGAGAAGATCCAGCAGCTTGCCCTGACGTGGGGCGAACAGTGAGCAGCCCGGCCGACCGCCTGGCGGATGGGCGGGGCAGCCTGCGCGACCTGGCCGAGTTGGACCAGGCCCGGGCGGCCACCGTCGAGGACCTGAACCGCCTGCTGGTCGGCTACGCCCAGGCCATGCGCGACCTCGGGCCCGACCGGGCCCACTGCGCCTACGTCACCGGCCTGCTGCGTGACTGGGACGAGGTCACCATGGCCTGCGCCCTCGTCGAGGCAGTGGAGCGCCTGGTGCGGCGCCTGGACGAGCAGGGGGCGCGCACCTAGTCTGGTGTCGTGACAGACACGACGGAGCCATACGACCACGACCCGAACTACGACCCGGCGGCGGCCCGCAAGGCCGAGAAGCACGAGGCCTTCGTGGCCGAGTACCAGACCCGCTACGGCGGCGCCGGGCGTGACGCCGAGTCGGTGGCCAGAGTCTTCGGCCTGGAGGGCGAGCCGCCCAGCAACGAGGTCGAGGTGGACCCGGACGCCGAGTCGTCCCCCAACGTCGGGCACAAGTAGCCATGACGGGCATCGCGCCCATCTGGGCCGGCTACCCCAAGTCGTACACGCCCGGGCGCGCGCGAGCCCCCAAGCTGTGCGTCATCCACTACACGGCCGGCAACGCTGGCCCGACCGCCGCCGAGGCGGGCGTGGACTACGACAAGCGGCGCACGGACGGCACCTCGTGCCACATCTTCGCCGACTCGCTGGGCACCCCGCTGATGGAGGTGCCGCTGGGCGACCGTTCGCACAGCGCCTACTTTCACGGCAACGAGATCGGCGTGCACATCGAGACGTGCGACACGGTGCAGAGCCGAGCCGGCTGGCTGGACGCGGTCAGCTACCCGACCATCGTCAACGCGGCCGGGACGGCCCGGTGGGTGTGCGACACGCTGGGCCTTCCCTTGCGGCGGATGACGGTGGCCCAGGTGCGGGAGGCGTACTACGGCAGCGACCCGGGCGGCATCTGCGACCACTGGGACGTGACCCGGGCGTTCCCCGAGGACGGCGGCAACCACACCGACATGGGGCCCGAGTTCCCGTGGGATGTGTTCATGGAGTTGGTGCTCGACCAGGACACGAGAAGGGACTACGGCATGCTGCTGTTCGGGAAGTCAGGCGCGGGCCAGTTCGGCGAGGACACCGACCACTCCCGCTGGTGGGTGGGCGACGGCCTCCACCACACCGAGCGCACCGAGGAACAGGCCAGCCTCCTCCTCGGTGCGGTGAACAAGTACTACGGCCTCAAGCTGGAGATCATGTCGTGGGGCGACACCAGCCCCGAGTGGATGCAGGGCATCGTCGGCCCCGTGCCAGCCGGGAGCGGGGGCGTCGGGGGTCTGGGCTTCGCCGAGGTCGTGGAGGCGGCCCGCCAGGGCGCCGAGAAGGCCGAGGACAGCTAGCCCGCGCGGGCGCTACGCGCGGTGATCGCTAGCTGGTACGCTGCGCCCAACCGCCCAGCGACCACTGGAGCATGCGATGGCCCTCACCACCAGCATCGGCCTGTCCATCTCGGCCGATCTCGTCAAGGCGCTCGACCTCGCCGAGGCGCGCGTACCACTGGTCAAGACCTACACGGCGGCCCTCACCAACGGCGTCCTGGCCGGCCAGGCCGACCTCGTCTTCCACGACACCCGCACCATCGCGCCCTCGTCCAACGACGACCTCGACCTGGCGGGCGTCCTGCTCGACCCGGTGTGCACCCTGCTCACCTTCATCCGAGTCAAGGCCCTGATCGTCGCGGCGGCGGCGGCCAACGCCAACAACGTGGTCATCGGCGCGGCGGCGGCCAACCCATGGGTCGGCCTGATCAATGCCACCGGCACCATCACCCTCAAGCCCGGTGGGGTGCAGGCCTACTTCGCGGGCCAGGCGGACGCGGTGGCCTCTACGGTGATTGCGGCCACCGGCGACATCCTGCGCGTGGCGAACTCGGGCGCCGGCACCAGCGTCACCTACGACATCATCATCATCGGCGCCTCGGCCTGACGTGATCACCAAGCGCAAGAGCAGCCACTCCGCCGAGAGCGCCAACTGCGTTGCGCTGTGGGACTTCGGCGACGAGGTGGCCCTCGGCGACACCAAGGGCCCCAACTGGCAGATGGCCTGGTTCGACCGGGCGGCCTGGACCGACTTCGTCCAGGCGGTCGGACGGGGCGAGTTCGACCGGCCACGAGGCCGTGCTGCGCCGTCTCTGTAAGGTGTGAACGCGAGGGCGCCGCCGAGAGGCCCCTAACCCCCACGGCCCACTCCCCTACGGACCAACGAGAACGGCCCCGAGCTTGATGCTCGGGGCCGTTCTCGGTCCATGACGGGAACGGGACCGCACGGGGAGTCGAACCCCGCCTAGGCGCTTTAGAGGCGCTTGTGCTGCCGACACACCCTGCGGTCAAGGCGGTGCCCGAGGTCAAGGCGGCTCGGCGCCTTGTTCGGCTGCTCTACCGGGCTGAGCTACCCCACTCCCCGAGGGGAGCGTGGCGGGATTCGAACCCGCGACCTGCCGATTACCTGTGAAGTAAGCCGGGCCTGCGCACCGAGCACCACCACCGGACGATCGCCGACACGTGCGGGCCAGCGAGGTTTCCGGGTACCTCTTGAGTTGTGCACCCGGGGCCACCCGAAGGCGATCTTCCCGCAGCGTCCTATCCACGACCACGTGGCCCGGGCCAACTTGGGGCCCTCCGAGAAATTGCACCTCGCCTTCGCCCCCCGAAGGGCGCGTGCTCTGGTTACACCTGAGGGCCATGGGGGCCGGTCTGGGCCCGGGGCAAGCTAGCCTCCCAGACCGGCACCGAAACGGGAGTCGGATTCGAACCGACGACCTCCAGCTTATGAGGCTGGCGAGCACAACCGAACTGCTCCATCCCGTCAGGCGCCCGTGGAGTCGTTACGGTCCTCCTCGGGCGTGTCGACCCTACCATGACAGGACTTCCCGCGCTTGCGATCCACCTCAGCCTTAGTGCGAGAACTAAGGTGGTAGCCCCCGGCGACCGGGCACCAGTAGACCCGGCCCTCCTCGGTCGGGGGCAGCCGACTCAGCGCGTGCTTGCCCATCTCGTAGGTGCGGTAGGTGTTCTTGCGGCACCGCTTGCACTTGGCCTTGTGGTTCCGCATGGACTACGACCACCAGATGTCGCGCTTCACGGCCCTCTCCTTCCGTCGTCTCCAGGTGAGCACACCGAACAGTGTGCCCAGGGTCGCACCCAGCACGATGAGCATGTAGCCCATCAGGCGAACGACCTCGACGCGGTCCTGCCAGGTCATCGCCACTTCCTCCACTTTCGTGCCCGCTTAGGCCGCGTGTGCAGGCGCCTCATGGCGTCGAGGTCGGCCGCGAACACTGCGCCCCGGAATGGGCCCCACTCGCGCGACTTGTCCGTGTCGGTCCAGTGGTAGTGGCCCCGCCCACCGGTGGCCCGGATGCAGGTCCAGGCGCCGTGGCGCCAGCGGTAGCCCCGCCGGTGCATGCGGCGCCCTTGCATGTCGACGATGAAGACCCGCCGACGACGGGCGCGGCGGCGCTCACCGTGGTCCATCTGCCGGGGCCGCCAGTACTGGTAGCCCTTGCGCCGGCACGGCCTGCGGAACCAGCGGTCGCCCAGGCGGGGATCCTCGCGCCACGCCCAGAGCCGCTTGACGTGGGGCGGCGGTTCTGGGTCGTAGGTGAGGTTGTAGCGGTAGACGATCACCACTTCACCCGCAGCAGGGAGGCTCGGTGCTCCAGCAACATGCGCAGCACCTCGTCCACGGTGCCGCCGGGCAGGGAGGCCAGCAGCGCGTTGACGATGGCGCGCGCATCCAGCCGGTGCAGCCTGCGCCCATCCGCCCGGTCGAGGTTGTCCGGCATCGGCATGTCGGCCTCGATGCGCAGGTCCTCCACCTCCTCGGCGCCGTGTGGCTGGGCCTTCCACACCCAGACCGGCTCGGCGCTCATGGCCGCTTCCAGACCCACCGCCCGGGGCGGCGCGGGTCGGGGTACGGCACCAGGTCCCACGTGTAGACCAGGTAGCCTGCCGAGCCGAACGCCACCAGGATCAGGAACATCCCTCCGGCGACCGGGTAGGCAATGGGCGCCTCCTCGCCGAACGTCGTGGACAGGGCGTAGCCGAAGAGGCTGAGCATCGACGCGCCGAACATCGCCATGGCGGTGCGGCGAGGGAAGGGGCGGAACCGGCCGAACACCGACCGCCAGGCGTCCAGCGCGTAGGCCGGGACGCCGATGGTGATGCCCGCCAGCAGCAGGGCCACCCCAACGTCATGCGCGGTCACCTGTCCTCACCCCTCTTCTTGGCGATGGCGGCTGCGATGAAGAACGCGGAGAGCGCCCAGGCGATGCTGCAAACGAGGGCGACTCCCTCGACGGCCTCGGGCCAGGTGTCACTTGCCAGGATCACGGAGCGCCTCCTCGTGCTTGGCGGGCCTGATGGGGCGCTCGGTCCTCCTGGACCACTTGATCTCGGGCCCGCTGGCGAGGAACACCAGCCCGAGCAACAAGAAGACCACCGACACGATGGCGGTAGCGGCGACGAACGCTTCGGGCCAGTTCATGGGGACCCTCCTACAGGTCGTGGGCGCAGAACGGGCAGACGTGGATGTCCTCCACCCGCGTGTTGGCAATGAGGAACGGCTTGCTCACCGAGGGCACCACCTCGGCGGCCATCCGCTCAGCGTGGGCCTCGATGAGGGCCGCCTCGGTGGGGAACCAGTGGAAGCACTCCCCGCACAGGGTGCCGGTGGTGAGGTCGGTCTGGGGCTCGTCCTCGTTGTGGAAGTGGCAGTGGTCCTGGTCGCAGGCGCGGGTCGGTTCGTGGGGCATCATGACCTCCACTCGATGCGCAGCCGCCCATCGAGGGCGTCCACCAGGCGGACGAGGGTCAGCGTCTCGGGCACGACCTCTCCCATTTCGATCTCGCTGATGCTGCTCTGGACGATGCCCGAGATGGCCTCCAGTTCCCGCTGGCTCAGGCCGAGCCGCAGGCGGCGCAGCTTGAGTTGCTGGCCCAGGAGGCGCACTTCGAACTCGTCGGTCGCGAACGACCCGCGCGGACTGCGGGGCACTACTTCAGCCGCCGGGGCAGCTTGAGCCGCAGGTCCTCGTAGCGGCGGAACGCCTGCCACCGGTGGGCGTGGCTGGAGACGTTGTAGAACACCAACTGCTCGTTGATCCCGGTCGGGACGTACAGGGTGGCGTCGATGAGCCACCAGGTGACCGGCAACGTCCGATTCCAGTACTTCAGGTCCATCGCCCACAACTGCACCCCCACGGGCGAGCCCGTGCCCGGCGCGTCCTCGGCGGCCTGAACCTGCTGCTCCATACGGCACCGGGCCCACTGCACGTTCCACCAGCGCGGCGAGAATGCCGCGTTGCGCAACTGCGGGTCGACCTCGTCCACGTAGTCCACGAGGATCTGGCGGGCCCACCGACCGGCCTTCGGCCAAGAGGCCATCCGGCCGGTCTCCAGGTAAGCGTCAGTCGTCATACGAGCCCACCCTGGCCAGCCGTGCCTTCCACTGCCGGGTCAACTCGTTGTAGGCCGAGAAGTCCGAGGCCGAGAAGCCGTGCCGGACGGACCATGAGGTGGAGCCGATCCAGTGGTCGGCGGCCGGCCCGTCGTAGTTCGCGGTCACCCGGTGGTAGGCCCGGGCCCGAATGTCCTCGGTCTTCCCGCCCGAGGCCCAGCCCAGCACGCAGTTGCACGGCTGCACCAGGTCGAGGTCGTCCATGTGGTCGAGCACGTTGTCCAGCTTGAGCCCGGCCAGGCCGCCGTGCTTGCGCAGCCAGCGCAGGCCCCGCTCGATCTGCTTGCTGTAGTCGACGCTCACCGGTGGTCCTCCTCGCACAGCGGCGCCAGGGCCGCCTTCCACTCGGCCGTGAGGGCCTCGTAGTCGGCCAGGCTGTGGGGCTCGTCGTCGCCGAGGCGGAAGCCCCGGTTCGCCGCCCAGCGGTAGCCGACGCTGCGATCGAAGCCCTGGGCGCGGATGCGGGCGTGGTAGGCGTGGGCGCGGTCGACCTCACTGCCGAACCCGCTGGACCAGCCGAGCACGCACGACTCGGGCATGTTCACGTCCAACTCGTCGAGGTGGACGCACAGGTTCTGGAGGAGGTGGTCATGCAAGGGCCCCTCGGTGATGAGCCAGGCGATGCCGGCCTGCACCCGCTCGGCGTAGCTCGCGTCGGTGTTGGGCCGGTCCTGTTCCGTGTAGACGGCAAGGTCGCTGTCCATGTCCGTGCTCCCTTCGGTTTGTGTCCCCCGACCATACACGATCCCCCGAAACCGATGAAGCCCCCCCACGTCATCTCGCGATGCGTGAGGGGGCTTCATGGTCCTACAGGATGATCGTCGCCTGGACCCGCTTGACCTCCACGAGCCCGTCCCACTTGCCCGAACCCAGGTAGTTCTCGGTCGTCCGGAGTTCCCGCAGGGCGTCCTTGAGCGCCTCAGCGGTGGTGTTCCAGTGGTACTCGGCCTGCCAGTCGTCCACGTTCACGTCGAGGTCGAGGGTGACGGTGATCTTCACGGCCGTGCTCCCTTCAGTGCTCCCGCCCGGTAGCGGGGAGACGTGGACCCGGCGGGATTTGAACCCGCATCCTCCGGCCGATCGCCGGTGCTCTACCAGTGAGCTACGTGGCCCTGGCCGCCCCCGAGGGGGCGGGTGGTGCTACACCTCGTCCAGCCAGGACCCGGTGGTCTTGCTGTGCTCGGGCACGACGGCCCAGGAGTTGGCGTCCGTGGTCAGTTCGACCTGGTTGCCGCACTTGGTGCAGATGCGGGTGAGCGTCCGGTTCGGCACGCGCCGGTCGGCGCTGTCGGTGACCTTGACGCGCCGACCGCCCTGCGTGCACCGTCTGGCCGCCATGTACTCGTCCCGCATCCGCTGGCCATCGGCGACTACGTCCGACCAGTCCAGGTCTCGCATGATGCGCTCCCTTCGTTGGGCCCTCCGGTAGGGCCTCCGCGCCGTCCGAGGTGTCGAACCCCGGTGCCTGTCTGGTCTGACCATACACGCACGCACCTGCGACAGCAACCCTCAGCTACTTCTTGCCACGGCCACCAACGCCGTAGCCCTCGGTGTCAGGGTCATCGGTGGAGCGACCCTTGCCGCCCCCCGAGGCCGGCGACTTGCCCGTACCCTTGCCCGGCCGACCGCCCGGCGGGATGTCGCGACCCCGCTTGGAGTCGTCCGTGTTGCCCACGCCGTAGCCTTCGTGTTCCTGAGCCATCCGTTGGCCCCTTTCTTCCGTGCTGGGCCAGGCGGCGCCTGGCCCAGCACGGAAGAAA
>Ga0247827_10000045_pt1 | contig 61435 bp, 60 predicted proteins | sample 12C_Control_Day2_FD_194414 | JGI IMG/M metagenome (GOLD analysis project Ga0247827, IMG submission 194414) | Soil microbial communities from agricultural site in Penn Yan, New York, United States - 12C_Control_Day2 | ecosystem: Environmental > Terrestrial > Soil > Agricultural land | place... | reverse complement strand
CATGGTGATCCAGCTCCACGATGTCGACCTGAAACTGCTCAGGGTTTTCACCACGATTGTCAGGTGCGGTGGCTTTTCCGCCGCGCAGGCCGCGCTGAACGCTGGCCAGTCGACGATCAGCGAGCAGATGACGCACCTGGAAACCCGCCTGGGGGTCAAGCTCTGCCAGCGCGGGCGCAGCGGCTTTCGCCTGACTGAACAAGGCGTGGCGATCCATGAAGCCACACTGCGTCTGCTCAGCGCGGTGGAGAGCTTCTGCCTGGACGCCGACGTGCTCAAGCAGCACATCAGCGGCAAGCTCAACCTGGGCATCATCGACTCCACCCTGACCGATCCCGACTCGCCGCTGCCGCGTACCACCCAGCGTTTTGTCTCGCGCGGCCACGACGCTCATCTGCACATCTACATCGGCGCCCCCGCGGAGCTGGAGGAACGCGTACTGGACGGTCGCCTGCATCTGGCCATCGGTCACTTTCCCCTGCGGGTACCGGGGCTGTCCTACCTGCCGCTCTACAACGAAGCCCTGGGACTCTACTGTGGGCGCCGCCATCCGCTGTTTGCCAGCAAAGCGTCGAACGGTCGTCTGCTCGAGGACGTTCGCGCCTGCCGTATCGTAGTGCGCGGTTACATGAATGAGTACGACCTGGAGCAACTGGGCATGACCAAGGCCGCTGCCACCGTCGAGAACATCGAGGCGGCGGCGATCCTGATCATTTCCGGCGCCTACATCGGCTTCCTGCCGGTGCACTTCGCCGAGCAGTGGGTCAAGACCGGCGAGATGCGCCGCCTGGGTGCCAGCGCGCTGGACCTGACCTCGCCGTTCGATGTCGTCACCCGTCGCGGCGTATCACCGCCACCGATCCTGCACGCCTTCCTCGAAGACCTCGCCGCCTGTATGCACCCGCCACTGCCTTGAGCGGGTCCCCAGTGGGATCGGGCTTGCAATTGATTGCCAGTATGCTTCGTGGCTGAATGACTTTCTTAACACCGTCACTGCGTGCAGGACACAGCGCTCAGATCGGACTTCTCACATAACAACGGCTGATCCTTGATAACGGTCCCCGGCTTCAAACCAAGGGTTCCATCAGCCTTTATCTGTAAGGCCGAGGCCGCTGTTCTACCTAGCTCACGGTAAGCCCAGAACAGGTAAGTGCTGGAGTTGAACGCTGCCCCCGCCGTAGGCAACTGCGGGAAGTAAAGATTGTCGTCATCGCGAACCGTGGTACCTGCGTTACTGCCATAGTAGGCCGCTAGCATGCAACTGACCGGATAGGCTCGGGTTTCACACTTACCATCTTTGAAAGCACGTCTTACTGCCGCTTGGTCCCAACCCAGCTTGATAAGCCAGATATGCGAGACTGGCATTGCGCTACCCTCAGGCCATATGACTTCGCCTGGTACAACACCATTGAACCACGCCGAGGTGTTATAGGCATGGCGCGGTTTTCCCGGGCCGTTGTTCCAGTCGCTGCACACTTGATCCAGATTGATCAGCGCCTTATCGAATCTCATTTCTGCGCCTTCTTTTTTCAGCATCTGCCGGGCAATGCAGATGCCTTCCATCCGGCCCTCAACATCCTCTTCAGCATCAACGATGATGACATCTCGGGCACCGCGGCGTAGCAAGCTGTAAAGCCCAAGGTTTTCGGTATGACCTCCATCGCTTAGCCGTATGCTGGCTGGTTCAGCCCGGAAGGGGTTCTTGACCGTTGCTCCCCATCTAATGGCTGGCGGATGGAATGTGTTTACTGAGTCAACTGCCGCACCCGACACACGGACCGATGTACCAAGGTCTGGGATAACAGGCGTGTCAGTACGTAAATAGCCCGTCAGCGTAGACCCTTGGCCAAAGGCTGTTATCTCAAAGATCTCGGACTGATCCCGGTAGAGAACATCGCCTGGCCTGCCATTTTCGCTCGGGGTCAAGCTGGTGTTCAGAATCCACAAAGGCATCCTGGCTGCAGACTTGTCGTTGTGCAGTGCGCGCAACAGTTGCCACGTTGCTGTATCCGGATCGAGATGCCATTCGCTGGTGTGAATCTGGCCTTTGTCGTTCGTATAGGAAAACGCCTGACTCCACGAGGTTCGTGGATTTGGATTTAACCCCCAGGCACGCTCGATCCCGTATTGATAGGAGATGGCAACGTCGCTTGTCTCAACAAAGGGCGCTTTTATCCATTCACCCAGAACAACAAAGCCGTATTTGACCGCTTGCCACCACGGGGCGCCCTGACGATCACCTGTGGCTACAGTTTCAGAATCCTCAAAGATGTCAGGCCAGCGGCCCAGGTGAGTCTGCCAACGAAACGGGTCACGGTTATACGCCAGGCCAGTGGCGGGGTCGTCAAAGGTGAAGTGCATTTTGTATTTACATTGGTACATCCGTTTGAACCCTTCATCTCCTTGTCCGGCCTGCAGTAAAGCAGCGCGGATGAGCAACTCAGTTTCCTTTCGACTGGAGCTTGGCCTAGGCTCGTCTTGCCACCATAAAGGTATGCAGTCCGTGAAAACGACCCTATGGTCACGGATGCCGGCCTTTCGGGTTTCAAGACGCTTTGTGTAATACCAGAGTGCTGCGTAACTGCCGCCAGAAACCGATGAAATGGCATCGACCTGGTCAAGAACCTGACTGTCATTCAGGCCCTGCATGACGCCATGGGCAAACATCGCAGCACGCGTTCCGCCACCCGATAGCGCCAGCCCAATCGAGAGTGGAGCACCGCCGCTGGGTTCAGCTGAAAAATCTTTTTTCAGTGACGCCAACATCGTGTGGGAAATAGGCCGCAATTCAGTAACACCTGAGGCACGTGTCGGCTTTCCCTGCGCCCATTGTTCGTGCACATATTTCGAGGAACAACTGGCCGACAATACGACCAAGGTGAAACATGTTGTACGCGAAAGTGCTCTCCCAAACTGCTTTGATCTGATCATAGTCACGCTCCCAAGGATGCAATGATGTGCACTTCCTTTGAGCATAGGAGAAAGCTTATAAGTAACCAGCGCAAGCTCGAAGAGTAAAACTCAAGCAAACAACAAAAAAACAAAGCTCCGACACGCCCACACTCATAATGTGTCAGACCAACCTTTACAGCCAATCATTCTAAGTACTCACATTGCTTTATCTCAACACCTGGATAGGCTAATTACACAGAGGTTGTTGCAATCACCAGCAGATCTTGAGTGCACACCATGAGCGGCGAAAATACACAAACTACTGAACCCTCGTTTGAAAATAGCTTTCGTGCCTACGCGTGGGACTATTTTGCCCTGCATGCGGACCAAAGGTTGAAAGCCTTTCACTTCTACATTTTGCTTTCAACAGCGATCATTGGTGGCTTTGCAGTTCTTCTGAAAAATGGTGATGCGTATAAGTGGATGGCCGTGTTCGGCGCACTGTTGACATTCTTCTCTTTTGTCTTCTGGAAACTCGACAGAAGAACTCATGACTTGCTTGGTTATGGCAAGGCCGCACTAGAGTATCTGGACGCCCAGCACAACCTGCCAAATGACAACGACGGCCTTCCACATGTTCTTCGTCTTATTTCACGAGAGCAGGCAGTGAGTAAACAGATAGCTGCCCGGGAAGCTATCAGCGATAAACTGGCATTCACCTATACACGCTGTTTCAGCTGGGTGTTTATTACATTCTCACTTGTTGGAGTCGTCACAGTCCTGGCTTGCATGGCCTATGGTCACTATTGAGCACGTCATCAACTGATCTGTTCAAGCGTGTACTCAAGCACGTCGGGAAAGTTGAGGAAAAGGAGGCGCTGCATGAACTCACTCACCGGCGGTTGCCTCTGCGGCAACGTACGAATCGTCGCCTCGGGACGCCCTTATCGGGTCGGCCTTTGCCACTGTCTGGACTGCCGAAAACATCATGGTGCGCTGTTCAACGCCTCGGCCATATTCCCTCAGGATGCGGTGACCATCGAGGGCGAGACGCAGCACTACGCCGGCCGTCATTTCTGTCCCCGCTGCGGCTCCTCGGTGTTCGCCCGCAGCGACGACGAAATCGAAGTGCACCTGGGATCCCTGGATGCCCCGGATCAACTGATACCCACCTACGAAAGCTGGATTATCCGCCGCGAATCCTGGTTGCCGGCATTTGCACTGAGCAGACGCTACCAGCGCGATCGAGACGCCAGCGGGCGCTTTGAGGAGTAATCCCCCCCCTCGCCCGCTCATAGCCGCACTCTTGCCAGCTGATAGTAAAAATCTCTTGTACGAACCCCTGGCGGGAGGAAGATGGTGTGATCAGCGACCTGCACGAACAAGGCCCGGATCATGAACACTCGCCCGCGCTGCACTGCCTTCCATGAAGCAGGCCACGTCCTGGCTTTCTGGTGGAATGGCCAGCGCATCAAGCGAGTGACTGTACGCACCCGCGCCGAAGCACTGATCGGCCCGATGGTGGATCTGCGTGGCAACCTGCAGGCGGTCAAGGGCCTGGTCGAAGCCGACTACCTGGTGCCGCTCCCCGCCTTCGAGCCGCCCGGCATCGCCGAACACCTGCCTTCGATGATCAGCGCCATTGAGCGCGACCTGGTGGATTGCTTCGCAGGCCCTATGGCCGAAGCGATCTACAGACACTGCCCGGTCGACAGGTGCCTGCAGCGTAGCGGTGCTGGCGACCGCCAGCGCGGCATGGAGTTGATCCGCCTGCTGCCGGCGCGCATGGTACTCGACGCCGAGCCCCTGGCCATTGCCCGTGCCAGCTGCCTGGTACATCGATACTGGGCGGTGGTCAGCGCTGTTGCGCAGTTTCTGCATGCCCAGGGCACGGTCAACGGCGAGGAGATCAGCGCGTTGTTGTGCCAGCTCAGCGGCGAGTCACCGACACCTCAGGGCAACCTCCTGCGCGACCTCGACAGCCGACACAATCGTCATGCCACTACCCGGTTACGGCCTGTCTGCCTGGCATGATAAAGGTGCTCGTCGGCGGGGCTGAACCTGCGCTCAGAAACCCACACTCGCGGAGAGCAGGTAGGTCCTGGGGGTAGACAACGTCAGACCGGCTTCGCTGTCATCGGAGGCACCCGCCGAGGCCCAGTAGCGCTCATCCAGCAGGTTCTCGACACTGGCGCGCAGGGTGATGTCCTTGCCGTCGACCTTGAAGGCATAGCGGGCGCCGGCATCGAAGCGTTGCCAGCCGTCAATCTGCTTGCTGTTGGCCTGGTCCAGGTACTGCGAACTGGAATGAATGCCACGGGCCGTCAGGGTCAATCCCGAGAGGCTCGGCACGTCCCACTCGGCCCCCAGGTTGACGTTGTACTCGGGCGTTGCCGGGGCGCGGTTGCCGTCGAAGGTGCCGCCATTGGTGCCGGTCAGTTCACTGTCGATGTACATCACCCCACCCAGCAGGCGAAAGCCCTTGAGCGGTTCACCGAACACACTCAGCTCGACACCTTTGTTCTCGCGCTTGCCGTTGGGGCCGAAGACCCGGGTACTGGCATTGGTTTCGTAGGCCGGCTGACGGATCCGGAAGGCGCTGGCGGTCAGGGCAAGGTTGCCCAGATCATACTTGGCACCGACTTCCACCTGGCGGCTGATGAACGGCGGGAAGATCTGGTCTTCGTTGATCGCGGTCGAAGGCGCGATCTTGCCCTGGCTCAGGCCTTCCATGTAGTTGGCATAAAGAGACAGTTGATCAGTGACCTTGTACAGAATCCCGCCCGACGGCGAGACCTTCTCTTCGTCATAGGCCGTAGCGCCTTTGACGTTGTTGCTCCAGTCGTCGACCTGCACCCGCTGCCAGCGCGCGCCGAGGGTCAGCAGCACACGGTCATCGAAGAACCCGAGGGTGTCGGCCAACGCTACGCCAGTGAAGCGGTTCTCGGTGTACACCTTGGCGTCCTGGCGTGTGGGGGTACCGGGCGTAGGCGTCGGTCGCGGGTCGTAGAGGTTGCTTGGCGCCGATGCATAGCGGGCACCGCCGTTCTCGAAATCCATATAGAAGTAGCTGGCGGCCAGGTTCACTTCGTGGCTCACCGGACCGGTATGGAACCAGTTGCGCAGGCCGGCGGTGGCGGTCTTGACGTTTTCATCGCGGGTGAAATCCCGCGGCTGGACGCTGAAGTCACCGGCATCGTTGGAGACCGGAACGTTGTGCCGAAGGAAGTCATGGTCGCTTTTGCGCGCGCCGACTGCCGCGTAGGCCATCAGCGAATCGCTGATGTCGTATTCGCCATTGAGGGTACCGAAGGTGTCGTTGGTACGGGCCTGGCTCCAGGCCTGGGCATAATTGCGCCGCACATCATCGGCATCCGGGACCTTGGCATTGGCGCCGACGATCACGCGCTCCTGCGGTGCATCGGTGTCGCGCTCGGTGTGGCCGAAATCCGCCGACAGCCGCAATCGCTCACCGCGAAAGTCCAGGCCCAACACGGCCATCTCACGCTCGACGCTCTGATGGTCCCACTCAGTGTCACCGCCCTGCTTGACGCCGTTGAAGCGCAGGCCGAACTGGTTCTGGTCACCGAACCGACGGCCCATGTCTACCGCCCCCCCTACCTGACTGTCTGACACGTAGCTGCCGGTGAACTCGGTGAGCGGCTTGTCAGCCGCGCGCTTGGCCACCACGTTGATGCCGCCGCCGACACTGCCTCGCGGCGAGATCCCGTTGATCAGCTGGCTGGGGCCCTTGATGATGTCGACGCGATCGGCCATTTCCATGTCGATCGAGTAGGTCGGCAGCACGCCGTACAGGCCGTTGTAGGAAACATCGCTGTTAAACAGGCTGAAACCGCGGATGGTGAACTGCTCGAAGCGTCCGCCAGCCGGGTTGGTCGCCCGTACCGAAGGGTCGCTGGCGATCAGGTCGCCGAGGGTCCGCGCCTGCTGGTTCTGCACCGCCTCACTGGTGTAGGTGGTCATGCTGAACGGCGTTTCCATGAAGTCCCGCGAGCCCAGCAAACCCTGCGAGCCACGCCGGGCGACCTGCCCACCTGCATAGCGCTCGCCGTCCAGGTCGTCCCTGGCGTGGCTGCCGAGGATGCTGGTCGGCGCGATTTCCAGGGCATCCGCCCCCGCTGGCAGCGGCACCAGGGTGTAGGCACCGGCACTGACCGGCTGCAGTTGCAGACCACTGCCCTGCAGCAACCGGGCGAAGCCTTCATCAATGCTGTAGTTACCCAACAGGCCGGCGCTGCGCCGGCCACTGACCAGGCCCGGCTCCACCGAAACGCTCACCCCGGCCTGGCCAGCAAAGCGGATCAAGGCCGAGCCGAGGTCGCCGCCCGGCACCTTGTAGCTGCGTTGCTCGCTGTCGGCCACGGCCATCTGCGGCGCCAACGGGCCGAAGCCGAGCATCAGGCTCAAGCACAAGGTGGAACAGGAAAACGAAGACGCCGGTGGCGTTCGGCGACGTGTCACTGCGGGCATTGTTGCGCTCTCTTGTGGATTCACTTGCCCTTGATGACAACCGAACGAAAGAAAGGGGACAGGCTTCAGGCAATTATTTTCAACGGCCTGGACTGCATGTCATTCCCTGTCCTTGAACGAGCGGATCAGGTTGTCGCGCAGCTTGACCACCGCTCGCTGAACCTGGGTGAACTCTTCTGCGGTGAGGCCGGTGGCTTCGAAAAGGTCGACGTCCGAGCCCTCGTCGCGCAGTTGCCGACCACTGGCCGTCAGCCGGATGCGCACCTGACGCTCATCCTCCGGGTCGCGCTGGCGTTGCACGTAGCCCATGGCTTCGAGTTTTTTCAGGATCGGCGTCAGGGTGTTGGATTCGAGAAACAGCTTTTCACCCAGGCTGCCGACGGTCTGGTCGTCCTGCTCCCAGAGCGCAACCAGGGTGATGTACTGGGTGTAGGTAAGGCCCAGTCGCTCAAGTTTCGGCTTGTAGGCTTTGCCGAAGGCGAGATTGCTCGAATAGACGGCAAAACACAGAAACTCCGAGAGTTTCAGGTCGGCAGGCATCGCAGTTTCGGTGGGTTTCATGGCTATCCCTTGTTGACCAGAGCAGAACGAGGAACGGCCAGGCGAGCGTATAAAACGTTCACCTGGCCTTTCCTGCTTGATACCCCATACGATTTAATCGCATGCGACTTAGCTGATAGTCCTTTCCCGGCGTTTCGATGTCAAGACAGCGGGTGCTTGGCCACCTGTCCTGTTACTCGGTGATCGCCTTCAAGGTTACCTCGATGTTGCCGCGGGTGGCCTTGGAGTATGGACAAACCTGGTCGGCGGCATGCACCAGGGCGTTGGCGACTTCAGGGTCCAGGCCTGGCAAGCGCGCAGTCAGTCGGGCCTGGAGGAAGTAGTCCTTGCCGGTCTGGCCGAGGTCGACTTCGATCTCGACCGCCAGACCTTCTGGCAATGCCACCTTCATTTCCTTGGCGACCAGTTCCACTGCCGCGATGTAGCAGGCCGACCATGCCCCGGAGAACAGTTGCTCGGCGGTCGGGTGCGGCGCAATGGCGTTGAACTCGTGGGCAGGCTTGCTGGCGCCCGGCGACGACAGCTGGATGTTCAGGCCACGTGCGGTGGTACCGGCGACACTGAGGGTGGTGTGGGTTTTACCGGTCAACAGGACTTTTTCGATCTTGCTCATGGGGGAGTTCCTCTGGGTTTGCTTGAGTTGTCTCGCTATCGATTTAATCGCATGCGATAGATCAATAATCAGGCAGGCACGTCTCGACGTCAACAGGGTTGGTATGGTGCTGCGACGGACGGTCTCATCGCGGGGCAAGCCCGCTCCCACAGGATTTTCTGCAGCCCTGTGGGAGCGGGCTTGCCCCGCGATAAGGCCCTGCTTAGTGAACCGCACGCGTGACCAGATAACTCAGCAGTTCAGGCTCGTCATCCAGTTCAATGGTCCGCACCGGCCGTGGCAGGTTGTCCAGCACCGCACGCCAGAACGCCTGGGCGGTTTCGTCCTGGTCATAGAAACGCACCAGCCAGTCACTCTCCCCGCTCATCAGCACCTGGCTGGCGATTGCGCGGCCGATGCCTTTGCGCCGGTAACGCTTGAGGATGAACAGGTCCGCCAGCTCCAGGGCATTGAGTGCCGCGAACTCGCTGCGCTCGATCAGCAGGAAACCGGCGATGAAGCCATCGACCAGGATCAGGTTGGCGCTCCACTGCGGCTCCTGCCAGTAGCGGATCAGGTGCTCTTCGTGGATGTAGAAGCGGCCGTCCACTTCCACATCCTCTTGCTCCCAGTCCGAAGACTCATAGGCATAGAACTGATACAGGTTGCGGATCAGCTCAGCCTGGTCGGGGCCGGTTTGCAGCAGTTCGACAGTGAAAGGGATCGAAGGCATGGGGATCTCGGTCAATAAACGGGTAGCGCGTTTTTCGCGGGCGCTATTGTTTACAAAAGCCGTGGCCAATGCCAGCAGCAGGAGGTGAACCCATGACCTATCGCGAACCCGCCCGCGACCCGGCCCCCATGTCGCGCCCCACGGCGATTGCCTATGCGATTGGCCTGCCGCTGGCCCTGCTGGTGCTGATCTTCCTGCCCGCCGGCAGCCTCACCTGGCGCCCCGGCTGGATATTCCTTGGCGTGCTGGTGCTGGCTTTTGCGGTGTCGGCGCTGGTGCTCGCCCGCGTCAATCCGGTGATCTATCGTGCGCGCAGCCGCTTCCAGGCCGGCACCAAAAGCTGGGATAAAGCGCTACTGGCGCTCATCCTGCCGGCAATGACTGCCGTCTTGCCCGTGGCAGCGCTCGATGCCGGGCGCTTTCATCACGCGCTGGTACCGGGCTGGCTGGTGCTGATGGGCTATGCTGCGGTACTGCTGGGCATCGCGGTGGCCGGATGGGCGCAGGCGGTCAATCCATTTTTCGAGCCCGGTGTGCGCATCCAGTCAGAGCGCCATCAACGGGTGATCGACAGCGGTCCGTATCGCTTTGTCCGCCACCCCGGATACACCGCCGCACTCTGGCTATTCTTCGGTATGGCGCTGGCACTGGGCTCATTCTGGGCGCTGCTACCTGCTGCATTGGCAGCGGCTTTTCTGATAGTGCGTACCGCCTGGGAAGATCAGTTGTTGCAGGCCGAACTGGACGGCTATGTTGAGTATGCCGGGCGGGTTCAATTCAAGCTGTTCCCCGGGATCTGGTGAAGGACGACATGCGCCATGAACAAATCCCGTAGCAGTGACCCGGCACACACGGCTGAATCCTCCGCCAGTGCTTTGATCGAGGCCAGAATTCGCGCTCAACGACTGGCGCGGGGCAACCCTTGCCCGGGTACGCAGACTCATCCACCAGGCCGACCCCGAGTTACTTGAGGAGTGGAAATGGCGCGGTGTTCCGGTGTGGTCCCACGCGGGCATTCTGTGCACCGGCGAGACCTGTAGGAGCGGATTCATCCGCGATGGGGCGCAACGCGGCCCTAAACAGGTGGGACTGCTATGCAGTCCATCGCGGCGGTCCGGCGTCCCGGTGAATCCGCTCCTACAAGCGTCATGAACCTGTCAGATGCGCGCCAGTGCCTGCGCCAGGTCCGCGCGCAAATCTTCGACGTCTTCCACCCCTACCGACAGGCGCACCAGTGCATCGCCGATCCCCAGCTGCGCGCGGGTTTCGGCGGGGATGCTGGCATGGGTCATGATCGCCGGGTGCTCGATCAGGCTTTCCACCCCGCCCAGGCTTTCGGCCAGGGCAAAGATGCGCACGCTTTCGAGAAAGCGCCGGGCGCCGGCCAGGTCGCTGTTGAGGTCCAGGGAAATCATCCCGCCGAAACCATGCATCTGCCGCCGTGCCAGACCGTGCTGGGGGTGCGAGACCAGCCCCGGATAATAGACCCGCGCCACCTGCGGCTGGCGTTCCAGCCAGTGTGCTAGCTCCAGGGCATTGCTGCAGTGGCGCTCCATGCGCAACGCCAGGGTCTTGACCCCGCGCAAGGTGAGAAAGGCGTCGAACGGCCCGGCAATCGCGCCCACCGCATTCTGCAAAAAGCCCAGGCGCTCGGCCAGTTCGGGATTGCCGACCACGGCGATCCCGCCAATCACGTCGGAGTGGCCGTTGAGGTACTTGGTGGTCGAGTGCAGGACGATATCGAAACCCAGCTCCAGTGGCCGCTGCACCCAGGGGCTGGCGAAGGTGTTGTCGGCGACACAGAGAATGCCGCGCTGACGACAGATTTCGGCAACGGCGACCAGATCAGTCAGTCTGAGCAAGGGGTTGCTGGGGGTCTCGACCCAGACCATGCTCGTGTCGTCTTCCAATGCCGCCTCGAAAGCCTCCAGGTCGGTCAGGTCGACAAAGCTGAAGCGATGCCCGGCACTCTGCCGCCGAACCTTGTCGAACAGGCGAAAGGTACCGCCATAAAGGTCATTGCCAGAAACGATGTGCGAGCCGGCTTCGAGCAGTTCTAGGACATTGGCGATGGTCGCCAGCCCCGAGGCGAACGCGAAGGCCTGGGTGCCGCCCTCAAGATCGGCCACGCAACGCTCCAAGGCCCAGCGGGTGGGATTGTGCGAGCGCCCGTAATCCAGGCCTTTGTGCACGCCGGGGCTCTGCTGGGCGTAGGTGGAGTTGGCATAGATCGGCGGCATCAGGGCCCCGGTGGACGGGTCCGGGGTTTGCCCGGCGTGGATCACGCGGGTGGCGAAGGCGCGTGGCGCGGTGGTTTCGTCGTGCTGGCTCATGGCAAGGACCTGCGCAGGTGGTTGAGCATGTCGACACGGGTAATCAGGCCATAGAAGCCCGAGGCATCGGCGATGATCGCCACCAACCCACGGTCGAGTTCCGCTTGCAGTGTAGTCAGGCTGGCACTCGGTGGCAGGGTTTGCAGCTTGTCGGTCATGGCGCTGGCAACCGGCAGGCGAAAGTGCGTGGGGTCGGCGTGCATGCCGACGAGGATATCCGACTCGTCGATCACCCCGACCAGCCGCTGGCCGTCTTCAAGCACCGGTAATTGCGAGACATCGGCCAGGCGCATGCGCTGGAACGCAGTGAGCAAGGTGTCGCCGGGGCCGACGCTGATCACCCGGCCATCCTCGAAGCGCCGGGCGATGAGGTCGCGTAAATCGCCATAGTGCTTGAACTGCAGCAGGCCCTGGTCGGTCATCCACTGATCGTTGTAAACCTTCGACAGGTAGCGGGTGCCGGTGTCGCAGACAAAGCTGACCACCCGTTTCGCTTCGGTCTGTTCGCGGCAATAGCGCAGCGCCGCTGCCAGCAAGGTCCCGGTCGAGGAGCCACCAAGAATGCCTTCGGCACGCAGCAACTGGCGGGCATGATCGAAGCTGTCTTCATCGCTGATCGAGTAGGCCTGGCGCACGCTGGACAGATCGGCGATCGAGGGAATGAAATCCTCACCGATGCCCTCCACTGCCCAGGAACCGGGGGTGCCCAGGGCGCCGCTGCGGCTGTACTCGGCCACTACCGAGCCGACCGGATCGGCCAGCACCATGGCCAGGTCCGGCTGTACCCGGCGAAAGAAGCGGGTCAAGCCGGTCAAGGTACCGGCCGAGCCGACACCGACGACGATGGCATCCACATCATGGTGCATCTGCGCCCAGATCTCCGGCGCGGTGCTGCACTCGTGGGCCAGGGGGTTGGCCGGGTTATTGAACTGATCGGCGAAGAACGCCTCGGGGATCTCCGTGGTCAGCCGCGCCGCCACGTCCTGGTAATACTCCGGATGCCCCTTGCCGACATCAGAGCGAGTGATATGCACTTCGGCGCCCATCGCCTTGAGGTGCAGGACCTTTTCGGTAGACATCTTGTCCGGCACCACCAGCACTACCCGGTAGCCCTTGGCCCGGCCGACCAGCGCCAGCCCCAGACCGGTATTGCCCGCGGTGGCTTCAACGATGGTGCCACCGGGTCGCAGCCGGCCATCGCGCTCGGCCGCATCGATCATGGCCAGGCCGATGCGGTCCTTGATCGAACCGCCGGGGTTCTGCGATTCGAGCTTGAGAAACAAGGTACAGGGGCCGGTATCGAAGCGGCTGACGCGGACCAGGGGCGTGTTGCCGATCAGTTCGAGTACGGCTGGGCGGGAATCGTTGGACATAGGCTCACCTCGCAGCGGGACAGGGTGCGGGTTGAACAGCGGCCTATGGTCCAACCCGGGCGACGCTTCGTTTGGACCATAGGCCCGCTTGACGCCCACCGCAACCGTTCGCGGCCAGCCGGTAATGTACGCCGGCTGTCAGGCTCCACCGCGGAAACAGGAGACACCCCAGGCCGTCAGTTTGAACGGCAGGTGATAGTGCTGGCCGGGGTCGGCCAGCCCGAAGCGGTAAACCAACTCGTCAAGAAACGGCACCGCAGGCAGTACCATGCCTTTAGCCCGATAGAAATCGGCTACCTGCAGGCTGACTTCATATACGCCTGGGGTACAACGCCCGGCCTCGCCCTCCAGCTCCGCCAGCACACCGTTGCTGGCGATCCGCCCTTGGCAGATCAGCTCCCCCTGACCGCCGTCCAGGCGCACCAGGCGCACCTCCAGACCTTGCGCCACACAGCCGCTGGCAACATCGACAATATGAATGGAGATGCCTGCACTCATGACCAGAAGCCTTTGTGAGGTTCAGCCGCCTCTGCTTCAAGCATCGGCCCGAGAACACTGACCTGACGTTGCCCGCGTGCAAACACTTCGCGGCACGGTAGTGAGAAGGTCGGATTTTCCGGGTGGTCGCCGGTCAACCCCAGCAGTGCATGTTCGGACAAGGCGTACACCACCCGGCCAATGCCGGTCCAGTACACAGCTCCGGCGCACATGCAGCAGGGCTCGGCGCTGGTGTACAGGGTGCAGTCCGCCAGCGCCTCGGGACTCAGGCACTTGGCTGCCTGGGCCGCGGCAACCAGTTCGGCGTGCTGGGTCGGATCACCTTCGGGTGGCATCGAGTTGTTGCCGGCCTGGGCGATCACCTGACCATTACGGTCCGCCACCAGTGCGGCAAACGGATGGCGGCCGCGTTGCCGGGATTGCTCGGACAGCTCGATGGTGCGGCGCAGCAGTTCAAGGTCGAGCGCGCTGACACCGGCGGGGGTGAGGTTGGTAAAACTGGTCATGTGAAACTCCTTGGCAGTAGGTAAAGGAATACGTCAGTCAGCCAGCTCGGCGTCGCTAGAGAGTGCCTCGGTCGGCTGGTTTTCGTTGTTGAGGAGGATGTTGAGGACAATGGCGGTGATCGCCCCGAGGAAGATGCCGCTTTCAAGCACCAGCTTGAGCGCGCCATTGGCGTGTTCGAACAACGCCGGGAAGGACATCGGCAACACCCCGACACTGACCGATACCGCGACGATGATGCCGTTGCGCGTACCTTCGAAGCGGACCCGGGAAAGCTCCTGGATACCGGCCACCGTCGTCATACCGAACATGACGATCGCGCAGCCACCCAGCACCGGCGTCGGCACTGCGGCAATCAAGGCACCGAGTTTGGGAAACAGGCCCATCAACACCATGATCGCGCCAGCTGCGGCTACCACGAAGCGGCTCTTGATGTTGGAAAGCGCGATAAGGCCGGTGTTCTGAGTGAAGGCGTTGTAGGGGAAGCTGTTGAACAACCCGCCGAGCATGGTCGACAAACCGTCAGCACGAAAGGCATTGCCCAGGGTCTGCTGGCTGGTCGGTTTGCCGGTCAACTTACCGATGGCCAGGCAATTACCGGTGGTCTCGGCCATGATCACCAGCATCGCCAGGGTCATCACCAGAATCGGCATCAGCGAAAACTCAGGTACACCAAACGCCATCGGCGGACTCAGTTCGAACCAGGCCGCCTCCCCTACCCGGCTGAAGTTGGTCATGCCAAAGGCTGCGGCAATCAAGCTGCCCACGAACAGGCCGATGAGCACACTGAGGTTGCCGATAAAGCCGGAGAATCGCGCATAGATCAGCAACGTCACTGCCACCGTGGCCAAGCCCAGCAACAGGTTGGCGGGCTTGCCGAAATCATCCGCGCCCGGATTGCCCCCGCCCAACCAGATCGCCGCAGCAGGCATCAGCGAGATGCCGATAATGGTGATCAGGCTGCCAATCACCACCGGCGGAAAAAACCGCAGCAGACGGCTGAACACCGGCGCCAGGGCGATGGTAATTGCACCTGCGGCGATCACTGCACCAAAGATCTGGCTGAGGCCGAACTCTTTGCCAATCATGATCATCGGCGCCAGGGCAATGAACGAGCAGCCCTGGATCATCGGCAAGCGCGCGCCGAACTTCCAGAAACCCAGGGTCTGGATCAGCGTGGCAACACCGGAGGTCAGCAAGTTGGCATTGATCAGCATGACGATCTGCGCCGAGGTCAAACCCAGGGCGCTACCAAGAATCAAGGGGACCGCTACGGCGCCGGCATACATCACCAGTACGTGTTGCAGGCCGAAGGTGAACAACTGGCGCAATGGCAGGATTTCGTCCACCGGATGAACCCGTTTTATGCTCATGTCGCGTGTCTCCTGAAGGTGCAGCTTTTATTGTTGTTAAGGCTGGCCGGCACAGGAATGCTTGACCCGAGGCGATATTTACCCGCCCCAGACGATGAAACAAGTTAGTAACTATCGCTTTGATCGATGGATGAAACCTTGCGTAGCTGGCGTCGGCAGGCGAGGATTGGCCCGCCCCCTCATCCGCCCAAGGAGCCGTCACCTTGCGTTTCTCACTGGATCAGCTGTCGATGTTCGTCGAGGCGGTGAAAACCGGCTCGTTTTCCGCCGCCGGGCGCAAGCTGGGTAAAACCCAATCGACCATCAGCGCTGCCATTTCCAACCTGGAAACCGACCTGGGCGTGGAGCTGTTCGACCGTTCCAGCCGCAACCCGGTGCTCACCGCCAGTGGCCAGAAGATGCTGGTGCAAGCCGAGGCCGTACTGGAGCGCTGCCTGACCCTGGAGGCCCATGCCGATTGTTTGAGTGAAGTGATCGAGCCCAGCCTGACGCTGGCCATCGAAACGCCCTACGGCCCGCTTTTACCCGTGCTCAAAGCGTTCGAGCAGACGTTTCCCTATGTCGACCTGGTGATTCGCCACCCGGTGCATGGCGACGTCAGTGAATTGGTCGCCAAAGGCGAAGCGGTGCTGGGCGTAGCCTTTTCGCAGCCGGGTTATGTGCAGGAGTTGGCGTTCCAGCAGTTGGGCAAGCTGATCATGCTGCATGTGTGTCACCCACAGCATCCCTTGGCGCAAATTGCCAACCTGGCCTTTGATGACCTGCATGTTCATCGGCGTCTGGCCTTCAGCGCCCATGCCAGCAAGCTGCCCAGCAGCGAATACCTGCGCTCGACCCAGGTGTGGCAGGCCGAAAGCTACCTGGCGCTGCTGGAAATGGTCCGAGCCGGACTGGGCTGGGCCACGCTGCCGCGCCAGTTGATTCAGCGCGAACTGGCCAGCGGCGAACTGGTGGAGTTGCAGCTATCGGCCTATCCGTACACCGACTGGCAGGTGGGCGTCGACCTGCTCTGGTCCAGGCAACGACGCCTGGGCAAGGCCGAACGCTGGCTCAAGGAGCACTTGCAGGCCAACAAGGTGTTCGAGCTGGACCGCAAGGGGCAGACCACCACCTTGTGAAGATGAGGATCCACCCTGGTCCGGCGTGGGGCTGCCTTGATCAGTAGGTGCCGCGCAGGGTCAGCATGAAGTTGCGCGGGTCGCCATAGTAGTTGCCATAGGTCGAGGTACCGACAGTCTGGTAGTACTTCTTGTCAAACAGGTTGTTGCCGTTGAGCGTGAGGTCCCAGTGCTCGTCCAGTTTGTAGTCCAGCAATGCGCTCCAGGTGGCATAACCGCCCTGGCTGAAGTCGAACGGCACATCGCTCTGGGCCACGCTGCCATCGGCGTTGAAACGCGTGGCGGTGCCTGACACATAGGTTGCGCTCTGCACCTGCACGCCGCCGCCAACCTTGAAGTCCTGCAGCATGCCTGGCAAGCGGTAGGTGGTGTAGAGCTTGAACAGATGCTTGGGCATGACCGTGCTCAGCGGCGAGTCGGCACTGCGATTGCGGTTGAGGTTGAAGGTGTAGCCACCGATCAACGTCCAGTCCGGCATCAACTCCCCCGACGCTTCGATGTCTACCCCCTTGCTGACCACCTTGCCATTGCTCAGGTAGCAGCAGCTGCCGGCAAACAGGTTGCTGCTGTCGGTATAGCCAGGGTCCCTGACCGCTTCGTTTTCGCGGGTGGTGTAGTACAAAGCGATGTTGGTGTTCAGAGCGCCGTCGAACAATTCGCCTTTAAGGCCGGTTTCGTAGGTCTTGCCAGTCATCGGCTCAAGCGGGCTGCCCGGCTGTGGCCCGGAAAGTTTGTTGGACTGTGGTTTGTAGATTTCCGAGTAGCTGGCGTAAGCCGACCACTCATCGTTGAGGTCATAAACGATGCCACCGAAGGGCGTGACTTTGGTGCCGATACGTTGGTCGACATCGGATACCGGCGTCCACTGGCTACCACTGCGGGTCTGGTAGGTCTGGTTGAAGTGATAGCGCTGGGCCCGCGCGCCGAGGATCAGGTGCAATGGCTCGGCCAGCTGCAGACGCAGGCTGGAATACAGGCCGTACTGGCGCTGAGCGTTCGGGTTGTAGTCGCGGCTGTAATCGGTGTGATTGGCCGGTTCCTCCCATGGCGTGGAATCCGGGTCGAAGACATCCACCGGGCCACGGGCAGTTGCGTGCGGCGCGGTCCCCAACCAGCGGCTGTCGATGCGCTGATAGTCAGCCCCGAGCACCAGTTGGTGGTCCAGTCCAAAAGCCTGGAAGTTGCCGGCCAGGTTGACGTCGTACAGGTGCTGTTCGTTTTCCTGACGGCTCTGGGTGCCATACCAGACCACTCCGGTATGGGTATTGGGATCTACTGCATTGAGGGTAGTGGCGGTCTTGAACCAGGAGACGTCCCAGATATTGGTGTACGACAGGTTGAGTTTCCAGTCGTCATTGAAGCGGTGGTCGTACTTGGCAAAATACTCGCGCGCCGTGGTGTCGGCGAACGCCCAGTTCTGGGTCAGGCCAGTGTGGCGCGGCAGCCCGAGGTCGGCACCGTTGCTGTAACGAGGCACCGAACTCTGCGTACCGTTTTCATGGGATTTGTTGTAACGCACGCCGAAAGTGAGCATGTCGTCGTCGCTCACGTCGGCTTCCATCACCCCGTAGACCAAGGGCTTTTCCGTGCTGCGCTTGTCGACGAAATACTGGCGATCGGTGTTGGCCACCACCAGCCGTCCACGCAGCCGCCCGTCCCAGCCCATGGGGCCGGTGATATCCAGCTCCTGCCGGTAGTTGTCCCAGCTGCCGGCGCTCAGGGTGAGCTTCAGCTGGTTGTAAGCCATCGGCCGTTTGCGCACCAGGTTGATGATGCCTCCCGGATCGCCCGAGCCACCGAACAAGGCGCCAGAGCCGCGCAGCACTTCAACGTGGTCGAACTCGGCGAGGTCGAAAATGTTCGAGGAGTAGAACGAGCCCATCGCGGTGCCCAGCGCCTGAGGGGCGGCGCCATCGATCTGCAGGTTCTGGATGGAGAAGCCGCGGGAGATGAAATCCTGGATACGGAATGTGGTGCTTTGGGTAATCACCCCTGGTGTGGCCTTCATCGCTTCGTTGATGTCGGTCAGTTGCTGATCTTCGATCAGCTGGCGGGTGATCACCGACACCGACTGCGGTGTCTCACGCAGGCTGGTCGGCGATTTCGAGCCGACACTGATCAGGCCCGGCGCGTAACTGCCAGTGTTCTCGGTGCTCTCGCCCATGCCTTGACCGGCAACGGTGGTCACACCCAGTTCCAGGGTCTGGCCGCTTTGCGCATCGACAATCGGCAGCAGCACATAACCACTGTCACTGTGGCTGATGCGATAACCGCTACCGTCGAGCAAAGTGGCAAATCCATCCTCCACCGTGTAGTTGCCTACCAGGCCGTGGCTACTGCGCCCCGCCAGTTCATCAGCCTGAAATACCAGGGCGACACCCGCCTGTTGGGCGAAGCGGTTGAGGGTGCTGCTGAGCGATCCGGCCGGGATATCGTAGTGCTGCTGGGTCTGGGCCACGGCCAGCTGCGGCATGGCCACCGCAACGCCGGCACACGCCAGGTGGATACACAGCGCAAGGGGGCGCAAGGCCTGCGAGTCAGCAAATCGACGCATGGGAAAACGGCTCCTGTTTAATCATGTTGGCCTCTTGCTTGACGGGCCACGCTGACAATGCGGAACCAATAGGAATGATTATTTTTCAGAGGCAACACGTTCGATGCGCGTCCACAGCGGCGTGTACTGCTGCAAACGTATCGGCAGGGCCTGGGCCAGCAACTGCAACGCGCGGTCGGTGTCGTCCAGGGGCAGTACAGCGGAGACATTGAGGTCGGCCAGGGCAGCAGCATCGAACTGCAGATGCCCACGACGCTGACGCCCCAGCGCCTCAAGTACCTGCACCAGCGGCACCTGATCGACCACCAGTTGATGGCGCTGCCAGGCCTGTTCAAGGCTGGCCGGATCAATGTCGGGCAAACGCCCCACCGCATCGCGACGCGCCCAGGCGCGACCGCCACCTTGCACCTCCAGCGACTGGCTGCGGTCAGCGCTCTGCACCTGGACCACAGACTGCAACATGCTCAGTTCGCTCTGCCCTTCCCCGTGGCTGACGACAAAGCGTGTGCCCAGCGCCTTGAAACTGCCTTCTGTGGTACTGACCACAAACGGCCTGGACTGCTCGTGAGCCACATCCACCAGCACCTGGCCGCGGCGCAGTGCGATGCGCCGCTGAGCACCGTCGAATTGCACATCGATAGCACTGTTGCCGTACAAGGTAATGCGTGAGCCGTCTTCCAGCGTGCGTGTCTGCCACTGGCCGGGGGACGTGCGTAAGTCGGCGAAAAGGTCGTCGACGCGGTAACCGCTGAAGCTCAGGATCACGCCCAGGTTGGCCAGCAACACGGCAGTGCCGAGCAGGTGCCGGGCCCGGTTCCGACGCTTGCCCGGTACCTGCAACGCGGCACGCACCGGCACGCGCTGCGAACGCAGACTGTGCAGTTGTGCGACCACGCTGCTGATACGCTCAAAGGTGGCCTGATGACGATGGTCGAGCTGACACCAGTGCTCAAAGGCCTGCCGCTCCTGCTCACTCAATTCGCCTTCGCTCAGCCGCAGCACCCACTCGGCGGCCTGGGCTTCGATGCTGTCCTCGCTGCTCATTGGCTCACACGTCCAGGGCCTGGTTGCAGTGCATCAATGCTTGCAGCAAGTATTTGCGCACCATCCGTTCGGAGACCTCCAGGCGTCGGGCGATCTGGACCTGGGTCTGTTCGTCCAGGTAATAATCGACGAAGGCCTGGCGCACCTTGTCGCTGAGGCCTTCGAGGACAAAGGCGATCTGCTCCAGGGCTTCAAGGGTGGTGAGGATCTGCTCCGGGGACTGGTGCCCCTCAAGCGCATCGACGGTCAGCGCCAGCTCACGCAGGTAGGCGTCCTCAATGTGCTGGCGGCGGGCCTTGTCGATGATCAACCGGCGTGCCGTAGTACTGAGAAAAGCCCGCGGCTCGCGGATACCGACCAGTGAATCGCGCGAACCGAGAATCCGCAGGAAGGTATCCTGGGCCGTGTCGGCGGCGTTCTGCGGGCAGCGCAGCTTGCGGCGCAGCCAACCGAACAGCCAGCCGTGGTGCTCGCTGTACAGTTCATGAATCGCTCGCTGGAAGGTCGGCTCGACGGCGGACATGAACACACCCGGTACATGTAAGTGAGAATTGTTCCGAATAGTATCCAGTCGGCTGTCCAGTCCGCAACCTCTGCTGCTGCCGCGCGCTGAAAGATAGACAGCAGATAAGGCAAACTGCTGGCCCCCCGCCACAACCTTCGTTGGCAAACTTGCTTTCCTTTCAACAGCTTAGGTTGACACTATGCGGGCTTATGGATTGACCCTTGCAACGTTTTTTCTCGCCACTTTTGCCCTTGGTGCACAGGCCAAAGCACTCGGCAAGAATGATCGCTATGTGTGCAGTTGGGGATCGGATATCGCCGCTGGCGCACAACAGTCCAAGCTGTCTGGCGTGACCTTGTACTCGGCACGCAAAAAGCTGCAGGTGCGCAAATTCCCCAAACCGTGGATGCGCATGACCGCCATGGGCATCACCGAGCAAACCTACAACAGCCAGTCGCGGCTCAAGCCGGCGGCGATCAAACAGACCTACTACGAGCAGTGTGTCCAGCATGCGGTCGCGCAGCGCTAGCGAATTGCCGCGTGTATGATCTTCAGCCTTTTTGTCCTGGGCGCATCAACGGATGGATAGCACATCGACATACCACGGCAGCTGCCTGTGCAGCGCCGTCACTTTTCGCATTGACGGGCCGATCAAGGCCGTTAGCCATTGCCATTGCAGCCAATGCCGCAAGGCGCATGGTGCGGCCTTTGCCAGTTACGGCAGCGTGCCGGCTACACGCCTGACGGTCTGCGACCCTGAGCAGGCGATACGCGTGTTCAAGTCGTCGCCCAGTGTCAGTCGCAGCTTCTGTGCAACCTGTGGCACGAATCTGTTCTGGAGCGATGCGGCGGGCAAATTTGCCGATTGGGTCAGTATCGCGCTGGGGACACTGGACACTCCGTTCCAGCCTGTGCAGCAGAAGCATGTGCATGTGCAGTCAGGGTTGTCCTGGGTGGACGGCCCCCGCGATTGGACAAGCGCATAAAGCCCACCATACTGACTTGTCACTGCAAGCGAGCACGCAAGCAGCGCACCCAGGCTTATCTGCGTAATAAGGAGTTCCTATGGCAGGATGGTTTGAGTTGAGTAACAGCAGTGACGGCCAGTTCCGCTTCGTTCTCAAGGCGGGCAATGGCGAGGTCATTCTTACCAGTGAGTTGTATAAGGCCAAGGCCTCTGCCGAAAGTGGCATTGCCTCGGTCCAGGCCAACAGCGGCACGGATGAGCGCTACGAAAAGAAAGAGGCCAGCAATGGCAAATTTCACTTCAACCTCAAAGCCGCCAACCACCAGATCATCGGCAGCAGCCAGATGTATGCCACCGCGCAATCGCGTGATGCAGGCATTGCTTCAGTGAAAACCAACGGCAGCAGCAAGACGATCAAGGACAACACCTAATCGCAAGGCCCCTGTGCACGCCAACCGTGTGCACAGGGGGTTGTTGCTCTCGCATGACGAGCCGTGCCGACAATTGCCTTTTACCCTGAGTCAGGCCTATAGTCGCAGCCGGCGTCATCCACGCCCCCGTCCGCGGAAAGGGCTGCGCCCAGGACAGCACTCCAGGAATTCTCACTACGACTCCCGGCCTGACAGCGGACAAGGCTCGCACAAGGAGTTCGTATGTCTGCTCGACTGTCGTCGCCGTCCCATGATGGGCGCATCAACCTTGAACAACAGCGCAAGCGCGCCAAGGAACTGCTCCAGCGCCTGCGCTCGGGTACGGCGCCTGAACAACTGGCGCAACTGCAATCCTCGCCCCTCACCCCACGTCTGGCCGATGCCCAATGGCTGATTGCCCGCGATCTGGGGTTTGCCAGCTGGCCCAAACTCAAGGCGCATATCGACGCCATCGACTTTGCCGCACGCCACCCTCAGTTCGTCGCCGACGATGAAGCTCGCACCCAGCATTGGCGCTGCGGTAACGACATCGGCCACAGCTTGCGCCTGGCGGGATTCACTGGCGCCTTTCACATGCTCACCGATCCACTGTGCATGGGCCCGGTACGCGACCTGCCGAGCGAGCAATATCAGGCGATGCGCATCGACTACATCAGCCAGGCCTACGCTCTTGACCGCGAGCAAGTGCAGCGCAAGATGCTCGATGAGTACAGTCATCTGCCGTTAATTGGCGATTGTCCGCGGGCCGTACTCTGGTGCGAAGCAGACGCCTACGATCAGCTGTTTCTGATTCGCCTGCTTTCGAGCCTGGAGCAGTTGCCACAGCGCCTGGAAGTGATCCAGATCGGCGACATGCCCGGTGTCCAGCGTTTTATCGGCATCGGCCAGCTGGCGCCGGATGTACTGGCCTGGCTGTGGCCGCAACGCCAGGCGGTCAGCAAACCGATGTTGCAGCTGGCGCAACAGGCCTGGGCGGCGTACTGCGCACCGTCACCCGAAGTCTGGGCGCAACTGGCACACCGCCAGGACCTGGCCCTGCCCTTCCTGGCGCGTGCCCTGTTACGGCAGTTGCAGGAGTTGCCGGGCCTGGGTGATGGGCTGTCGCTGAGCGAGCGCCTGTCACTACAGATTATTGGCGAGTTTGGCGAAGTCCCGTTCGGCCGGGTGTTTGCCGAACTGATGGCCAAGCGTGAGCCGCTGCCGTATCTGGGCGACATGATGTTTCATGCGTTGTTACGGCCGTTGATTGATTCGCCGACGCCATTGATTGCCGAAGCCCGGACCGACCTGGAATGGGTTAAACGGCCACTGACGCTGACGGCCTTGGGTGAACGGGTATTGGCGGGCCAGGCTTACTGGCTGGATCAGCAAGCGCCCGAGCGCTGGGTCGGCGGTGTGCGTCTGTTGGCCGGGCAAGGGCATTGGGCGCTGGACAAGAATCTCTGGCCGGTGTGGCGAGCATAGCTCGCTCACACAGACGCTTGCCGTGGAACCAGCGTGACCCAGTAACGGCTACGCGATTGCACGGTCAGCGGCAGGCTGGCCGCCAGCAAGGCAAGGATCCGGTCGGTGTCGTTCAACTGGAAAGTGCCGGTGACCTTCAGCGACTCCAGCCCCGGCTCCCAGCGCAGGATGCCCGGACGATAACGGGCGACTTCACCCAGGAACAGGCCCAAGGGCTGGTTGTTGACACTCAGCACACCGTCACGCCAGTCAGGCATATGCGGATCGAAGCGCCCCATGGCGCCGCTGCCATCGGCATACAGGGTCAGTTGATCGCCGTAATCCAGCGCCAGTTCCACACCCTGCACCGGTTGCACCCGCACTTTGCCGGAGAGCACCGAAATCCGGCAGTTGTCGGCGTCGCGGCGCAGACAGATCTGCGCTTGCCCCGTACTCACCCGGCCCAAACCGAAGTCGACATCAATCGGCTGCGCGCGATTGACGCTGAGGGCAATCTCGCCTGCGACCAGGGTCAATTGATGCTCAGCCATATCCAGATCCACCGCAGTGGCGGTGTTCAGCTGCAGCAGGCTGCCATCGACCAGACGCACACCGCGCCGCTCACCGACGGCAGTGCGCAAGTCTGCGCGCCACACCGCCAGCGGCAGCTGCTGGCTGAGTAACCAGCCACCTGGCACCAGCACGGTCAAGGCCAGGCCACGCTTGAGCAAGGTACGGCGATTGGTCTGTGGACGGTCCAGGCTGGCCATCGCCAACGCTGGCGGAACCGCCTGAAAGCGTTGACGCAGACCTTCGGCGCGTTGCCAGAGCTGTTCATGGCGCGGATCAGCCGCGCGCCAATGATCAAGCCGCTGCAAGTCCTCGGCACTTGCCCGCCCCGAGTCGAGCAACGCCAGCCAGGCTGCAGCAGTACGGGCCAGCTGGCGCGCCTCGGGAGTGCTCGTACGGTTCATAGTTCGGCCAACAGGCAGTGCTCGTAGGCCTGGGCCATGTAGCGTTTTACCGTGCGTTCGCTGACCTGCAGGCGCTCGGCGATTTGTGCATAGCCGAGACCTTCAAGCTGCGCCCAGAGAAACGCCCGCCGCACCTGGGGCGCCAGGCCATCGAGCAGTTCATCCAGGGCTTGCAGGGTTTCCAGCAGCAACCAGCGCTGCTCCGGTGACGGTGCCAGGGCCTCTGGCAAGTTGGCCAGTGCCTCAAGGTAAGCCTGTTCGAGACTGCGGCGTTTATAGAAGTTAACCAGCAGACGCTTGCCGACTGTCAACAGGTAGGCCCGTGGTTCCCGCAGTTCTTCAAGCACCTGAGGGCTGGCGAGCACGCGCAGGAAAGTATCCTGACTGAGGTCGGCAGCATCCCAGCGATTGCCCAGGCGCCGCTGCAACCAGCTTTCGAGCCAACTGCGGTGATCACGGTAAAGGCCGTGCAGCGTCTGCTCGGAAAGGATCACCGCTTCACTCATCTCGACGCACCTGCACGGGAAAAGAATCAAATGAGATTGATTCTAATTAATACCCATGCACAAACCAAGTGCCTTCATCGATTTCGCAGTCGGTATTCGCTGCGGTGGAGCAGCGACGCCCCCGCGCCGCTGCCGCAGGTGTATCAACGCGTGGCCTGAAACCGCGGGCACTGTCCTTCGAGCCGGTAACGCAGGGTTACCAGTTGCCCGGACGCATCTTCGTAGGTCATCAACATCGGCGCCGCTTCGCAGCCGCGGGCCATGGGGGTCTGTTCGATCAGCCGGGCGACATCGATCGATGTGCCATAGCGGTAGTCCTGAACAGCCGGGACGGTTTTGCCGGTTCTTGCCGCATAGGCCTGCACTGCCTGCTCATGGGCAACCAGACGCGCATCCTTCACTTCTGGTGCCGAGGCCAGCGCGCTCTGGCCGGTCAGCAGCACCAGGGCTGCCACTACCAAACCTTGCTTGCGCTTCATTTCGCCTTACCTCACAGGTGATGGAACGAACTGCCGGGTCAAACAGTTCGAGCTTACGCCTGCTGGCAGCGACCGGCTACAAGGCGATATCCAGCGCCTTGCGCAGCTGGGTGCCACGGTTGTCGGCGGCGGCACTGATCAACGCATAGTTGTAGTCGCCACGCGACCAGTAACGGGCCTGCAACTGGCCATCGGTGCGCTCGCCACTGGGCATGCGGGTGAACTGTTCGCTCGGCGAACGCAGGAACAGGCTGATCCGCTGGCCCTGGGTATCTTCGAATACCAGCAAGGCGGCTGGCCCCTGTTCGTTGCTCAGCAAGCGTGCGCCCAGCGGGGTGAAACCATAGGCCGACAAGTCCGGCAGGTTGCCGACATGGCGGAAATGCTGGCCAAGCCAGGCCTGCAGACGCGCCGGATCACGCGCACTGAGGTCCAGAGCGCTGGCATCGGCGAACAGCCGATGGGCCTGCAGCGCATCGGCCATTGGCAGGTTGCTGGCCACCAGGCTGCTCTCGCGCACCTGCCAGCCACCCAGGCCACCGATGCCCAGCGTCAGCAACAGCACCGCAGCGTTGGCCCAGTGCCGCTGCCGACGCCGACGCAGTTCACGCCGCACATGGGCCGGATCAAGCCGTGGGTTGGCGGCCTGCCCGGCATAGCCTGACAGGGCCGCGCGCAGTTGCCGGGCGTCCCGGCGCCAGCCGTCGACCTGGCGGGCCTGCTCGGGATTGGCGGCCAGGTACAGCTCTACCGCCCGCCGACGCTCCGGGTCCAGGCACTCGTCGACATAGGCGTGCAGCTCGTCTTCGGACGGGATCAACTGACTCATTTCAACCTCCGCAACACCGGGGACGCAGTAGTGCCCTCGGCCAGTTCGCGCAGCGCCACGCGCGCCCGCGACAAACGCGACATCACCGTGCCAATCGGCACCCCCAGGGCCTGGGCGGCCTCCTTGTAACTCAGGCCCTCGACACTGACCAGCAGCAACAAGGCACGTTGCTCGGTGGGCAAACGGGCAAAGGCAGCCAGGCCAGACTGGGCCAGGACGATGTCCTCGGTAGCGTTGCCGGCCTCCTCGCCGCGTCCGAACCAGGCCAGCCAGCGGGCATGGCGACGCTCGCGGCGTTTGCCGTCGATAAATTGCCGGTAGAGGATCGAGAACAGCCAGGCCCGCAAGCTGTCCTGCTCGCGCTGCTGGCCGCGGCGGCTGAGGGCACGCTCGACGGTGGCCTGGACCAGGTCGTCAGCGCTGCTCGCCTCGCGGGTCAGCCAGAGGGCGAAGCGGCGCAGGCGCTCGAGCATCTCGCGTAATTGGTCGTCATCGAGTTCGTTCATTGCCAGGGTCTTGGCCTGTAGGCGATCAGTGTACGAGGCAGACGCTGCTGAGAAAAAATTATTCCACGAGGTCAGGAATAAATTTTCGCCCCGAACGTCGTACCGACTCATTCACTGACCCGGATCGCCACCATGAGCACTCCGTTACACGGTCGTCCCCGCGCCTTGCGCCTGGCTGCAATCGGTCTCGGCCTGAGCGCCCTGGCCGCAGGTTTTGCCTATGCCGCCGGCTGGATCGGCAGCGAACGCCTGACCCCGAAACGCATCATCGACACCTTCGAAGCCCAGGCCGGACACTACCCCGGTTACCGTAAGAATCACGCCAAAGGCCTGTGTGTCAGTGGCTACTTCCTCAGCAGTAACCAGGCCGCATCGTTGTCCCGGGCGCGGGTGTTCAGCCAGCAACGGGTGCAGGTGATCGGCCGTTTCGCGATTGGTGGCAGCAACCCTTACAGCGCCGATACCAGCGTGCCGACCCGCAGCCTGGCGCTGCAGTTGAGCAGCGACGACGGCCAGGTCTGGCGCACCGGCATGAACACCCCACCGGTATTGGCGGTGAACACCCCTGAAGCCTTCTATCAGCAGGTGCTGGCGATGACCCCGGCCCCGGCGACCGGCAAACCGGACCCGGCGCGGGTCCAGGCGTTTTTCGCCGCCCACCCGGAAAGTGCTGCATTTCGCCAATGGGCCAAGGACTACAAAGCCCCGGACAGTTTTGCCAATTCCAGCTTCAACAGCATCAATGCCTTTGCCCTGGTCGATGACGCAGGCAATCGCCAGTATGTGCGCTGGAGCCTGTTACCACAGACGCCGTTCGCCGCTTTGCAGGGCCAGGTCGACGACCGTGACTACCTGCAACACGACCTGCAACAACGCCTGCGCCAAGGCCCCCTGCGCTGGACCCTGCGCCTGACCCTGGCACAAGCTGCTGATGCGGTCGACGACCCGAGCCAGCCCTGGCCCGCAGAGCGCCGCAGCGTCGATGCCGGCACCCTGGTGATCGAGCAGGTCGATGGCCCTGAACAAGGCGCCTGCCGCGACCTCAACTTCGACCCGCTGATTCTGCCCAGCGGCATCGAACCCTCCGCCGACCCGATCCTCGCCGCCCGTTCGGCCGCGTACGCCGAGTCCTTCAACCGCCGCAGCCGCGAAGCGGCGCAGTTGGGAGCACGACCATGAAAACCGTCCCTGTTGCCTTCCATCCCCTGGCGCGCCTGCTGCACTGGCTGATGGCGGTGCTGATCCTGGCCATGCTGTTCGTCGGCGTGAGCATGATCAGCGACCTGTCGCCGCGCCACACCTGGTTGCTCAGCCTGCACAAGGCGATTGGCCTGGCCTTGCTGTTGTTGGTGCTGGTGCGCATTGTTTTGCGCCTGACCGTGCCCCACCCGCCGCTGCCTGCTGACCTGCCGACGGTGCAGCGCCTGGCTGCCGGGGCTTCACACCTGCTTTTGTATGGACTGATGCTGGCCATGCCCTTGATTGGCTGGGGCATGCTGTCGGCCGGCGGCTACCCGTTGCCCTTGCACCTGCCGGCCCTGCTGCCTCATGACCTGCAGTTGTACGCAGTGCTACGCCAGGCCCATGGCTGGCTGGCCTACGTGCTGTTCGCGACCGTGCTGGTGCACCTGGGCGCGGCATTGGTGCATGGCCTGGTACGGCGCGACGGAGTATTGCGCAGCATGTCGCCGGCCCCCTTGCGCAACCGCCAGGCCAACGATCAGGACTAACGATTCTTATTATCAAGGGATGCTGTCAGCGAGCCATTTGCGGCACAATGCAACGCTTGCCTCTAAGCCTTGGATAGCCATGAATAGCGCACAGGATCCTGCCCGACCCGCCCCGCTTGCCGCCACGCAAAGTAGCTTCGACCTGCGACCGCTGCTGTTTGCCAACATGGCCTGCACCATGGCGATGATGGCGTTTGTTTCCTTGATCGGCCCGATCGCCCGCACCCTGGGCCTGGCCACCTGGCAGGCCGGGGCGGCGGTGACCGTAGCCGGGGTGATCTGGATGTTACTGGCGCGGCCTTGGGGCCAGGCCAGTGATCGCCTCGGCCGGCGGCGGGTGCTGTTGCTCGGCACCGCAGGCTTTACCCTGGCGTACTGGGCCTTGTGCCTGTTCATCGATACCGCCTTGAATCTGCTGCCCAGCGCCACCCTGGCCTTCATTGGCCTGATGTTCGGCCGCGGTTTGATTGGTGCGTTCTACGCCGCCCTGCCGGTGGGTGGTGCTGCGCTGATCGCTGACAACATCCCACCACAGCATCGCGCTCGAACCCTGGCGTCGCTGGGCGCGGCCAACGCCGTCGGCCTGGTGCTCGGCCCAGCGTTGGCGGCACTGCTGGCGCGCCACAGCCTGAGCCTGCCGTTCTATGCGATGGCGCTCCTGCCGATGCTGGCGTTTGTAGTGCTATTGCGCAAACTCAAACGCCAGGAGTTGCACCTCAAGCAACCGCCGCGCCCCGTGCGCCTGGCCGATCCGCGCTTGCGCCGACCGCTGCTGGTGGCTTTCGTGGCCATGCTCAGCGTTTCCGTAGCGCAGATCACCGTCGGCTTCTTCGCCCTGGATCGTTTGGGCATGAACCCGGCGGACGCGGCGCAGGCCGCGGGCATCGCCCTGACCATGGTCGGCGTGGCACTGATCCTCGCGCAACTGCTGGTGCGCGCGTTGCAGTGGCCGCCGCTGCGGATGATCCGCGTCGGTGCCAGCCTCTCGGCCCTGGGCTTTGCCGCTGCCGCCTTTGCCAGCAGCGCCGAAATGCTCTGGGCCAGCTTTTTTGTTTCGGCCTGCGGCATGGGCTGGGTGTTCCCGGCCTTTTCGGCCTTGGCCGCCAACGCCATGGACGCCTCCGAACAAGGCGCCACGGCCGGTTCAATCGGTGCTGCGCAGGGCCTGGGAGTAGTCATCGGCCCCTTGGCCGGGACCTTGATCTACGCCGTCGATCCGCGCCTGCCCTACCTGATCGTGGCGGCGTTGCTGCTACTGGTCGGACTGTGGCCACACCCGCGCCAGTCGTCCGTACAGGCGGGCCGCTAAAGCATCACGGAATGTGCTTTAATGCTCCGCCAAAAAATTTTCGATATATAAGGCGGCTATGGACACGGGGACACGACTCAAACTGGTGCGTGAACGCAACAAACTCTCCCAGCGGGAGCTGGCCCGTCGCAGCGGGCTGACAAACTCGACGATTTCCCAGATCGAGCAAAATCGCGTCAGCCCCTCGGTCAGTTCCCTGAAAAAACTGCTCGAAGGCATTCCCATGTCCCTCGCGGAGTTTTTCAGCTTCGACGAGCCGCCGCGCGAAGAACGCTTCGTGTTCCGCTCCACCGAACAGCCTGACCTGGGCAACAGCGGCTTGCGCTTGCTGCTGGTCGGCGCCAGCGTCGAAGGCCGGCAGATGCGCATGCTGCGTGAACTGTACGCACCGGGTGCCGACTCCGGCGACGAACCGATCGTCCATGCCGAAGGCGAAGAATGCGGCCTGGTGACCCGTGGCACCATCGAATTGCGGGTGGATGGCCAGGTCAGCATCCTCAACTCCGGTGACGGCTACTACTTCCCGACTACCCTGCCGCACAGCTTCAAGAACATCGGCCAGGACGAAGCAGAAATCATCAGCGCCAACACCCCGGCAAACTTCTGACAAAAGCAAAAGCGCAGCGAATTGTGCTTTTGACCTTGATCTGCTTTTGATCTGCTTGTGATCTTGATCCACCGGCCCCGTTAACCAGTAGGGCCGAGTGGAGGTGTCGTGGAGGGGCTAGCGCGCAGCGTAGGGCCCCTGGTGGGGCGAGAATTTTGCTTACTTTTTTTCGACTGAAAAAGTAAGCCGCCGTAAGGGCGGAAAGGTGATTCGGCGCCACTTTCGCAAACGGATAGTTCACAAACCGCGGCGCCACCACGTCTCTTACATCCACCCCAACCAGTGCCACCAGGTCGCCGCAAACACCAGCATCAACAGATAACCAATCACCGTCACCAGAATCCCCACCCGCGCAAACTGCTTGGCACTGAACGTCTCAGTCCCCAGGCACACCATGTTCTGCGGCGCATTGATCGGCAGAATAAAGCCATAACTGACCACAAACCCCAATGCCATGGTCATCCCCAGACGACTGAAATCCCCGGGCAAGGTCTGCAACACCGCAATCAGAATCGGCAACAGCGCCGAGGTCAGCGCCGTCGCACTGGCAAACCCCAGATGGATCAGAATCAAGAACGCCGCCAGGATCGAAAACACCCCCAGCGTGCCCAGCTGATCCAGCCCGGTATTGGCCACCACCTGTGCCCCTAGCCATTGCCCCGCCTGGGTAGTCAGCAAGGTAGTCCCCAGACTGATCCCGACCCCGAAGACAATCACCGTGCCCCATGGAATCCGTGCTTGCACATCTTTCCAGGTCATCACCCCAAAGCGCGGCAGCAACAGAATCACCAGCCCGGCATAGGTGGTCGAAGTGGTATCGAAACTATGCAGCTTGCCCTCGGTGGCCCAGGCCAGCAGCAACAGCACCGACACCCCGAGCAAGCGCTTCTGCGCTCCGCTCATGGGCCCAAGCTCGGCCAGCGTCTTGTTCACTGCCTCCTTACCACCAGGAATGCTGTCACTCTCTGGCGGCAACAGTTTGAGCACGATGAAAATCAGCACCGCCGACATGATCACCGCCCACGGCGCACCAGCAATCAGCCAGTCGATCCACGACACCCGGGCACCGAGCATCTTGTCCATGAAGCCCACGGTCAGCAGGTTCTGCGCCGCCGCAGTCTGGATACCGATGTTCCAGATGCTGGTGCCCTGGGCCACGATGATCATGATCCCGGCGGCAATGTTGGAGCGCTTGTCGACGCCAAACGCGGCAATCACCCCCATCATGATCGGCACCACGCAGGCACTACGGGCGGTGGCACTGGGCACCACCAGGCTGAGCAGGATCGTCACCACCACCGCGCCGAGCAAAATGCGCCGGGTGCTGACGCCGACGCGGGACAGGGTCACCAGGGCGATACGCCGGTCCAGCCCGGTATGGGTCATGGCCGCAGCAATGAACAAGGCACCGACCACCAGCGCCAGGGCGCTATTGGAAAACCCGGTAAGCGCCAGGCTGATGGCCGCGGAGGAGCCATAGGTTACCGAGGGATCGGCCACCGTCGGCGCCGTGCCGAGCAGGAAGGCCATCAACGAAGTGATCATGATCGCGCTGGCTTCGTACGACACCGCCTCGCTGATCCACACCACCACGGCAAACGCCAGAATTGCCAGAACCCGCTGCCCGGCCACCGGCAAGTCGGCCGGCAGTGGAAGCATCAACACGCCAATCAGGGCAGCAACCCCCAACAACAAACCAATCGGAATCTTGACCCGGGTGGATTGTGCACCCGGTGTGCTAGCCGACGAACTCATGGGAATCTCCCTACTATGCATGTGTGAACATGATCGGCCAGTTGCCGTGGTGGCGAACTGATTCGTATCAACACGGGCGAATGAAGTATTGTCGGACAAAAATGTAGTGACCAAAAAAAATCACTACAAAACCTATTGACGCCATTCGTCGGCCCTTGCATGATGAGGCCGTCTCCCCGATCGGGGACACTGGCAAGGGTGTTCCAGGCAGCTCGAAGGATCCATGAGCTGTATGCGGATGGGTACTGCCCAAAAGGCAGCGTGTAAAAGCCCCCAGTTGTGACGCTGCTGTAGCAGCTTTCTTTCTACGCTACATGACGTGCGCCGAGTTTGAACTCAACTACGAATGGTCAAGGGGGCTTTATGATGAATCTGAACAATCAACCGACTGTTGACGAACTGGCCCGGCTGTTCGCCGCGCGCAAGGACACACTCGACAGCCACATTCTCTGGGTATGCGAAGCCGGTGAAGTGCGCCTGGACAAGCTGGGGCCACTGACCGATGAAGCGCAGTTCGAGCAACGCACGCCGAACATGCGCGCCCGGTTGAAGATGTACCGTCGCGGCCAGGGCTACGTCGGCAAGAAAGCCGCCGCCGACACCCAATATGTCGGTCGCGTTCTGCAGACCCTGCAACATGAGTGGGCCGAGCTGCAGGACAAACCAGGCGTTGCGGTAATCGATCGCCTCTGCTGAGAACAACAAAAGGCAACAGGCAATACATTGAAGCCCGGTCCGCAAGGATCGGGCTTTTTTCATTAGTGCCCTACACGGCTACAATGCCCCCTTTTGCCCAAGAGCCCAGCCATGAACACTCCCGCATTCGGCACCGGCGATGCCTCCTACCAGGCCGCAGGCGGCATTGATGGCCTGCGTCGGCTGGTCGATGATTTCTACCGTTTGATGGACCAGGCCCCGAGCGCCCGCGCGGTGCGTCAGATGCACCCGGACAACCTCGACAGCTCGCGGGACAAGCTGGCCTGTTTTCTCAGTGGCTGGCTCGGCGGCCCGGCGTTGTTCAGCGAACGCTATGGATCGATCGCCATCCCGGCTTTCCATGCCCGTTGGCCGATCGATGAATCCCACAGTGAAATCTGGCTGAACTGCATGGCGCAGGCCATCGCCCTGCAAGGTTACTCAGCGGAGTTTGCCGAGTACTTGCTGCGCCAGTTGCGCGTGCCGGCCCAACGCATTGTCCAGGCCAGCCGCAATCGTCATGCTCAGGCCTGACGCCGCAATGGCGCCTGCTCCATGGGGAAGTCCCCGGTGAGCAACGCCCGGGCCCGGTCCACACCCCAGACCATGGCGCGGGTCATGGTTTCACCCGGGCGATTGTTGTAGTACTCCTCCACCATCGCCTTGCCATGGCGGGCGTATACGCCGATGAACAATTGTGTAGCGCCGGTGCGCGACAACCTGACCTGAACATCAATGCTGGTACCGTCACTGAGTTGTTCGTCGTGGCTGCGACTGTGCAGCTGCGCGTCCGCCCATCTCCAGTATGTTTCTTCCCTGATGCGCATCGGTTACCCCCTGTATTGATAGCAGCCGGACAAGTAAGACATACAAGTGCGCTACAGGCGAGCGCCCAAGCCTTAACCGTTGAGCAAGGTCAAACAATGCAGAAAAAACCCCGCAACAATGTGCGGGGTGATGTGAACCGGTTCACTTTTTCAGCGGGACTCTGGGCATGAAGCGGCCTTTCTTGGCGCGCTGCAGATGGCTCGGTCTGGCGTGTTCGGCGTCGTCCCGGGTCATATGGGCAAAACCCAGACGGAAATCCGCCTGACCGCAACGTACCTGGCTGTTGATGGGAAATTCGTCGCCATTGTCCTCGTGGTAGAACTCACTCATGCCCTGTCTCCCTCTGACAGCGAGCCCATACCGGCAAGCAGATGATTGCCCAGATAAGTATCGGCTCAAGTGATTCTGAGACTAGCCGGTCATTTGTGGACCGTGCAGGCGGATAACAAAAAAGCCCGACCAATGGCCGGGACATTTTGTCGCACCCTGAAAACTACCTGAGTTTGACAGCAGTGCCGGTGACGAACACCACGACCATCCCGCCACGGGCCGACGGCATGCTGATCTCGTAATCCAGGCCGACCACGGCATCGGCCTGCAGGCTGCGGGCACGAGCCTTGATTTCATCGGTGGCCTGCTCGCGGGCTTCTTTCAAGGCGCTTTCCAGGGTTTGCGAACGGCCCCCGAAAAAGTCGCGAAAGCTTGCGAACACGTCGCGCACCACGTTGATACCCTGGACCGATTCGGCGCTGACCACGTCCAGGTAGGCGGCAATTTGCCGACCCTCGACAGTGCCTGTAGTGGTGATAATCATGCTGCTCTCCTTCCCTTCGGTCTTGCAGGTTGTACGCCGAGCCCGTCCGGACCACGGCAAAAAAAGCGATGGTAACAAATGCCGAAGATCGTCCACCGGCTATTTATCCAAGCAATCATTTGTGTAATACGAGAGGCGCACCTAGACTTCCAGGCACTCATCACCTTGCGAAGGAACCGCACATGCCCTCACCGTCTACACCGGCAAACGCCTCCTGGGCCGAACTGCTGCATGGCCGCAATGCCCTGCGTTCGATTGCGCTGGCCGGCGGGGTGGCGCTGCATGCGATCAACGTCTACATCGTCACCACCATCCTGCCGACCGTGATTGCCGACATCGGTGGATTGGCCTTCTATGCCTGGAGCACGACGCTGTTCGTGGTCACCTCGATCATCGGCTCGACCCTTTCGGCGCGGCTGCTCGAAGGCCTTGGACCACGGCGCGCGTTCCTCCTGGCCTTGGCCGTGTTCGCGGCAGGTTCAGCGCTCTGCGCGGCAGCCCCGAGCATGCCGGTGCTGCTGGCTGGCCGCAGCGTCCAGGGCCTGGGTGGCGGTATTCTGTTTGCCCTGAGCTATGCCCTGATCCGTCTGGTGTTCGATGCACGCCTATGGCCGCGCGCCATGGCCATGGTTTCCGGCATGTGGGGCCTGGCGACCCTCTGCGGCCCGGCCATCGGCGGCGTGTTTGCCGAGAGCGGACATTGGCGCTGGGCATTCTGGACCTTGCTGCCAGTGATTGCGCTGCTGGCGGTGATCGTCATCACGCAACTGAACAACACCCTCGCCGGCACCTCCAGCAGCTCACGCCCACCCTATGGTTTGATCGCCTGCCTGGTGGCCTCGGTGCTGGCTATCTCGGCGGCCAGCCTGTCCAGTCACCTGCTGTGGAACCTGCTCGGCATCGCTGCCGGTCTTGCCATCGCCGTGCTGATCGCCCGCCTTGACCGGGATCCCGAACGTCGTCTGCTGCCCACCGGGGCCTACTCATTGGCTACCCGCCTGGGCGTGCTGTATGGGGTGATGTGTCTGTTGATTGCGGCCATGACCACCGAGATTTTCGTGCCCTATTTCCTCCAGCAGATCCATGGTCTCGGCCCCCTCGCCGCAGGCTACATGACCGCCGCCATGGCCGCTGGCTGGACCCTCGCCGCCCTGCTCAGCGCCAGCCGCACGGGCGATGCGGCCGAGCGGCTGATTCGCCTGGGGCCGGCGGTGATCGTCGCGGCGCTGCTGGCGCTGGCCTGGATGACCGCGCAGATCCACTGGCTGAGAAGCCTGCTCGGCGTTGCCAGTTACTGCCTGGCCCTGGCCGGGGTTGGCCTGGGTATCGGGCTTGGCTGGCCGCACCTGTTGAGCCGGGTCTTGAGCGCCGCACGCCCTGGCGAAGAGAACCTCGCTTCGGCGTCGATCACCACCGTGCAGTTGTATGCCACGGCCCTGGCTGCGGCGTTGGCCGGACTGGTGAGCAACAGCGCCGGGTTGGTCGATCCCGGTGGTGTGGTCGGTGCCCAGCACGCTGCGTTGTGGTTGTTCGGCGTATTTGCCCTGGCACCCGTACTGACCCTGATACTGGTTCGGCGCATCACCGGCAACCGTGGCCTGGCCCTGGCCTGATGCGCGGCGCAGAGCGGCATTTGCAGCGCTCATTCAATACAATCCTGGACTTTCCATGTGCATGACGACCGCCCTTCCATGACCCCGACCGCCACCGACGCCAGCAACTCCACCGCCGAGCGCATCCTGTTTCTGCTCAAGACCCGCGGCGCGCTGAAGACCACCGACCTGGCCAGCCTGCTGCAGATCAGCTTCGAGGCCGCGCGCCAACACGTTCAGAAACTGCAGGCGGCGCAGCTGATCAGCGGCATCAGCGCGCCAGCCAACGGCGCCGGTCGGCCCTCACAGAAATGGTTACTGACCGAGACGGCGCAACGGCGCTTTCCGGATGCTCACAGTGTGTTGACCCTGCAACTGATCGAAAGCGTCGAGCAGGTGTTCGGCAGCGACGGTGTCGAGCAACTGATCCAGCGCATGGAAGCGACCCATCGCGCCGAATACCAACAGGCCTGCAGCCAACTGCACAACCTGGAAGACAAGGTGCGCACCCTGGTGCAGTTGCGCGAACAGGCCGGCTACATGGCCGAAATGCAGGCCTGCGACAACGGCTGGCTGATCATCGAGAACCACTGTCCGATTTGCGTCGCCGCCAGCCGCTGCCAGGGTTTCTGCCGCTCGGAGCTGCAGGTGTTTCAAGCGGTGCTCGGCGAGCAGGCGCTGGTCGAACGTTGTGAACATCTGCTGTCGGGCCAACGCCGTTGTGTGTATCGGGTCAGCCCACGGCATTCCCCTACGCCCAAGGCAGGTTGAACACCACAAAGGCCAGCAAGGCCCAGAGCACCAGCACCAGATGGGTCAGCTGCAAGCCTTCCTGACGAATCCAGTAACCAAACCAGAGGCCCCCCAAGAGCATGCTGAAGGTAAAGCCGAGAAACGCGCTCAGCGCCAGGTTCAACCACGGGCGGGCCTGCACCAGATCGGCCTCGACCAGCAACAGGTAGCTACCGGTCAGTGCAGCCCCTGCAGCGATGACCTGCAGCACCAGCACCAGCAGCAAGGCGATGCGGTGCCAGGCAGGCGAATGCAGGGCGCGGCCGAGCAACGGGATATCAATGGCCGGCGCCTGACGCAAGGGCGCCATGGCCATGGTCGCCCCTACTGCACCGACGGATGCGCGAAAGGCCTGAAGATTGTTGAGTACTGCAATACACAGCCAGAGACTCAAACCCGACGCGAGGGTGGCCTGAAACAGCCACAGGGAGGTGTGCAAATCCATTTGATTGTCAGCCCTAATACACAAGTTTGAACTTGGATATTAGGACTGCACCGGGCAATGCACAAGCTATTGCCCTACCCGACCCCGCAACGGCGTCAGGCACTCAGCGGGCAATCGCCTCAGTGATAGGCGTCCCCCACCTTCACCTTGCCGCGGAACACGTGGTAGCTCCAGAAGGTGTAGACGAGGATGACCGGAATGATGAACAGCGCCCCGATCAAGGCAAACAGCTGACTCGACGCTGGCGATGCGGCCTGCCACAGGCTGATCGCGGGCGGCACGATGTTCGGCCAGATGCTGATGGCCAGTCCCAGGTAGCCGAGAAACACCAAGGCAACCACCGCGATGAACGGCCAGTGCGAGTGACGTTTGCGCAAGCTCTTCTGGATCACCAGCACTGCGGCCACGGCCAGCACGGCAATGGCAGCAGAACGCAGCCAGTGACTGCCAGCGAACCAGCGCTGGGCGATGTCGTCATGGATCAATGCCGTCCAGCCACAGATGATCGCGATGACCAGCGCCAGCAGGTACGCCAGCGGACGGCTGTAGTGACGCATGCGCGACTCGAGCATGCCCTCGGTCTTGATCAGCAGCCAGGTGCTGCCCAGCAGTGCGTAGGTCAGGATCAGGCCCAGGCCACAGAACAGCGGGAATGGCGCCAGCCAGTCCAGGGCGCTGCCGGCAAACTGACGATCCACCACCGGGATGCCACTGATGTAGGTACCAATCGCCACCCCCTGAAAGAACGTCGCCAGAATCGACCCACCGATGAATGCCTTGTCCCACCAGTGGCGCTTTTGCGCGCTCGCCTTGAAGCGAAACTCGAACGCCACGCCACGAAAGATCAGCCCGGCCAGCACCAGCACCAGCGGCAGATAGAGCGCCTCGAGGATCACCGAGTAGGCCAACGGAAACGCTCCATACAACGCCGCCGCACCGAGCACCACCCAAGTCTCGTTACCATCCCAGACCGGCGCGACGGTATTCATCATCACATCCCGCTCGCTGGCGTCGGAAATCAGCGGGAAAAGGATGCCCAGCCCCAGGTCAAAGCCATCCATGATCACGTACATCATCAGGCCGAAGGCGATGATGACTCCCCAGATGATCGACAGGTCGATACCTTGAATTGCCATGTTCCAGTCCCTCTCAGTCGGCGGCAGACAGCGGTCTGCGGGAAGTTGCTAGCAGGATCTCGGCAGGTGTGGCGTCATGCGCCGCACAGGCCTTCGGCCCCTTGCGGACCAGGCGCATCATGTAGCCAATGCCAACGCTGAACACCGAGAAGTAAATGACCACGAACAGTGCCAGGGTCACGCTCATCTGCATGGCACTGTGATTGGACGCCGCTTGCGTGGTGCGCATCAGGCCGTAGACCACCCAGGGCTGACGCCCCACTTCGGTGGTGAACCAGCCGGCCAACAGGGCAATCAGACCGGAGGGCCCCATCAACAAGGCGAACCACAGGAACAGCCTGTTGCGGTACAGCGCACCGTTGCGCCGCAGCAGCAGGGCCAGCAGTGCGCAGCCAAGCATCAACATGCCGAGCCCGGCCATGACCCGGAAACTCCAGAAAATGATGGTGGAGTTGGGCCGGTCCTGTTTGGCAAAACTCTTGAGCGCCGGGATCTGTTTGTCCAGACTGTGGGTGAGGATCAGGCTGCCCAGGTAGGGGATTTCGATGTTGTAGTGCGTGGTCTCGGCATCCATATCCGGCAACCCGAACAGCACCAGCGGTGACGGCTCGCCGGGCTTGTTCTCCCAGTGGCCTTCGATTGCCGCGATCTTCGCCGGCTGATGCTTGAGGGTGTTCAGACCATGGGCATCACCGACGACAATCTGCACCGGGGTGGCAATCAGGATCATCCACATGGCCATCGACAGCATCTTCCTGATCTGCGCCGAGTCGTTGCCGCGCAGCAGGTGCCAGGCCGCCGAGGCGCCGACAAACAACGCGGTGGACAGAAACGCCGCCAGCGCCATGTGCATCAGGCGATAAGGGAACGACGGGTTGAAGACGATCTTGAACCAGTCCACCGGTGCCACCCGGCCATCGATGATCTCGATCCCCTGTGGTGTCTGCATCCAGCTGTTGGACGACAAGATCCAGAACATCGAGATCAGCGTACCGATGGCCACCATCACCGTGGCAAAGAAATGCAGGCGCCGCCCCACCCGGTCCCAACCAAACAGCATCACCCCGAGGAAACCGGCCTCGAGGAAGAACGCGGTGAGTACTTCGTAAGTCAGCAGTGGCCCGGTGACGCTGCCGGCGAAGTCGGAGAAGCGTGCCCAATTGGTGCCGAACTCGTAGGCCATGACCAGACCCGAGACCACGCCCATGCCGAAATTGACGGCAAATATCTTCGACCAGAAATGGTAGAGGTCTTTGTAGACCCGGTTATTGCTCTTCAGCCAGCAGCCTTCGAGCACGGCCAGAAAACTGGCCAGACCGATGGTGATGGCCGGGAAGATGATGTGGAACGAGACGGTGAACGCGAATTGAATCCGCGCCAGGTCCAACGCACCCAGAGTGTTCATGAGGAAATCCTTGCAGACGCGCGCACGCCCGGACACGGCAGCCCGCTGGAGCTGCCGTGGGCGCTCAACGCTTCAAGTCAAATAACGCAAACGGCGTAACGATCAGAGGTTCGCCGACGCAATCCGGTTGTTGTCCCGCGCCTTCTCAAGTTTGATGGCGATGAACTTCGAGGTTGGCGTGAAAGTGCGGTCGCCGTAGCTTTCCAGCGGCACCAGTGGATTGGTCTCCGGGTAGTACGCTGCGGCCTGGCCGCAGGGAATGTCGTAGGCCACCAGGGTAAAGCCGCTCACACGGCGCTCGCGGTCATCCTCCCAGAGCGATACCAGGTCGACCTTCTCGTTGGGTTTGAAGCCCAGGCGGCGAATGTCCTGCTCATTGGCAAAGATCACCTCGCGCAGGCCAAACACGCCGCGATAGCGGTCATCCAGGCCATACAAGGTGGTGTTGTACTGGTCATGGGAGCGCAAGGTCTGCAGCACCAGGTCAGGTTTGTCGCCACGCGCCAGCACCGCTTGATTGACCAACTGCTCCGGCAACAGGCTCGGGGTGAACTGGGCCTTGCCAGAGGCGGTGTTCCACTGCCGTTCGGCGGCGGGGTTACCCAGATGGAAGCCACCGGGATGTTGTAAACGGGCGTTGAAATCCTCGAAGCCCGGGATGGTGTCGGCGATCAGATCACGGATACGGCTGTAGTCGGCCACGGTCCACTCCCAATCGATCGGCCGGTCACCCAAGGTGGCCTTGGCAATACCGGCAATGATCGATGGCTCCGAACGTTGCAGCGGCGAGCTCGGTTTGAGCTGGCCGTAGGAGATATGCACCATGCTGAAGGTGTCTTCCACGGTAACGCCCTGCGGGCCTTCAGCCTGCACATCGATTTCGGTGCGTCCAAGGCACGGCAGGATCAACGCATCACGGCCAGTGACCAGATGCGACCGATTGAGCTTGGTGGCGATGTGCACGGTCAGCTCGCAGTTGCGCAAGGCGTCGTGAGTGCGCGGCGTATCCGGCGTAGCCTGAGCGAAGTTGCCGCCCAGGGCGATGAACACCTTGGCACGTTTTTCCTCCATCGCCTGGATCGCCAGAACCGCGTTATGGCCATGCGCGCGTGGCACCTGAAAGCGAAAACGCTGCTCCAGGGCATCAAGCAGCCGCGCTGGCGGTTGCTCGTCGATGCCCATGGTGCGGTCTCCCTGTACGTTGCTGTGACCGCGCACCGGCGACAGCCCGGCCCCCGGTTTGCCGACGTTGCCGCGCAGCAGTTGCAGGTTGATGATTTCCTGCACGGTGGGCACCGAATGGCGGTGCTGGGTAACGCCCATCGCCCAGCACATCACCACCCGCTCGGCACGCCGGTACATGCGCGCCGCCAGCTCCAGCTCGGCCAGGCTCAGGCCGGATTGCTCGACGATGTGCGCCCAGCTGGTGGCATCGACCTGCGCCAGGTAGGCATCTACGCCCGAGGTATGCTCGGCAATGAAGGCATGGTCGAACACCGCCGGTTCGCCATTGGCCTGGGCCTCACGCTCCCACTTGAGCAGGAACTTGGCGATACCGCGCATCACCGCCATGTCGCCGCCCAAGGCAGGCCGAAAGTACGCGGTGTTGGTCGGCTCGGAGCCATTGCTGAGCATTTCGAAAGGATGCTGCGGATGCTGGAAACGTTCCAGGCCGCGCTCCTTGAGCGGGTTAAAGCAGACCACCTGGGCGCCGCGTTTGACCGCTTCGCGCAGCGGTTCAAGCATGCGCGGGTGGTTGGTGCCGGGGTTCTGGCCGATGACGAAAATCGCGTCCGCCTCCTCCAGGTCGTGAAACACCACCGTGCCTTTGCCTACCCCGAGGGTTTCGCCCATCCCTACGCCGCTGGCCTCGTGGCACATGTTCGAGCAGTCGGGGAAGTTATTGGTGCCGAAGGCCCGCACGAACAGCTGGTAGAGGAACGCCGCCTCGTTACTGGCGCGACCGGAGGTGTAGAACTCGGCCTGGTCAGGCGAGTCGAGGCCGTTGAGGTGTTCAGCGACCAGGGCAAAGGCCTCTTCCCACGAGGTTTCGACGTAATGATCGGTGGCCGCGTCATAGCGCATCGGGTGTGTCAGGCGGCCCTGGTATTCGAGCCAGTAGTCGCTCTGCCCGGCGAGCGCGCTGACGCTGTAGCGGGAGAAGAACGTCGGGTCGACAGCGCGACCGGTGGACTCCCAGTTGACCGCCTTGGCACCGTTCTCACAGAACTTGACCATGCCATCTTCAGGCGACTCGCCCCAGGCACAACCCGGGCAATCGAAGCCGCCGTTCTGGTTGGTCTTGAGCATCACCCGCAGGTTCTTGAAAGCATTCTCACTGCCCAGCCAGCTCTTGGTCACGCTTTTCAGTGCGCCCCAACCGGCTGCCGGGGCATTATAGTTTTTGATGTGTTCGTCTTGACTCATCAGGGTAATCCTCGATATGCACGCAGAGATTAATTAATCTCAAGGCAAGGGCCGTTATACGGCTAACTCAAGCTGCCATATAAACAACAATCAGCCGGACACTAACTGCCTTCCCGTTTCATTTACCCTTTCAGGCTATTGAGCCAATTCCTACGCGTCCAATCGAAAGTAATTACAGACCGATCAAAACCGTCTATCACAGCCAGAAGCCACAAAATACGGGGCTCACAGCAGTGATAGACGGTACTTATCAATTAGTCACTAAAAGCAATTTGACGTCACTCCCGCAGCTCCCTATGCTCGATACAAGGCACCATGATTATTTATTTTATTTACACCCCATGCGTTCACCGCAATAACCGACATGAAATTAAAAGAGGTAATCGCAACCGTGAATGCAAACGACACTACATTGGTCGATGGCTTCAATAGAAAGATTGATTACCTGAGGATGTCGGTGACCGATCGTTGCGATTTCCGTTGCGTCTACTGCATGGCTGAAGACATGCAGTTCCTGCCGCGCCAACGCATTCTGACCCTTGAAGAGCTGTATCAAGTGGCCGAGCGTTTCGTCGCCATGGGCACCCGCAAGATCCGCCTGACCGGCGGTGAGCCACTGGTGCGCAGCGGCATTGTCGAGCTGTGCACACGCGTCGCGGCGCTGCCGGGGTTGCGCGAGCTGTGCATGACCAGCAATGGCTCACAACTCGGACGTCTGGCCAACCCCTTGTTCGATGCCGGGCTGTCGCGCCTGAACATCAGCCTCGACAGCCTCGACCCGCAGCGCTTCAAAGCGCTTACCCGCACCGGCGATCTGCATCAGGTGATCGCTGGTATCGACGCCGCACGCGCAGCCGGCTTTCGCCGCACCAAACTCAATTGCGTGGTGCTCAAGGGCCGCAACGACGGCGAGATCAACGACCTGGTGCGCTTTGCCATCGACCGCGAGCTGGACATTTCCTTCATCGAAGAAATGCCTCTGGGGGTCATCAGTGAGCACCAGCGCAGCGAGTCCTACTGCTCGAGCGATGAAGTCCGCGCACGCATCGCCGAGCAATTCACCTTGATCGAATCCGCTGAATCCACCCAGGGCCCTTCACGGTACTGGCGCCTGGCCGAAGCGCCGCAGATTCGCATCGGCTTCATTTCGCCCCACAGCCATAACTTCTGTGGCAGTTGCAACCGCGTGCGCCTGACCGTCGAAGGCCGTTTGTTGCTGTGCCTGGGCAACGAGCACGCCAGCGACCTGAAGCAGGTGCTGCGCGCGCACCCCGGCGACAGCGCCCGGCTGGACAAGGCCATTCGCGACGCCATGACCCTCAAGCCCTACCGTCACCACTTCGACATCAACGGCGACGTGCAGATCCTGCGCTTCATGAACATGACCGGCGGCTAACGGAACCCTGATGATCGTTCACCCCAAACCCAACCTGCTCAACGTCCTGATCTCCCTCAAAGGCTCGATAGCCAAGCGCATCGCCCGGCGCACTGTCATGGTCACCGCACTGGCTTCGCTGATCGTGCTGATCGAGAACCTGCACCCGGCGCTGTTTGCCCGGGTCAACGCCACGCCCTTCACGTTGCTCGGCATCTCGCTGTCGATTTTCATGAGCTTTCGCAACAACGCCTGCTACGAGCGCTGGTGGGAAGGCCGCAAAGCCTGGGGTCAGATGATCATCGAAATACGCTCGTTCATTCGCGAAAGCTGCGTCATCGCCGATCGGCAACTGCGCGAAAGCCTGCTGCTGAATCTGTGCGGTTATGCCCATGCGCTGAACGCCAGGTTACGCGGCGAAGACGAACTGCACGTCGCGCGCAAATGGGTGCCTGGTGTATCCGCCCTGCCCACTCACAACATCAGCGATGCAATCCTGCAAGAGACAGGCAGGATCTGTTCGCGTCTGGCCGAAGAAAACACCATCAGTGAATGGCGCTACATGGCACTTGAGCAGCGCTTGCATGGGCTGTCCGAAGCCCAGGCCGTTTGTGAGCGGATCAAAAGCACACCCTTGCCCTTCCCCTACACCTTGCTGCTGCACCGCACGATCTACATCTTCTGCGTGCTGCTGCCGTTCGCCATGGCCCAGCCGCTGGGTTGGCTGGCGCCGATTTTCACGGCGATTGTCAGCTACACCTTCTTCGGCCTGGACGCCATCAGCGATGAGCTGGAAGACCCGTTCGGACACGATGAAAACGACCTGCCTACCGATGCCATGGTGCGTACGATCGAACGGGAAATTCTCTCAGCGGCAGGTCACACCGACCTGCCTGCGCCCCTGCAGCCGGTGGACTTCGTCCTCAGTTGAAGGCATAGGGTGGGAGCGGGCTTGCCCCGCGATTGCGGTCTGTCAGCCAAATCGTATCGCGGGGCAAGCCCGCTCCCACTGGCATCCCCCACCATTGTTCATTGGCCTTGACGCGACCCGCACAGATTGCCGGGTTTGAGGTGGGCAACGAAGTTGCAGGGACGGTGACGGGCATCGAGCTGCTCGGCCAGGATGCCTTCCCATGCCGTGCGGCAGGCACCGGTCGAGCCCGGCAGGCAGCACACCAGCGTACCATTGGCCAGCCCGGCCAAAGCGCGGGTCTGCACCGTGGAGGTGCCGATGTCGAGGATCGACAAGGCGCGGAACAACTCGCCAAACCCGTCAATATGCTTGTCGAGCAAACAGGCCACCGCCTCGGGGGTGCTGTCGCGGGCGGTAAAACCGGTGCCACCGGTCACCAGCACCACCTGCACCTGGTCGTCGGCGATCCAGGTCGCCACCTGCGCGCGGATTTTGTAGACATCGTCCTTGAGCAACTCACGGGCCACCAGGCGATGGCCCATTTCCACCGCGCGAGTCGCCAGCAATTCGCCAGAGGTGTCGGTGGCAAAAGTACGGGTATCACTGACGGTCAGTACGGCGATGTTGATCGGTACGAAAACCGCATCCATTTTCACACTCATGTAATAGCCTCAGGGTCGAAGAGTAATCTTCGGGGAAACTAGTGACTAAAACAAAAGCCGTCCAATCGATAGTTCACAACAGCCTATCGACCCCCTCTATTGGCAAAACACCACAACCACCCGCTTCATCGACCGCACTTATCAACCAGTCACTCATACTCATTGGACGCACTTTTGCCCTGCGAGTAGGGTTGCGTAACCGCACTATGCTCAACCCCATACCACTTGCCAGGCCGCGCCATGGACATCAAACAACTCAAGTTTCTCATCGCCCTGGATCAGACCAGACACTTTGGCCAGGCCGCTGCGCTGTGCCACATCACCCAGCCGACGCTGTCCATGCGCTTGCGCAACCTGGAGGACGAGCTGGACCTGGTGCTGGTAACCCGCGGCCAACGTTTTGAAGGTTTCACCGAAGCCGGCGAGCGCATCCTGGCCTGGGCCCGGACCCTACTGGCGGCCTACGACGGCCTGCAGGCCGAGGCTGCCAGCTGCCGCGGGCAGATCGTCGGCAACCTGCGCCTGGGCATGGTGCCGTTGTCGAGCATCAACCCCATGAGCTTCCTCACGCCCCTGGCCCAGCGCTATCCAGAGCTGCATTTCCAGCTCTCGTCGCTGAGCTCGGAACAGGTCATCGATGGTTTGAGCCGCAACCAGCTCGACCTCGGTATCTGCTATCTGGACCAGATCAACACCAGCTTCTTCGAGGTCATCGAACTGGGCGCTACCAGCATGGGCCTGCTGTACGACACGCGCCACTACCACTTTGACCAGCCCGAACTGCCGTGGGAGGCAGTCAGCGATATCCCCCTGGGGATGCTGTCCAAGGGCATGCACTACCGCCAATCCGTCGACCTGAGTTTCAGAAGCCGGGGCCTGCACCCGCAACCGGTGCTGGAGAGCGACTCCACCTACCAGCTGATCCAGGCGATCTGCGCCGGCATCTGCTGCGCGATCATGCCACTGCAAAGCGGGCTGGACGAACTGAGCGAACACATTCGTATCGTGCCGATAGCCAGCGCCAGCGTGCATGCTCCGATCGGCCTGCTGCTGCGCCGTAGCGAACCGCGCTCGGCCCTCGCTGAGAAATGTTTTGCCGAAGTCAAAGCACTGCTCGACAGCCACTGACAACGCGCATGTGCCGATTAGCCGGTGCGCTCGGCAAGCGCTTCGAGCACATCGGCTGAAGGCACGAAAAACAGGCCACCGCTGACCGCCGTGCTGAAGTCGAGCAAGCGGTCGTAGTTACCTGCAGGTTTACCGACAAACATGTTTTCGAGCATCTGTTCGATCGGCTCGGGAGAACGCGCATAACCAATGAAGTAGGTGCCGAATTCCCCGGCACCAGGGCGGCCGAACGGCATGTTGTCGCGCAGGATCTTCACTTCCTCGCCGTCCTGCTCAAGGACCGTCAACGCGCTGTGCGAGCAACTGGGTTTGACCGATTCGTCGAGTTCGATATCAGCCAGTTTGCTACGGCCGATCACGCGTTCCTGGGCCTCGACAGTCAGTGCGTTCCACGCCTGCATGTTGTGCAGGTACTTCTGCACCAACACATAACTGCCTGCGCTGAAGGCCGGGTCTTCAGCACCGATCAGGGTGAAATGCTCTGCCTTGCGCCCGACCGGGTTTTCCGTGCCGTCGACAAAACCGATGATGCTGCGCATGTCGAAATAACGAAAACCCTGAACCTCATCGACCACGGTCACCGCATCGCCCAGCGCCGCCATCAATTGCGTGGCCAGCTCGAAGCACAGGTCCATGTGTTCGGCGCGGATATGCAACAGCAGGTCACCCGGCGTTGCCAGGGCGCGGCGCTGCTCTGGACCGAACTCGCGAAAGGGGTGCAAGGCCGCCGGACGCGGATCACCGAACAGACGGTCCCAGGCGCTGTCAGCAAAACCGCAGACGCACGACAGGTTGCCGCCCGGCACGCGCTTGCCCACCGAACGGGTCAGCCCGGCGACATCGGCACACCACCCGCGTACGCGTTCGGCAGCTTCAGGCCCGGGCTTGAGCGTGGCGACGATAAAGATCGCGCTGCGAGTGATCGGGCTACAGACCGCTTGGGGTTCAGCTGTTGATTCAGGCATGGGTTTTGAGCACTGCTGAGGCTGAAAAACTGCAGCGTAGCAGAGCGTCGTCATCACGACACATACACTTGACTGTAATTGTATATACATGCTCATATCTGCTGACGTCGCCCGCCCTGCGTCCGGCCGGTGACCCGACCGCTCGACAACAACAATATGCGGAGATCCACAGCAATGACCCAGGCCAGCGCCTCGCGCAGCAAGCCCTTGATCGAACGTCGCTCGATCGACTACATCCCGGAAAATGAACGACACGGACGCCTGTACAGTCAGTTCACCCTGTGGCTGGGTGCCAACCTGCAGATCACTGCAATCGTCACCGGGGCCCTGGCCGTGGTGCTCGGCGGCGATGTGTTCTGGTCGTTGATCGGCTTGCTGATCGGCCAACTGGTCGGCGGCGCGGTCATGGCCCTGCACGCCGCTCAAGGGCCGAAACTGGGCTTGCCGCAGATGATTTCCAGCCGGGTGCAGTTCGGTGTCTATGGCGCGGCCATCCCGATCGCCCTGGTGTGCCTGATGTACCTGGGTTTCACCGCCACCGGCACGGTGCTGTCGGGCCAGGCGATCGGCCAGTTGCTCAGCGTCAGCGACAGCGCCGGGATCCTGATTTTCGCCGCCGTGATCGTCCTGGCCACAGTGTTCGGCTATCGCATGATCCACTGGATCGGCCGGATTGCCAGCGTACTGGGGATCATCGCATTCGTTTACCTGTTCAGCCGCATCATGGTCATCAGCGACATCAGCGAGCTCCTGCAAAACCGCCATTTCAGCTGGACCACGTTCCTGCTTGCGGTGTCGTTGTCGGCGTCCTGGCAGATCTCCTTCGGCCCCTATGTGGCAGACTATTCGCGCTACCTGCCAAGCCGTACTTCGTCGTTCAAGACCTTCCTTGCCGCAGGTCTGGGCTCGGTAGTCGGCTCCCAGGCGTCGATGGTGCTCGGGGTGTTTGCCGCAGCCATCGCCAACGGCCAGTTCTCCGGCCGTGAAGTGGCCTATATCGTCGGCCTCGGGGGCACCGGCGCCACCGCCGCACTGCTGTATTTCAGCATCGCCTTCGGCAAGGTGACCATCTCCACCCTCAACTCCTACGGCAGCTTCATGTGCATCGCCACCATCATCAGTGGCTTTCGCGGGCATATTGAAGTCAGCCGCCGCCAGCGTCTGTTCTTCGTCCTTGGCATCGTCGGCGCCTCGACCCTGATCGCCCTGCTCGGCCAGCACTCGTTCCTCGTCGCGTTCAAGTCGTTCATCCTGTTCCTGCTGACCTTCTTCGTACCCTGGAGCGCGGTCAACCTGGTCGATTACTACTTCATCACCAAGGAACGCTACGACGTGCCGGCCCTGGCCGACCCCAATGGCCGCTACGGGCGCTGGAACATGCCGGGCATCATCGTCTACACCATTGGCGTACTGGTGCAGATGCCGTTCATTTCCACCAAACTCTACACCGGCCCGATGGTTGCTCATCTCGGTGGTGTCGATGTGTCGTGGATCATCGGCCTGGTGGTGCCGAGCGTGCTGTATTACCTGGTGGCCCGTGGCAAAGCCGCCCAGGCGCCGGCACGGATGATCCTGCCCGAAGCGACTCACTCCTGAGCTGAACCCTCGGTTGCCCACCGCCTTGACGGTGGGCAACAACCGTTCGGCGCCCCAATCAATAACGACATATTTTTATGCTGTAATTGATCTTGTAGGCCACTTCACCCGCCGAGGGTACTGCCATGAAGATCAGACTGTCAGTTGTGCTGCTGCTTGCAGCTTTATGTGCGCTTCCCAGCTTGAGCCCTGCGGCTCAAACCCCTGCCCCGCAAGCCGAATCCGCTGCATTGACCACGCGCCTGGCCCTGCGCGACCTGTGGGTCGAGCATATTTTCTGGATTCGCGATTACGCCATCGCCAATCAGGCCGGCAATCGTCAACAGGCCGATGTCGCCAGCCAGCAGGTGGTCAGCAATGCCACTGCGATTGCCAACAGCATCGCCCCGCTCTACGGCCAGCCTGCCGCCGACCAGTTGCTGAAACTGCTCGCCGGGCATTGGGGCGCGGTCAAACAGTACAGTGATGCCAGTGTCAGCCAGTCGGCGTCGGGTAAACAGGCAGCGGTCAACGACCTGGGCAGCAATGCCAAGGCCCTGGCCAAATTCCTCTCAACAGCCAACCCCAACTTGCCGGAAGCTACGCTCAATACGATGCTCGCCGCCCATGGCGGCCACCATATTGCGCAGATCGACGAACTCGGGAAAAAGGACTACAAGGCAGAAGCGGTCACCTGGCAACACATGCGCGAGCATATTCTCGGGTTGGCCGATGCCTTGACGGCGGCACTGGTCAAACAGTTCCCGGACAAGTTCTGAGCGAGGTCTGTCGATGTTCGAAGGTCTGGGACGTACTCAACAGGATCTGCTTTCAGCCTTGCTGTATACGGCTGCCGGCATGAGCATCGAAGAACTGGCCAGCCAGCTGTCGGTCACCCGCACGGCGGTGCGTCAGCACCTGGCGGCCCTGGAACGTGACGGTCTGGTGGTGCGCGGCGATCTGCGCGCCACTGGCCGCCGCCCCGAGCAGTTGTATCGCCTCAGCGCGCATGGCCGGGAGTTGTTCCCGCGCCACTATCACTTGCTGGCCAACCTGTTGATCGATGAAGTCGCCAGCCTGATCGGCCACGAAGCGCTGGTGCAGTTGATGCGTAGTCTGGGCGAGAAAATGGCCGCGGACCTGAGCGCTACCCGGCTCGATGAACAGCAGATCGCTGCGCATATGAAAGATGTCGGCTATGAATCCGAAGTATTTTTCCGCTCTGGGGGCGCGCCTGCGCAAATCGTCGCCCACAACTGCGTGTTTCACCAGCTGGCCGAAGCTCACCCTGAAGTCTGTGAGCTCGACCTGGCGCTGATCGGCAGCCTTGGCGGGGGTAAGGTGCAGCACCTGGAGTGCATGCTGCGCGGTGGACAGGTGTGTCGCTTCGAGCTGACGCGCAAACCCTCATAGCTTGGCGATCGACACCTCGGTGGATTTGACGAAGGCAATCACTTCACTGCCCACCCGCAACTCCAGCTCGTGCACCGAACGGGTGGTGATCACCGAAGTGACAATACCTGCGGAGGTCTGCACATCGATTTCCGACACCACTGGCCCTTCGATGATCTCCTTGACCGTGCCCTTGAACTGATTGCGTACGTTGATCGCCTTGATGGTCATGCTCTGCTTCCTCGTTCCGGGATGCACTGCGGCGCAGTGCTTGAGGTGCAGAGTGCACGCTCAGGAGAAAAACAAAAAAGAATAATTAATCATTTTGTTAGACCATTAATGAATATAAAGAGAGCAGGCTTCCCACTCTCTCACCTGGCCTGCCTGCTACTTTCGTCTAATCCCCGACACTAGCGCCCGGTGCCCGAGGCGCGCAGGACAAGGCTCTGCCAAGGTCAAACAGTTGACGATAGAGGCGCTCGATAGCGCCATCAACACCCTTGATTAGTCCTACATTCCATACGGGAATACACTACCGTTCATCCGCGTTATCCGAGCCTTGCGCCAGACAGGGCCTGCAACCAATCGTGATCTCACCAACGCCAACTGCGCTTGCGACGCCTTGTTGCCGGGCATGCCTATGCCCGCTGCTTTGTGCAGCCACCAGAATAAGGAGATAACCATGGGACTTGGCAGACGTCAGTTCTTCAAGCTCTGTACCGCCGGGGTCGCCACCGCCACCTGCGCGACCCTGGGTTTTGCCCCCGGCATGGCCCAGGCCACCCAGTCGCGCCAGTACAAGCTGTTGCGCGCCAAGGAAACCCGCAACAACTGCACCTACTGTTCCGTAGGTTGCGGGATTCTCATGTACAGCCTGGGTGACGGCGCGAAGAACGCCAAGGCGCGCATCTTCCACATCGAAGGCGACCCGGATCACCCGGTCAGCCGCGGCTCGCTGTGCCCGAAAGGCGCCGGCCTGGTGGACTATGTGCACAGTGAGCAGCGTCTGCTGTTCCCCGAATACCGCGCACCGGGTTCGGACAAATGGCAGCGCATCAGCTGGGACCACGCCATCGAGCGCATCGCCCGCCTGATGAAGGACGACCGCGACGCCAACTTCATCGAGAAAAACGCCAAGGGCACCACGGTCAACCGCTGGCTGAGTACCGGCATGCTCTGCTCCTCGGCCGCCAGCAGCGAAACCGGCTCGCTCGACCAGCGTTTTACCCGCGCGCTGGGCATTCTCGGCACCGACAGCCAGGCCCGCGTCTGCCATGCCCCGACCGTCTCGGCCCTGGCGCCGACCTTCGGCCGTGGCGCGATGACCAACAACTGGGTCGACATCAAGAACGCCAACGTGGTGCTGATCATGGGCGGCAACCCGGCCGAAGCGCACCCGGTGGGCTTCAAATGGGTGATCGAGGCGAAGATTCGCAACGGCGCCAAGGTCATCGTCGTTGACCCGCGCTTCAACCGCAGTGCTGCAGTGGCCGACATCTACTCGCCGATCCGCGCCGGCTCCGACGTGACCTTCCTGATGGGCGTGGTCAATTACCTGATCAGCAACGACAAGGTCCAGCACGAGTACGTGCGCCACTACACCAACGCCAGCCTGATCGTGCGCGAGGACTACCACTTCGATGACGGCCTGTTCAGCGGCTACGACGAGAACAAGCGCAGCTACGACCGCAGCTCCTGGACCTACGAGCTCGACGAAAAAGGCTACGCCAAGCGCGACATGACCCTCAGCCACCCGCGCTGTGTATGGAACCTGCTCAAGGCGCACGTCAGCCGCTACACCCCTGAAGTGGTCACCAATATCTGCGGAACGCCCAAGGATGATTTCCTGCAGATCTGCGCGATCCTCGCCAGCACCTGCGTGCCGGACCGCACTGCCACCTTCCTCTACGCCCTGGGCTGGACTCACCACACCAACGGCGCGCAGATGATCCGTGGCTCGGGCATGATCCAGCTGCTGCTGGGCAACATCGGCATGGCCGGTGGCGGGGTCAACGCCCTGCGTGGCCACTCCAACATCCAGGGCTACACCGACCTCGGCCTGCTGTCGCTGCGTCTGCCCGGCTACATGAACCTGCCGTCCGACCAGCAGACCACCCTGGCCAGCTACCTCAAGCAGACCACGCCGACGGCGCTGCTGGAAGACCAGGTCAACTACTACAAGCACACGCCGAAGTTCTTCATCAGCCTGATGAAAAGCCTCTGGGGTGACAAGGCCACTGCCGACAACGACTGGGGCTTCGACTGGCTGCCCAAGTGGGACGACAGCTACGACGTGCTCAACTACAGCAATCGCATGTACGAAGGCAAGGTCAACGGCTACATCGCCCAGGGTTTCAACCCGGTGGCGGCCTTCCCGGACAAGAACAAGGCCCAGGCGGCACTGGCCAAACTCAAGTTCCTGGTGATCATCGACCCGCTGGCCACCGAGACTTCGAGTTTCTGGCAGAACCACGGCGAACAGCACGATGTCGACAGCGCCGCGATCCAGACCGAAGTGTTCCGCCTGCCCTCCTCCTGCTTTGCCGAAGAAGACGGCTCGATCGTCAACTCCGGACGCTGGTTGCAGTGGCACTGGGCCGGGGCCGCACCGCCCGGCGAGGCCTGGCACGACGGCAAGATCCTCGGCCATCTGTTCATGAAAATCCGTGAACTGTACGAAAAAGAAGGCGGCGCCAACCCGGCGCCGATCCTCAACATGGCCTGGGATTACGCCGACCCGTACGACCCCAAACCCGAAGAAGTGGCCAAGGAATCCAACGGCCGCGCCCTGGCCGACCTGCACGACGAGCAAGGCAAGCTGATCCTGCGCAAGGGCCAGTTGCTTGACGATTTCTCGCAACTGCGCGACGACGGCAGCACCCAGTGTTTCAACTGGATCTTCGCTGGCTCCTGGACCGAACAAGGCAACCAGATGGCCCGTCGCGACAACGCCGACAGTGGTCTGGGCTGCACTCCGGGCTGGGCCTGGGCCTGGCCGCAGAACCGACGCATCCTCTACAACCGCGCTTCGGCCGACCCGCAGGGCAAGCCGTGGGACCCGAAACGCAAACTGATCGGCTGGGACGGTCAACGCTGGAGCGGCGTCGACGTGCCTGACTTCGCCGTCACCGCGGCACCGGGTGGCAAGGTCAATCCGTTCATCATGCTGCCTGAAGGCCTGGGACGGCTGTTCTCGGTCGGTGCCCTGAACGACGGCCCGTTCCCCGAACACTACGAACCGACCGAAAGCCCGCTGGCGCACAACCCGCTGCACCCGAAGGTGACCTACAGCCCGACGGCGCGCGTGTACGAAAGCGACCGCAAACGTATGGGCAAACGTGAAGATTTCCCCTATGTGGCAACCACCTACTCGATCACCGAGCTGTTCCGTCACTGGACCAAGCATGCGCGGCTGAACGCCATCGTCCAGCCCGAGCAGTTCATTGAAATCGGCGAAAAGCTGGCCAACGACAAAGGCATCGTTCAGGGCGACACGGTCAAGGTCAGCACCCAACGCGGCTACATCAAGGCCAAGGCGGTGGTGACCAAACGCATCCGGCGCCTGGCCATCGACGGCCAGGATGTCGACACCATCGGCATTCCCTGCCACTGGGGTTACGAAGGCGCGACCCGCAAGGGTTTCCTGGCCAACACCCTGACCCCGGGCGTCGGCGATTCGAACACCCAGACGCCGGAGTACAAGGCGTTTCTCGTGAACATTGAAAAGGTCTGAGGGCGAAACCATGTCCATGCAATCCCAAGACATCGTCCGCCGCTCGGCCACCAGCGTGCTGACCCCGGCGCCGCACACCCGCGACCACCAGGCACAAGTCGCCAAGCTGATCGACGTCAGCATCTGCATTGGCTGCAAAGCCTGCCAGGTAGCGTGCAACGAATGGAACGACCTGCGTGACGAGGTCGGCCACAACGTCGGCGTGTACGACAACCCGGCCGACCTGTCCGCCGAAACCTGGACGCTGATGCGCTTCGATGAAGTCGAAGACGAGAGCGGCAAGCTCGAATGGCTGATCCGCAAGGACGGCTGCATGCACTGTGCCGACCCCGGCTGCCTGAAAGCCTGCCCGCAACCGGGGGCGATCATCCAGTACGCCAACGGCATCGTCGACTTCCAGTCCGAGCATTGCATCGGTTGCGGCTACTGCATCGCCGGTTGCCCGTTCGATGTGCCGCGCATCAGCCAGAAGGACAACAAGGCCTACAAGTGCACCCTCTGCGTAGACCGCGTTTCGGTCGGCCAGGAGCCGGCCTGCGTCAAGACCTGCCCTACCGGCGCGATCAACTTCGGCAGCAAGCAGGACATGCTGCACCAGGCCGAGGAACGGGTCACTGAACTGCAAGGCCGGGGCTTTGCCGGGGCCGGAATCTACGACCCGCAAGGCGTGGGCGGCACCCATGTGGTCTACGTGCTGCAACATGCCGACAAGCCGCAGTTGTACCACAAATTGCCTACCGACCCGCGCATCAGCAGTGCCATCCAGGGCTGGAAAGGCTGGATGAAACCGGTGGCCGCCGCGGCGTTTTTCGCCACCCTGGCCGGCACCCTGTTCCATTACATCGGCACCGGCCCCAACGAGGTCGACGAACAGGACGAAAAACGCGAGGAGGATACCCACGCATGAACACCGACAAACTGATCCTGCGCACCCGCTTCATCGACCGCGCCTGCCACTGGTTCATGGTGATCTGCTTCTTCGCCGTGGCTTTGTCCGGGCTGTCGTGGTTCTTCCCCTCGTTCAACGGCCTCAACGCGGTGTTCGGCACGCCGCAGTTGGCGCGCATCCTGCACCCGTTCTTCGGGGTCGTGGTGTTTGTGCTGCTGATGTTCCTGTTCGTGCGCTTCGTGCGCTACAACCTGCCTGAGCGCGAGGACCTGCAGTGGTTCAAGAACCTCAAACAGGTGCTGGCCGGCAAGCATGACCCGGCGCTGAACATCGGCAAATACAACGCCGGTCAGAAGGTCCTGTTCTGGGGCATCATGAGCATGATCACCCTGTTGCTGCTCAGCGGCGTGGTGATCTGGCGCCCGTACTTCGCCCCGCTGTTTTCGATCCCGACCATCCGTATCGGCTTGTTGGTGCATGCGCTTGTCGGCATCAGCCTGATTTTGCTGATCATCGGCCATGCCTACCTGGCGTTCTGGGTCAAAGGTTCGATTCGCGGCATGGTCACAGGCTACGTCAGCCGCGCCTGGGCCAAGACCCACCATGATCGCTGGTACCGGCAGATCAACAAGCAGGACAAGACCGGGAGCAAACCATGAGCAGCATTCAGATGACCCCGGTGCAGACGCCCACAGGCGGGGTCAACGAGATCGTGCCGGTGCTGCTGCCGTCGCTCAAGGAGCGCTACAGCAAGCGCGCCGCGCGCCTGCGCCAGCTGGCCGAGGGGCATGCCATGGGCGATTACCTCGGCTTCTGCGCACAGCTGGCCGAGGCCCAGCAACAACTGCTTGAGCGTATGCCATTGCCCCAGGCCCTGGCGGCCGGGCTCGCTGATCGACTGAGCAGTGGCCAGGCGCCACTGGCGAGTGCCGATTACCCGCTTGACCGGTATTGGCAACAACTGCTGCTGGGCTTGATCGAGCAGCTGTACCCGGATGCCAACCCGGCCGTTCGCGCGACGCTGGACGGCCTTCGCGGGCTTACTTCAGAGCAATTGGACCATCTGGCCAGTAAATTGCTGGCTGCCGACTATGAACCGGTTGGCAGCGGCCAGGCGTTGTTCCTCTGGGCCGCACTGTCGCTGTACTTCACCCAGTTGGCCAACGCCCTGCCGGCATCGGCCAGCGCCTCGCTGGGCGAACAGCGCCAGCACTGCCCGGTGTGCGCCAGCGCGCCAGTAGCCAGCGTGGTCATGACCGGCCCTCAGGCGGGCTTGCGCTACCTGCAATGCAGCCTGTGCGAGTGCCGCTGGCATATGGTCCGGGTCAAGTGCAGTAACTGCGAAGCCACCGGCGCGCTGGACTACTGGTCGCTGGAACGCCAAGATGCCGCGGTCAAAGCCGAAAGCTGCAACGATTGTCACAGCTATCTGAAAGTCTTTTACCCGGAAAAGGACCGCGACCAGGAACTGCTGGCCGACGACCTTGCCTCCCTGGCGCTGGATGCCGAGGTGGAACGCGAAGGTTATGGGCGCAGTGGGGTCAGCCCGTTTCTGTTTCCTGGCTGACCGCGACAAGGTAACTGCCTAACACTGGGTCAATGTGGGAGCCGGCTTTGCCGGCGATGGTATCAGCGCGGTGTCAGCTCATCCGCGTTGCCTGCATCGCTGGCAAAGCCAGCTCCCACAAAAGCAGTCGCCGCAATCTACAAAAGAGCGCAATCACCGACTAATTACGAGAATCGCCCATGGGCCTGAAAAAATCCTCCGCCGAACTCAAGCGTGATCTGAAGAGCGTCGCCTCCAACCTGGAGCGCACTGCCGGGGAGATCAGCAAACTGGCCGAGCGTATCGACGGTGTCGATGTGGTCGCCGTACTGCACCTGATGAACCGCCTGTACAAGGACTCGGACAAACTCCATGCCTATGCCGACGAGATCAAGAGCGGCCGAATTGTGCGGGCCAAAGCCGAGTGATCAGCGGTTGCAGCCGGCGCGATAGTGCTCAGTGCTTCAGGCTTACAGCCGAGAGCAGCAGCCCGGACTGTGCGCCACGTGCGGTGGCATCGGCTAATTCCGATTCTTCACGTTTGGTTCTTTGCACAAGCGCCAGCCAGTTGGGCAACTGGCCGACACTGCCAACCAACTGTAAAGCTGCGTGATCAAATTTGTAGAGATTGAGCTCATCAAAAGCAAATTCTGCTTTTAAATCATCACGCTGCACGAATGGACGAATGCCGTTTTCAAGGTTGTCCAGCAATACCGGATCTGTTCCAGCGTCTGCCCAATAGCCGAGCACCATATGCGCCTGTCCGGTTTTTGCCTGGGTGGCGTAGACAAGACGCAAGCTGTCTTCAGGAATGCCCAGCAACCGCAGCGTAAAGTATTTTGCCAGCGCAAAATCCTCACAGTCACCCCTGCCCTTTTCTAGCGTTTCAAGGGGGGATGCCCAATAGTCAGCCTGCTTCCATACGTCCGCATCTTCGCCATAACGGATCGTACGATTGAAAAACGCATTGACCCGCCGAAGCTTTTCGCTATCAGCAAGCTGAGCCGATTCGGAAACCAAAGCACGCCAGTCGCTAACGCGTTGCACGCCCGCCTGGCTCTGCTGCATATCCTGCGACAGCGGTATAGCGAATGCGCTCCCGCACATAACGCCCAAACCGAGTAGACAAGCAGAAAAAACCTTCAATGGCCGCTTAATGCTTTTGGAAACAAGGATATGCAGTTTTATCAAGCAGTACCTCACTTAATAACGATTGGTTCCTACAGGCCGATCTCCTAATGCCGGCAGCACCATAAGGCATCGGCCTGCCGCACACAAGGTGCGTCCGTCGGATGCTGGCAGGGCGAAAATGCCTGTAACAAACACCCACGCCTATTCGTCTATGAATAGCAGGCCTCAAGTCATGAGCATTCTGAGGAAACCACCATGAAACTGGCATTAAAGATGTCGGGAATCGCTGCGGCTGCCGTTTTTAGCACCGTTACTTTTGCGGCATATAAAACTGATTGCCCAAGCAACTCCCAAGCCAGCAATGAATCATCTCCATTGCTACTCGCCGAGGGCGGTAGTGATCGACTGATGGACTATCACTCACAAAATGCACTGGTAAGGAATCAGCCAGACCAACCTTCAGGCGAACGTTATGTACAAATGTTAAAAGAACAACCTACTGCTTCCGGTGTAACGCCAACAAGTGAACCACTTCAACAAACGACTGAACCGGAACCAAACTTTACCTCCCCCATCATCAGAGACAGAGAAGAATATCGAAGCGCTCACTGAGCCTGTGCGCTTAATAATAGTGTGATGTACCCAATGCACAGGGACGTGCCCTGATGCATAAATAAGACTGGAGTTCCGCAGCTACTCAACAGTTTCCTTCTTCCTGAAAATGACTGAGCATCGCTTGCATACGCTGACGCCCACGGTGGAGTAACACGCGTACATTCACCTCCGTCAGTCCCAAAGTAGTAGCAATTTCCTTGTACTCCAGTCCACCCAGATCACGCATGATCACTACACTTCGCTGAGCCCCAGGCAAACGATACAGATGCTTGCGAATACAATCATGCAGCTCGACTTCGGCCAACAACTCTTCAGGGCCGTCATGATGCCACTGTTTGGGTGCCGACACCCAAGCGCCATCATTAATATCAAAATCTGAAACAGTCACTGAGCGGTGATCCTCATCCCACCAGTCCAGAGAAATTTCTCGTCCTTTTCTTCGATTTATCGAATGGGCTTCATTAATCGCTATTCTCGCCAACCATGTCCGAAACTTTGAACGCCCCTCGAACATATCGACTGCCGCAACCGCTTTCAGCCAGGTTTCCTGAGCGACATCATTTGCAGAGTCTGGACCCACCAAGGGTGTTGCGAGCGTGATAAGAAACGCATGATGCATTTTGATCAAGCGTTCCAATGCTAGAGCATCGCCATTGCGCAGCCGCTCTACTATATCCCGCTCATTGTCCATAACCTTGCTCCTCAGTGCTCCGGCATCGCTTTGAATTCAAATAAGACGCATTCCATCGAGCACTTTCGACATATCTCCACACAAAAAAACACAAAGACAGAAACACACCAACAGCAAAAGCCGCTATTGATTCCACGAAAACAACAGATTTTACCAACACCCTGCAACACTGGCCTTACACTGATGGCACTATAACAGCAACAGCGGATAACGAGAAAATTTACAACATCGTTAATATTGGATCCTAGATCACTTCCCACGTTAGGCAAGCAACGTCGACCTACGGCTTAAATACCATTTACATGCGCACCCAAGGTATTAAAAACAGTGTTTTAATACCTTCCTTCAGAATATTGCCTTCAGCAGACAGCGGTTAGTACTATGCTTTTCTGATCGGCGGAGCCGGTCTTTAACTAACCCATGACTGCACGGAGCGCACCACAATGCCGAGCCTAGATTTTCTCATCACTTCACTGATCGTCGTGCTGATTCCCGGCAGCGGCGTGATTCTGACCATATCCACCGCCCTGGTTGCCGGTAAGCGCGCCAGTCTGTATACGGCACTAGGCTGCACGGCCGGGATCATCCCGCACCTGCTGGCCTCGATCCTCGGCCTTTCGGCGATCCTGCACACCAGCGCCCTGGCCTTTCAGGGGCTGAAGTTCGCTGGCGTCGCCTATCTGTTGTACCTGGCCTATGCCACCTGGCGCGACCGCTCGGCGTTCGCCGTGAACAGCAACACCAAGGTCGGCAGCGCTGGCAGCCTGATGCTGCGCGCCGGTCTGTTGAACATCCTCAACCCCAAACTGACCCTGTTCTTCCTTGCCTTTCTACCTCAGTTCATTACCCCCCAAGGTGGTTCAGTCACCGGGCAGATGCTCAGCCTGAGCGGGGTGTTCATGCTTATGACCTTTGTGGTGTTCGTGTTGTACGGTCTGCTGGCCAACCTGTTCCGCCGCGCGGTGATCGAATCGCCGCAGGTGCAGGACTGGTTGCGCCGCAGTTTTGCGGCATCCTTTGCCGGCCTGGGTTTGAACCTGGCGTTCGCCCAGCGCTGAGGAGCGCGTGCGATGAAACGCTGTGAGGTGTTGATCGTTGGTGCCGGCCCTACCGGGCTGGTACTGGCCTTGTGGCTGAGCAAACTGGGCATCAAGGTGCGCATCATCGACAGGACCTCCGGCCCCGGCACTACCTCGCGGGCCCTGGCCGTGCAGGCCCGGACCCTGGAACTGTACCGCCAGCTGGACCTGACCGCGGCCGTTCTCGAACGCGGCCACCGGGTGCCGGCAGCCAACCTCTGGGTAAAAGGCCAGGTCGCAGCGCACCTGCCCTTCAGCGTTATCGGCGCGTTCGTTACGCCCTACCCCTTCCTGCACATCTTTCCTCAGGATGAACACGAACAGTTGCTGATCGAGAGGTTGCAGGGCTTCGGTGTCGAGGTCGAACGCGAGACTGAGATGATGGGATTCAATCAGGACGGGCAAGGTGTCAGCGCCCAACTGCGGCATGGCGATGGTCTGGAAGAGCACTGTGAGGCGAACTACCTGGCCGGTTGCGACGGGGCCCGCTCCACCGTACGCAAGGCCCTGGATATTGATTTTCCCGGCGGCACCTACCAGCAGGTGTTCTATGTTGCCGATGTCCAGGCCTCAGGCCCTGCACTCAATGGCGAGCTGCATGTCGACATTGACGAAGCGGACTTCCTCGCGGTCTTTCCCCTGGCGGGGAGCGGCCGGGCGCGGCTGATCGGCACCGTACGCGACGAACGTGCAGAACACCCCGATCAACTGCGTTTCGAAGACGTCGGCCAGCGCGCCATCGAACACCTCAAGATCCAGATCCAGCAGGTCAACTGGTTTTCCACCTACCGTGTACATCATCGGGTGGCGGAGCACTTCAGCCGCCAGCGGGCCTTCCTGCTCGGTGATGCCGCCCACGTCCACAGCCCGGCGGGTGGCCAGGGCATGAACACCGGCATTGGTGACGCTATCAACCTGGCCTGGAAGCTGGCCAGCGTCCTGCGTGGCAAAGCCCAGCCCGGCTTGCTCGACACCTACGAAATCGAACGCAGCGCCTTTGCCCAGCGCCTGGTGTCGACCACCGACCAGGTGTTCAACTTCATCACCGCCGATGGCCGCGTTGCCGCCCTGCTGCGTACCCGCTTGGCACCGCGGCTGATCCCCCGGCTGGTGGCATTCAAAACGGCGCGCGAATTTCTCTTCCGGACCGTCTCACAGGTCACCCTCAACTACCGCTACATGCCCCTGAGCACCGGCAACGCCGGCCATGTCCAGGGTGGCGATCGCCTGCCCTGGGTAGCCGAAGGCGGCCGTGACAACTTCAACTGCCTTAACCGGATGTGCTGGCAAGTGCAGGTATACGGTGCCGTCAGCGCCAGCCTGGTGCAATGGTGCAGTGGTCACGGCATCCCGGTGGACGTCTTCATCTGGAGCGAAGCTCATGAAGCGGCGGGTCTTGTACGCGACGCCGTCTACCTCATAAGACCGGACGGCTACATCGCCCTGGCCCGCAGCAATGCCGATGCGCAGGTACTTGAAGACTATTTCGAAGAACGCGG